>Ga0307513_10011587_pt1 | contig 10947 bp, 5 predicted proteins | sample 15_EM_MG_FD_202174 | JGI IMG/M metagenome (GOLD analysis project Ga0307513, IMG submission 202174) | Populus trichocarpa ectomycorrhiza microbial communities from riparian zone in the Pacific Northwest, United States - 15_EM | ecosystem: Host-associated > Plants > Roots > Unclassified | place... | reverse complement strand
CAGATATCGTCCCTAATTGGTTTTGGAACCTACTGCCTAAGTTGGCTTTCTTAAACATATCTCACAACTTGATGAGGGGAACACTGCCAGATTTTTCATCAGTAGATGCAGTTGATGATACATTCCCTGGGTTTGATTTGAGTTTTAATCAGTTTGAGGGTCTACTGCCAGCTTTTCCATTTAACACAGCCTCGTTGATTCTTTCTAACAATTTGTTTTCAGGGCCAATTTCTCTTATATGCAATATTGTAGGCAATGCTTTGAGCTTCCTTGATATGTCAAACAATCTGTTAACTGGACAACTTCCAAATTGTTTCATGAATTGGAGCACACTCGTTGTTCTGAATTTGGCTAACAACAATTTGTTAGGTGAAATTCCAAGCTCTGTGGGATCATTGTTTTCCCTTCAAACATTGAGTTTAAACAGCAATAGCCTCTATGGGGAATTGCCTATGTCTTTAAAAAACTGTAGCATGTTGAAATTCTTGGACCTTAGTAGAAATCAATTATCCGGAGAAATACCAGCTTGGATAGGAGAAAGCCTCTCTTCTTTGATGTTCCTTTCTCTTAAATCTAATGAATTCATTGGAAGCATCCCACTACATCTTTGTCAGCTGACAAATCTTAGGATCTTGGATCTCTCCCACAACACCATCTCTGGAGCCATACCAAAGTGTCTCAACAATCTAACTGCTATGGTTCTGAAAGAAGCAGAGACTATCATTGACAATCTTTACTTCACTTCTATGAGATGTGGAGCAATTTTTACTGGACGCTACTATATCAATAAGGCATCGGTTGGATGGAAAGGAAGAGATTATGAGTATGAGAGAAACCTTGGACTGTTGCGTGTCATTGATTTTGCAGGCAACAATTTATCTGGAGAAATTCCAGAGGAAATAACTGGCCTGCTTGGGTTGGTTGCACTGAATTTGTCAAAAAATAATTTGACCGGAGTAATCCCCCAAACAATTGGGCTGTTGAAATCGTTAGAATCTCTTGATTTGTCAGGAAATCAGTTCTCTGGTGCAATTCCAGTCACAATGGGTGATCTGAATTTTCTGAGTTACTTGAATGTCTCCTACAACAACTTGTCTGGGAAAATCCCATCAAGCACTCAGCTTCAGAGCTTTGATGCTTCAGCTTTTATTGGCAATCCTGCTTTGTGTGGTCTACCAGTCACCCATAAATGCCTTGGAGGTGATGGTGTAATCCAAGACAATCAAGAAACTGTTCATGAGTTCAGTGCTTGGTTTTATACTGGCATGGGAAACGGATTTTGTGTATTCTTTTGTGGACTTTCATGTGCTTTACTGCTAAAACGTTCCTGGAGACATGCCTATTTCCGGTTCTTGGATGAATCATGGGACTGGCTCTATGTGAAGGTAGCAGCGCGCAAGGCACGACTTCAACGAGAATTTCAGAGGCTGCACGAGCACGTTCTTGCTTAGAAGGATTGCAAGGTAACATGGTTATTCACATATCTTTTCTTTTCTTTTTATATTGAAGACTAATGGTTCATTTTATACCAGGAGCTGCATCTGGGTGCATAACAGGTCCTCTTTGTCCAAGGAGTTCGTATTGTTTGTGCAGATCGTCCTTTACCTTGGCAACTTCATCGTCGTCTACTACTACAAGTTTGAAATAAGGTTCCATTGGAGAACTCTTTGTACAGCTGCTGGGTTTTATGGGAAACTATGAAAGTGATTATGTAATATATATCATGGAATCTCAAAGTTGGTTTTTATGTGAATTTCATTTGGAATGTTTTTGCAAATATTTAGTTCTTTACTTAACTGTGTGAAGATGGAAAACATTCATTCTCTAAATCAAAATATTATGCCAGTACTTGCTTATTTTGCAACAGAATTTAATTAAAAACACATGTAATTTACATTTTTATTTATCTGCTTTTGTTGAATTATTGGCATCAAATCAAGCAAGCACGAATTGAAATTGATGTTAATTCAAACCTATACATATAATCACCGGAGGAAATAAAATTTCAGAGAAATTTCTTCGAAAATTAGTTCAAAAGGTATAAATGTGTCAATGGTGATTGTTGAAAAGTAAGCCCAAACATATAAGAAAGGAAGAAGAAAAAATGGGGTTGCGTTACAGCCATTGACGAGTGCTTTCACTTTCTTCTTCGTTTTAGTCATTTAAATATTTTTTCAGTCACTTAATTAATTTGTTTTTCATTTTGATCTTTCCATATCGAGTTTATATGGAATTGGATTTAATAATTTATTTTGGTTAATTTAATTTGTATGAGTTTATGGTAATGTCAAAAAAAAATTCAGTATTAAATTAATGTTTAATTTGGAAAAACTATATTCAATTTTATTGATTAAAACTTTAGGCGCCAAAATTGAGGCTAAAAAAAATTAAGCCTCTTTTTCTTTTTCTTTTTCTTTTTCTTTTTTTCATTGTAGTTTAGGCATGTTTTGAAGTATTTTTGTCCCTCAGGTTTTAATTTTTGCTGCTTTTATCCCTTTTTTTAAGGTCTTTATATTTTAGCTCAAAAATTAATTCTTTGTTTTCATTACAACAAGAACACTTAAAATCCTCCTCTCACCATTTTCACTTAGCTTACCACCCCCTAAATCTTGAAGGTCACGAAGTTGCTTCATCCAAGGAAAGAAAGCAAACTTGTTCAAGGATTCATAATGAGATGAGGATGAGCAGTCCTCACACATATCTTGTGATTCAGCTAGTTTTCTATGATTCGAACAATACGCCAGTTTGGAAATCTCTTTAGCATAATCATCACACACAAGAGATTTATAAGAATTCTGGAAATTTGTAGGCTCAAAGAAGTGATCAAGCCTAGAACTCCAGAGACAGGGTCTCTTAAGGCCAAAGTAATCAGCAAATTTGATGATTAAATAAGAAAAAAGAGAATTTAAGAGGAGTAGAATGATCAGATTCCATTCAAGGATTGCATAGACTAGGATAAGAGAGATCTTGTTGGTGTTTCTATTCAGCATGGTTGCAAACTTGTTACCGGCCATGGACCTGCTCTGTTTTTCTTGCTATGTACAAGGAAAGAGATGGAGTTGGGTAAGATATCAAAAGATAATTTATGAAAGGTGAAGTTAAATTGCTTCAGACGGAGAAAAGAGGGACATTGAATGTTATCTCATTGAATCACGTTCAACCCGGAATAAATTCAGTTTTTTTTAATTGTGTTTTACTTAAAAACTAGTATTTAATATTATTTAACAACATTATATCAATTAAAAGGAGATCGCTTGATGACATAGCATTTGTAGAATTTGATCACAATTCCAATCTTATTCCTGATGATATTTTACCTGATGTTGTTGCGCGCTTAAGAAACTGTAGTCTTTGTCGGATGGATTTCGTACGTGATGAAATTGTAGATAGTTTAATGGAACAATAAAAAATATTTGATATAAGTATTATTTATCTCATGATGTAATAGCAGTAGTTAAATCTACAATATTTAAATTTAAAACCATCAATATATATATATATATATATATAACCTCAATTTGAAAAACATTTTTAACCAAACACATTAAACTACTTTTTATTCAACCTCAATTTAACCACAGTTTTAACTAAACATATATTTTTCCAAACCAACCTCAACTAAAAGTATTTTTTATAAAACAACTTTTTTCAAATCACAACCACAACAGCTACCGCAATACTAAACATTTTCTTTTAAATCTTTGGATTATTATAAAAAAGTTGTGATTGCTAGATGGAGGCTAAAGACACCAAATACATTATTTAATAAGTGAAAGAAGTTGCGGATGTTAATTTTAAATTCATAATTTTATTCTTTCTCAAAATAATATTAATAAAGTATGTCTTCTTAGAAGGTTTACAAAATCTTAAATAGGCTAGAGATTCTACTTCAATTAAGAAATAAAAATAAAAATACAAAAATACAAAGGAAATAAGCATGAAATAAAAAACAAAGCGTGGATGTGGAAATAACAAGAAAAATAACAAAATTTACCCATGTCAGGGCTTGAATGAGGTTTTCGATATTTAAAGATTCAAAAGTACATGTAATGATGTAGTTGCTTTTGTAGGGAAAACGGTATCTGAAAACTCATATAAAAACTTAAACTCGATTCAACGGTTATATCAAAAGTTATAGTTTTTTTATATTATCATTCTGGTCTGCAGAGATCAGATATTTTCTTGCGCTTAGATTTGTCCTATTGATCCATATACGCATCCGTCAGGTCATCCACGTAATCTGTCTAGAGCAGATTATCATCTAGTTATGATAGATCCGAACCTGACCGCTCAAAATCACTAATTATCTCACACCCGACTACATCAATACTACAAAGGAAATTTCAAAGCGAAGATTAACTTTAATTTTCTTAATAATCAGGTCATCAACATAATCTGTCTAGAATAAATCATCATCTAGTTATGGTACATTCACACGTGTCCGGCTAAATCAGTACTTCAACTGAAATTTTTCAAAGCTAAGATCAACTCCACTTTTCTCAATGATCTGCAAGGTAATAACACATGATAATCGATTTGGTTTTTCCCATCAAATGATGTATAGCATTTCATGAGATTGCGTCGTTACAAGTCGGTGAATTGCGTAGAACATGAATTATGTTTTGGGAGTCAATTTTACTAACAGTTCATTCTTCATCTCAGCCTTTTTATTTCTAGATTAATGGTCTGTTTTTTTATGTCAGGAACCGTGGCTGTCTGAAAACATGGGTCCTCTGTAGTCTAGAAAGTTCGTATCGTTAGTTGTCTCAACCTCATATTTGACATAGTCGATTGAAATAAGGTTTATGTAATTTGGCAACGGCAAGAACTATGAATTTTGTGCTATGCATGGTAATGTGAAATTGGCACCTTTTGATTCTTTAAAACCTGAAATACCAATCCATAGCTACAGAATTCCATCTCAATGTATTAGCTAGTCGCTAATGGAAAGGCCGTTAATATATGAACAGTTTTACTTTGGGAAGTTTTTATTATTTATTTTTTTAGATGAGAAGCTTTTTTATTTTCTTCTTAAAGAAACTCTAATGGAGGAAAATGACATGCCCTGGGTTACCTGCTTTTATCCACTTTTTTCAATAAATGCATGACTACAAATAGTGGCACCGCATTTGTTGATGACTTTGACCAAGACTAGAAGCTCTTAATAATTTCCATGCAGGAAGATATGCGCTCCACTTGGCAGTGCTGATCTTCATAGAAATCAATGGAAATGACTAAGAAGCTGAGGCATTATACAAATTGAATTTGGCCAACAACAACAACCTTTCAGGTGAAATTCCCAGCTTCATTGATCATATGTCCCGGCTTGAAACATTGAATTTGCACAATAATAGTGCAGATACGTTTCAAGGAGAAATACCAGATTGGATAGAGAAAGCATGCCATCTCTGAAATTCCTTTTCCCTGCAGTCTAATGGGTTCAATGGAAGCGTATCGCCACATATTTTTCACCTAGCAACTATTCTGATCTTGGACGACGCATCTCTGAACAATTTCTCTGGAATCATTCCAAAATGCCTCAATAACCTTAGTTCCCTTGTTTGGAAAACAGTTGCTGGGAATTCCATAACTAGCCATGGATTTATTTTTGGTAGCAACGTTGTGCTCCAATATCTTTATCGAAACAAGGTTAGGGTTAGATGGAAAGGAAGAGAGCATGAATATGAAAGTACTCGTGGACTTTTGAGGATCATTAACTTTGCAGGAAACAAATTAACAGGGGAGATTCCAGAAGAAATAATTACAGAAAATGTTGTTTTTATGCTCAACTATAAAAATACATGTAACGAATTAAATAAATAAAAATCTCTAAATGCTACTATTTTTTTAATATATAATCCATCGATTTAACTTAATAAATTGACTTTATTCCAGCCCTTTGTCAAACTTAATTTTAAATTATTTTAATTTTAACCAGAATGAATTGAAAATATTTTACAGTTTTTTAATGGCCTCTCCAACAAACTCCCAATAGACTAATTAATTTCAGACCAATTTAAATCGATCAAATTAAGGGAATTAAAACTAAAATTCTTGATGTCCACATGTACTAAACATGGATGTAGAAATACATTAGAGTAAAATGCTCCAAGGCAATAAACAACAGCACTCATCAATACACTATACTCAACATTTATCACATAGCTATAACTATTCTTAGAAGATGCATGGCAGCTGGCTCTGTCAGAAAAAGAAGAAGGAGGGGTCGCAGCAACACTCGTCAACAAGGAAGCAACAGCACAAAGCTGCAAGGCTGTGACAGTAAATGTAAACACTTCAAAAATCCAAGAAAAATATATACAGAGCAAGAACCAAGAGCAAGACAAATAAAACGAAGATGTTTTTATTTATTTTTTTGTAATTCATATAAACCAGGCAGTATATTAAGATTTTCAAAGAAATTACCATCCCTCGAGGAAACCAGGCTCTCTCCGAGGCGGTGGAGCAGCGTAATATTGTGGAGGTGCCATCACTGGAGGTCCTTGATAATAACCTGCCAAAGGGGCAAAAAAAAAAATTTAAATTAAACCATAAAATGATTTCAAGATAATCCCCTGTGCATAGACTGAAAATTAACAGTTTAAACAAAAAGAAAAAAAAATATCATAATTAATTAGAAAACTGAATCAAAACCTGTATATATGAGTCTCAAACTTGCATCTTTGAAAGGAAAATGAAAGGAAGGGGAAAAGAAAAGGAAAAAAAGAAAAAGGATTTTGAAGATCTTTGAAGATGATTAAGATAAGTAAATACCTTGGGCTGGGTAAGGATAACCATACTTGGGGTCACTCATCTCTCTACCAAAGATTCTTCAGAATTTTAGAGGTTAAGATTGAAGAAGAAAACCAGTACTGTATTTTAGGGAGCGGAGCTAAGCTAGAAGAAGATGTTGTGTGTGAACTTGTGATAAGCTCAGAGTGATGACTTTGTCACTCTCTATCATGGAAACCTTTCCCCCCTTTTTCTTTTTTCATCTTTTTCTCGTTTTCTAAACTAAAGCTATTAATATAGCTTTTTGGTTATTTTACTGAAATAAAAGATACATAGACAGTAAAAATAAAGAAAATAGGATAGAAAATAACATTATTAAAATGAAATTATATTTCATAATAATGTATAAGGTAAAATAATTATTTTATATTCTGTTTAGTTATGGTAGATAAAATATAATAAAATATAATTTTTTTAATATATATTATTATCAAACTTATATATTTTTAAAAAATTAATATACATTGAGCGTTAAAAATTATAATATTATAATAATTCTAGTTATAAAATTAATATTGATTTGATGGGTTGATAAAGGGCTTAAAGTATATTGAGTTTAAGAAAAAATAGAATAAAAATTGACTTGATTTAGCTGGGTTAAAAACTCAGATCAACTCAAAATAAAATATAAATAAAAATTTTGTTGATTTTTTTTCAAAACAAATTAAAAATTTTAGATAATTAAGATGATATTTTTAACTCATAACTTGAAGTATAAAAATTTATTTCAAAATTATCTCAAATAGATTTATTTTTATATTTTTTTTATTTAAACACATTTTGTGTTTACTCTAACCTTTATATTAAAAAAATAACTAAATATGATTATTTTAAAATTTATTTAAAATTATGATAGAGTTGTTTTTTAAAATATTTTTTAATAAAAAATTTATCAAAATAATATTGGCAATTGTTTGCAGACGTGACCGAAAATTTCGCTGCCCAAAAAAGTCGAGAAAGGCCCTTCAATTCTTTGATTGATGGGCCATAGGACAGCCTGGAAAGTCACATCGAGGTGGGGATATTATTAATTAATAAAGAAAAACAAATTCAGGGAAATTACTGTTCCCGTACTATTAAGTTTTTTAATCTTATTATTCATCATTTCACAGTTTATTTTAATTGATTTAAAAAAAATCATGTCAGTTAACTAGGGCATCAATGTGAACCGAGACAGGAATATAATGCAGTACCAAGGACTCAAATAATCTGAATCAATCAACAGATAACTAGAAATAAGTTTTTTCAATCTTGAGTGCACTGCCACTCAAAGAAAGATCAGGAGGAGATCCATACTGAACGTTGTAGGAATGTTGCAGGGTAATAAATACACAGCAAACTAGCACATGCCGGAGGGATCGCAGCAACACTCTTGCACGAAGCAAAACCCTTTCATGTACAGCTCAAACTCATTTATTTGAAAGGGAAAAGGAAAGAAGAAGAAGAAGAAGATGGGTATGAGGTTGTGAAGATGACAAGGATAAATGATTACCTTGAGCAGGGTAAGGAGAAGCATGCTTGGGGTCACTCATCTCTACCGAGACTCTCCAGAATTGTAGATGTTGAGATTGAAGGAAACACTGTATTTTAGGAGTGAACTGAGCTAGAAGTAGGCACATTTGGGTGCTCAAGCACAAAGTAAAGAAGTTACTTTCAATTCCTTAATTGATGGGCCATGAGACTGCATGGAGTTGGTGCTATAATAGAAATCAAGATAATAAAAAAATATATAAAAAATAAATTAAAACAAATTAATTCTATAAAAAAACAAAAAATAAATATATCATGAAAATCAATTTAAAACAAACTAAATGGTAAAAATTTCTAGTATCACATCTTTTTTCTTAACAAAATATGAAATGATAGTATATTTAATCGACTCGAGCTTGGCAGGAGCTTCACATCCTAACTTTTCAAGTTCGTGATTCGGATTAATGAATTCGATGAGTTTAATAATTTTTTTTATTTATTTTATCTAATTATAGAATAAAAATTAGGAAAACTATTTTTTAAAAAATTAACTAAAGAATGAAACCGGAAGATAACAAATTAAAGGAATAAAAAATCTACAAATGACTTTTTTTAAAAACAAATCTTAATACAATGATATACTAAAACGACATGGATTACCCTGTTACACTTACAAATCAAATTATAAGACCATGACAATCATGTAATAATCAAATTTAAACAAATTAGTCCCGCTAAAAAAGAAATACATCACGAAAATAAATTTAAAATAAACCAAATGTTTTTAAAAAATCTCAATTTGGCATTTTTTTTATTCAAATGATAAAACATTAGATCAGTATGGATTTTGAGTTAATTCATTAAACTTGCAGTTCAAATCATAAACTCAACTGAGTTTAATAATTCTTTTATTATATTTATTTTTTACTTAAATATAAAATAACAAAATAAAAAAAAAAGCCAAAAAAAAGATCAGGCATGTGGGCTTCTAAAAAGAAGAGTCCGCACGCTTGGGCCTAATTTTATATTTTTTTTATTTCTTGAAGGGACAAATGATATTTTTTATTCTTATGAAATTCAAATTCATCATTTATTTTCTCTGTTTTTTCTTTCCAGTCATCCATCTTTTAATTGTAGCATTTCTCAAGAAAAAAAGAAGCAATTTAATATTAATTTGGGCTTCAAATTGTACAATTGAGGGAAAATTCAAAATAAACCACTTCAAATAAATTAGTTCCATAAAAAAAATACAACATGAAGACAAATTTAAAATAAACCAAGTGTTTTTTTTAAATCTCAAGTTGACATATTTTTTTAAAAAATATATTCAAATGATAAAATATTGAATCAATACGGATTTTATGGATTAACTCATCAAACTTGTAACCCGAGTTATGGACTCAACTGAGTTTAATAATTATTTTATTATATTTATTTTTTACCTAATTATAAAATAACAAAATAAAAAAAAGGCAAAAAAAAGATCAAGCACGTGGGCTTTTAAAAAGAAGAGTTTGCACACTCGGGCTTGATTTTATTTTTTATTTTTCTTGAAGGGACAAATGATATTTTCTATTCGTATAAAATTCAAAATCTCCATCTATTTTCTCTATTTTTTTTCACTTAATTCTCTATTTTTTAACTTCATCATTTCTTAAGAAAAAAAGAAGCAATATGGTATTAATTTGGGCTTAAAACGGTGCAATCGAGGAAAAATTCAAAATAAACTGACATTGAACAAATTAGTCCCATGAAAAAAAAAAAAGAAATATATCATGAGGATAAATTTAAAATAAACAAAATATTAAAAAAATCTCAATCTAGCATATTTTTCTTAAAAATAATATTTAAATGATAAAATATTAAATTGACTCGAATTTTGCTAATTAACTTGTTAAACTTATGACTTCTAGTCATGAACTCAACTGAGTTTAATAATGTTTTTATTATATTTATTTTTTATCTAAATATAAAATAACAAAAAATAAATAAAAAATGACCAATTACATGGACCTACTAAAAAGAAGAGGCTGCATGCCCCGAATTTGATTTTATATTTTTTTTATTCTTGAATGGATAAATAATATTTTTTATTCATATGATATTCAACATCACTATCTATTTTTTCTGTTTTTTTCACGAAGTTCCTCTATCTTTTAATTTTATCATATTTTTTAAGAGAGAAAAAAAGCTATTTGGTATTAATTTGGGTTTAAAATAGTGCAATGGAGGAAAACAAAATTGAGAACTGAAAAAAGGAAGCTCTTTTCCAGTGATTTGTTAAAAAATTTTATTATCCCGTTCAATTAACAATTTCAATAACTAGATCTTTATGTAAAATAATTGAGCCATCATTCATTCAACCAGTAAGTGTCTGTTTAGTATTGCGGTAGCTTTTGTGGTTGTGGTTTGAAAAAAATTGTTTTATAAAAAGTACTTTTAGTTGAGGTTGGTTTGAAAAAATAGATGTTTGGTTAAAACTATGGTTGAAATTGAGGTTGAAGAAAAAGTAGTTAATGTGTTTGGTTAAAAAAATGCTTTTCAAATTGAGATTATAAAATAATTAAAATATATATATTAAAATTGATGATTTTTAATTTAAATATTGTAGATTTAACTATTACTATTACTTCATGAAATAAATAATACTTTATATAAAATATTTTTTATTATGTCATTAAACCA
>Ga0307513_10011586_pt1 | contig 10948 bp, 13 predicted proteins | sample 15_EM_MG_FD_202174 | JGI IMG/M metagenome (GOLD analysis project Ga0307513, IMG submission 202174) | Populus trichocarpa ectomycorrhiza microbial communities from riparian zone in the Pacific Northwest, United States - 15_EM | ecosystem: Host-associated > Plants > Roots > Unclassified | place... | reverse complement strand
TTAATGCGCGCTTTGACATAGACGCGTACAAGGTTGAACCTCACTGTGGATCTCATCCGCCCATCCAAGAGTAGACTGCATGTCGGACTCATCTGGAGACATCCACGAGGATGCCTCCTACAGAGACATCAGGACCCCTGATAAGCCGAGGCTTATCTTGAAACCGCTCAAGGCTCCCGGACCTACTCGTAGGAACAAGGTCTATGTCGCTCCTCCGCGACTTCCTCCAGCTCAGAAGCAGCAATACAAACCTGCCAACGAAATCTCTTTCGCATTTGACCTCGAGACGCGTTTCGATGAGATTATTGGCGAATATACAGAAGGAAAAAAGCTTTATTACTTCGCGCGACACGACGGGGGTATTGCTCACAAAGTAAGTACACACATTTAAGTAAACGTGTTTTCTGATCGAAATCATCTTCGTAGTTCCTCGCCTCTGCATTCACTGAGAAACGTAGACATCTTGTTGAAGAATATGGTAGGCATTGTATTTCAAAAAAGTCATACCCAGGCTTATTCATCTTCCTCGACAGAGAAAAAGAAAGCCCAAGGAGCTTTACAGCCATTTGACCCATCGGCTACATACATTCACCCACTCTCCCGTGTGAAGGTTAAAATTAGCATCAACGCCCGCCGAGTTGCCAGTGAAGACGCCGAAATTACCCCTGATTCGGAAGAGGACGAGGAGGATAGTGAAACCACCGAAGACGAAGGTGATGACGATTACGACGGCGTCGGTGTAAGGAGGTTACCACAAAGAACTGCTCGTCCGAATACAAGAAAGGAACTTCCCTATAGCCCAAGAAAATCAAGGTCTCGTAAGGTCCTTACCATCGTGGAATCCGACACCGAAAATTCCGAGTACCAGGCTGGTAGTCGTGCTCCTGCCAGGCGATCGACGCGCACTAAGAAGGCCACCGAAATTCATGTGATAGACTCTGAAGATGATGATTATCTAGACGACGACTACAACGCTCGAACGAAATTGAAGGTCGGGACAAAAAAGAAGAGGAATTCTCATATTAAATCGGCGCCGCCTATGTATGGTCACTTCCGCGACATCGCTACTCTAGACGAAGATCCGTTTTCTGACGATGAAGATAACGAGGCACTTAGACGGCATCGTGCTATATGTGAGAAGTGTCACCTAGGCCCGGCCCACAAGCTTTTAGCAACGTTCAAGAAGAAATCCAAAGGTAAGGGTAAGAAGAGAAAACGGAGCACAGAGGACGAATTTGAGGAATCCGACGATGAAGATAAATATATTAACATGGGCGGCTGGGTACAGTGGTTTGTCTTCTCTTTGCAATTGAGAGTCAGACAGTGTTAAATGCATGTTTATTTCTAGTCTAAAATGCCCTGTTAGCGCTCATTGGAAATGTCTTGCCTCTACTCAGCGAGATGAAGTTCTACGCGCTGTCAGGGAGAGGGACCAAAAAGATTGGGAAGCCTCCCGAGGCACTGGAGATTCTTTCGTGATTGCACCCAAGAAGCGCTCCGAGCTCGGTATTGAACAAACAACGGAATTCATCTGCGGTCAGCTTCCAAGGCCAGAATTTATGTCCAATTTGTTAATCTATATTTTATCACCTAGGTGCATGTCTGCGTGGTGGGATTTGTATGGGCTGTACGGAGACGGCTCTAGAACCTGATCCTTCCCGACTCAAAACGGGCGAAACCCTGAATCTTAATCAACACCTCAAGGATGTTGACGACATAGTCATGAAAGACGTTGCGACTCGAGAACCAGCCATACACAGCCTGGCGCGAGAACTTCTTTTCAGATGTTTTACCTGTAAACGTCTTGCTCATTATTGCCACCTACCAACACCGCCCAGCCTTGATGACGACCCCACAATTCCAGAAGTTGCGGAGCACTACCAACAATCAAAGAGCTGGTTGTGTGCAGATTGTTCGTCCTACAAATATGGGCTGGACAAGATTCTTGCATGGCGCCCTTATCCTCCAGATGCCCTTGAGCCTGGTCTCGCAGCAGCCACAGTCTCTACCTACAAAACACCACTCCCCCGAGAATATTTGGTCAAATGGACCGGCAGAAGTTACCGGCGGGTGGAATGGGTACCGCACATGTGGCTCGTTTCAACAAATCAAGCGAAGCTCAAAAATTTCATTTCTGGAGGTCCCAAAGTGGAATTATTGAAAAAGCCTGTTGAACCAGAGGTGGCCGATATGGAGGTTGACGATGTTGTGCTAATTAACCCCCTCGAGCAAAAGTCGGACTCGCGGGCTTCATCCGTGCAGGCGGGGACCTCCGTCCTTGGTGCTCTGCCCGATGCGGAACGAAGAATACCCTCGGCATGGAAAACTGTTGACCGCATTCTTGATGTCTTGCTGTGGCGTCCGACTCCAAAAAAAGGAATTTCTCATCGCAAACGCAAAAAAGTTATTGATGCCAGCAGCGATGAAGAGCAGGATCAAGAAGAGGTGGATGTCAGAAATCGTGCTGTTGCTGTCCTTGAGAGAGGCGAAGAGCCGCCTGGAGAACTCACAGAGACCCTGGAAGAATGGATGAGCCACGACGTTTTGAAGAAGGCGGATATCGATCAAGTAGTCTGGGCATTTATAAAATGGGATGATCTTGGATACGATGAAAGTGAAGCGAGACCTGGTTCTTTCTTGCTGATGTCCATGGCTTATTTCATTTGCAGCCACGTGGGATACGCCTCCAAAACTTGCTGAAACAGGATATGAGGCATTCAAGATCGCCTTTGAACGTTTTATTGATTCGCAGGCTGTCATCCTTCCAAAGCGAGATAAAGCCTTCTGGAAGGTTTTCGATGATCGACCCAAGGGCGGCTATCGCAAACACCTGTTAAATGATGCATCCGATCTGAATTTGGGACAACCATCCAACTTGAAACTTATGCCATTCCAGGTGCGCACAATTGTCTGCTTACCGGTTTGCTTACCGACAGCGTGGGTCTAATGATTCGTAGGTTGACGGTTTCAATTGGCTTTGCAGCAACTGGTGGGATCATCAGCACTGTATCCTTGCAGATGAGATGGGATTGGTGAGTACTGCTCCCAAGGTTTCTTTGGATACCCCTTCAACCGCTCTTGACAGGGAAAAACTGTTCAAATTGTTACATTCCTAGGCAACATCATCTCAAAGTGGGATGCTTTTCCTGCGCTTGTTGTGGTTCCCAATTCAACCGTTACTAATTGGGTGAGAGAGTTTGAACGATGGGCCCCTCGACTGCGAGTTGTTTCCTTTCATGGGGAAAAGACCGCCCGAGATATCGTCAAGCAATTTGAACTTTACCATAAATCCCCAGCACCAGGCAAAACCAACGTGAAATTCCATGTCCTTGTCACGACATACGAAAGCTTAACAGGTGCAAAAGAGTTTACCCCAGTTTTCAAGAATATGCCGCGTTGGGAAGTAAGGACTTCTTTCTCGATGAACTTTGAACTATGAGCTGATCTTTTGCAGGTTCTTATTGTTGACGAAGGCCAGAGACGTAAGTTTGAAATCGTTCATGGAGGATATTATGAATTGATTTTCTGGCTTAGTTAAGAGTGATAGCAGCCTCCTCTTCAGAAAATTAAATGAACTGAACAGTGCACACCGCATTATTATGACTGGAGTAGGCACGCATTCATTCGGTTCTGTTTGGATGTCCGTTGACGCACCTACGTAGACCCCCTTGAACAACAACATGCGGGAACTATTCAATCTGATGAATTTCCTTGATCCCGAGGAATGGAAAGACCTAGAGGCCCTCGAAAAACAACATGAAGAACTGGATGAAGAACTTGTGAAGCAGCTACATACCCGGTTAAGGCCATATTTTTTGCGACGTATCAAAAGTGAGGTTCTGGAGTTGCCTCCAAAGGTATGCATCCATGTGCCCTGCACCACATGGTCTTGACGGAATTTACAGAATGAGGTCATTATCCCTGTATCAATGGCACCCCTTCAGCGACAGGTTTATCGCTCGATTCTGAGTAAATCATTTGCATTTTCTAAGTTTTATTTTTTCATTGAAATTTCCTTCAGGTCACAATTTTAACCTTCTGGGCAGCCTTACGCAGCCTACCAAAGGGCAGAGCGCCCCTGCAAAAGGCCGTATAAACAATATCCTTATGCAATTGCGAAAGTCAGGAATCTCAAGCCTTTTTTATGTCGACCCTTAAACTGATAGGCATTTCAAGATGCCTTCAACACCCTTACCTTTACTCTGAGGACATCGAGCCTCGAAATTTGTCCCCTCAAGAATCCCATGGAAAACTCATAGATGCCAGCGCAAAATTGCGTTTCCTTAAATCCTTGCTACCCAAGCTTAAAGAACGTAATCATCGCGTTTTGCTCTTTAGTCAGGTAGCTTGGAAAATATTTTACATGACCATGTTCGCTTACGCTCATACCTTGATAGTTTGTGATCGCTTTGAACGTGGTGGAAGACTTCTTACAGGGCGAAGGCTACAAATTTCTCCGCCTCGTAAATATGACATTTACTCTTTCAAATTCAAATGCAGTCCTCTCATCTAACCCGTAGGATGGTAGCACCAAAGGGTCGGTACGACAGAAGGCAATGGACGAGTTTAACAAGCCTGGTTCCGAGTATTTTATCTTCCTTCTTACTACTCGTGCTGGGGTCAGTCTTATTATTCCACTGTTATATCTTGCTTATTTTATTTTACTTTTTGCAGGGCGTTGGCATAAATCTTTTTGTATGCACCCTTGAGTCTGTCAACATCCTATTTTGATACTCATATTTTGTAGACCGCCGACACTGATCATTTTCGACCCCGACTTTAACCCACATCAGGTTCGACAAGTGCTTCTCAACCCTCTTCTTCTTCTTACACTCTTGCTTCACAGGATTTACAAGTGCGATACTCTCCCAATCGAAATAGCCAGTACTGATATTGTCGCTAGGCTATCGCGCGCGCATATCGATATGGACAGCAAAAGACGTGCCTTGTGTTCAAATTGATGGTGAAAGACTCGGCCGAAGGTGTGTGTGCCGATTATGCAGTCATTTCCGAACCTGCAATCAATTCTGGCTCTAGAACGCATTATCCAGATCGGAAAGAAGAAACTTGTCCTTGATCATCTCATTGTTCAAAAGATGGATGACGACGACGAAAACGGTGGTGAAGATGTGCAATCTATCCTCACATATGGCGCTCAGGCTCTCTTCGATTCTGAAAATACCCGAGATATTACTTGTAAGATCATCTTTCTCGCTTCATGTCTATGGTGGTTCAGACCCAGCAGATTCGGACAACGACATCGATAAACTTCTCGAAAAGACGGAGAAAGAGGCTGTAAAGGAAGCACCCAAAGGAGCTGGGGGTCTAAGCTTTGCTTTCGCAAAAATTTGGGCAGCAGACAAGGATTCTTTGGAGGAAGTCGTGGAGGAAGATCAAACAGACTCTTGGGCGCAAACTCTCCAAAAGATTAATACAGAACGCGAAAAAGAACAAGAGAAAAATATCGCTGAATCAGGGCGGGGTGTTCGTCGCAAGGCAGCGGATATCGCCAAGGTAGTCTCATCTGGTACTTTCTCTGCAAAGGCACTAATGAGGTCTAGACTAAAATTCATGTGGGTGCTGGAGGTTCGGAATCTTTTGATAAGCCAACGAAGCCAACGAAGCACCAAGGCTCGAAGGATTCCAGAGGCTCTGATGGGTCAGCTTACTCTGGCTCTGAGGACTCGATAGATAGCGACAGTGATCATGGTGCAGCCGTTGATGAGGACTTTACCATGAGTGTCGGGGGAGCAAGGTCCCGATCGAAAATTTTGCAACCGACCAATGGTCAACCATCGCAGAACACGGAGCAACATTACGCTGGCCCTGACTGTGGGTTGTGTGGTCAGCGTCATGAATCTGGTCAATGTCTTATGGTTGACCGGTCGGAAAACCTTGCGGAATATCGTGAGATGCTCATTCTTCACGCAGATGATGAACCTTGGGAAGAAAGGGTATGGTTCCTCCTTCCAATATACACTTTATCATTGACCCGAGGTCCCTTCAGAGTGCAGCCGTGCAGGCAATCGATGAAATTCTTCATAGACGTGGACATTTATCCCTCATTGCGGGGCAACCCCTTCACCCTTTACCCAAATCAAACGCCGCTCCATCCCCTTCAAAGAAGGTGAAACGTCCAAGCCACGCTAGCGATCCAATGCCTTCACAGAACCAGGCTCCTTCGGTAGCGCGGCAGAACACATCAAATACCAAAGCTGCACCACAGTGGGCCGAATCATCTAAACAAGCCTCCTCATCAAAAACATCACAATCCGTTGCGTATATCCTTTGTGTTCTGTGTAAGCGGGGTATCCATCCATTGAATGATTGCCCCCTGGTTCGTGCGGGCTCAAAAAGGTACGCTATCGTGCCCACGTTACTGAAATCTCCAGAATTTCATTCTATTTCTAGCATTGCGGAGCATATCGCCTTACTGGAGAAGGACAGTGACCCTTCATCCAAAAATACAACCTTAGCCCTCCGCGACCTTCTCGTTAAAGCCAAATTTAAAGAGATGTCGGCACCTGGAAATTGACTCTATATACCTCCAACTTCATTTACCTTAACCTCCCTTATATTCTGTACTGTACATAGTTCCACTGCTTAAAGTCATATGAGTACATACTTGTTTTGGGCGGTCTATTGATGATTGTTGTTCATCAGCCTTTAGCTGTTAATGACAGTTGTGTACTAAATGAGGTGGCTTAGATGTACTCATGAACACCCACATTCCTGACCCTGCCATTTACCTTCCGGCGACATTGAAGAGGACACGCTCACTCGAAAGAAAGTTCGATCGGACTCGGGTGCCACCCTTGCCACCGCTGCAAAGTGGTGATTTGATTCTACAGGTTTTCACACACAAATCGCTACGGCGTCCGAAGGTTTCTCCTGCTGACTATGGCGACAACGAGAGGCTGTCTGAGCTTGGAAAGGCTGCGTTAGATGTTGCGACAACTAACGCATTATTTCAAAAGCGCCCATACCTGGAGGTGGCTGATATATCAGTGAGCGGTTCATAACTGATCATTAGCGCTCATACTGAAGGATCATAGAAACAACGAGAATTCTTTGTTTCTAGTGACGTGATTGAAGATTGGGTATCTTGCTATAATCTGAGACCCAAGTTGTGCTGTGATCCCAAATTGGCGTTCTCCCTAAATTCCCCACAGGTACGTACGATGGTACGAGCGATCTGGACTACGAATGGCTAAAATCTGCACAGGAAACGAGTGCTCTATTTCATGCTTATGTTGGTGGTTTATACGTATCATCTGGGCCGCAGGCCGTAAACGAGTGGATAAGCAGACTACTTGAACAAGAACTTGAGAACGTTCCGAGAGGCCATGAAGTGGGCACCACTGTGCAGCCACCTGCACCGCGAACACCGCCCCCAAAGCGTGCGAAGAGCGAACTCCACTCGGAGCCAGCTATTTTCTTTGCATCACAGCCCCCTCCTTCACCGCCTGGCATTCGACATGCACCCCCTCACTTGCCGAATCCACTGGCACCGGCACAACCCAATCTGCCGTTTCTGCCATTGTTCAATCAGGCAGCGATGCAACGGCGAGTGACGGTCGAATACCTGGCGGAGTTTAGTGGGCCCTCGCACGCGGGGCGGTGGCTAGTGAAATGCATTGGTAGGTGGTATTCTGTTTTGATGGGACAGGGACTGACGGTAGGACAGTGAACGGGATCTGCAAAGGCGAGGGAAGTGGGATGAACAAGCAGCTGGCTAAGGAGGAGGCGGCGCGCAAGGCATATTACTCAATGGGATGGACATAAGTAGTTATGTAGTCAGGCTGACTAAGTTAGTCACTCCCTGTAAATATTTGAAAAACCCTGATGCGCCTTGGTTCTTGCTCGAATGGCGGCCCACATCGACCTCACCCTCGACGACGACGACGACAATGACATTTACCGCTATGCAAAGCGCCCTAGAGCAGACCCCCATCAACCACCAGCCCCTTATCGCCCCCTCTTTGCTGGACCTAGTCCCCTTCGCCAGCAGCCATCACCTTCACAGTTCCCTGAGCGCCAAATCATTGACCTCACAGGATCCCCCTCCCCACCACCACTATCCGCATCTTCTCGCCATACCTCCCAGCCCCCCCTGCCAGATGATTTGCCACCAAAGACTCCCGTCTGCATCGGTCTGCTAACTGTAACCGCCCTCGTAATATACCCAATCCCATATATCATGCCCCAAAATCCAGGAGAAACCGAATGGGTAATCGTAAGATTGCTTTACGAACACAACCCCGACAAGTCCCATAACAAAGAAACGATCCACATCCGAACGCCATCAGGGTGTTTACCCAATGGTGAATCCATTTCCAGCAAGGGTTTCGCGGTCGTCGAGCAGAGAGTCGCCGACTTCTTAGGCCCTATCCTTGGGAAAGGGTTAATCCGTCTCGACGCCAAAATTCGCAAAGGCACAGGAAACGTACGTCAACTTTATGTCTCATCCGCGCTGAAAATACTTATGCCTTGTCCACCAAGCTTCCTATCCTGCCCCTGCAAATGCTTGTTTACACTCCCAAGGGAAATATTAATGTTGTTGGAAATTATCTTCACCAGTCGAATCTCATTCTTAGTCACCCAGCACCACCCTACGACATGCAACGATTGACAAACTATCACTACTTTAACCCCCATCATGGCATACAAGAGGCACAGCAGCGAGTGACCATGGCCGCCAACACCTTGAACATTCTTACACAGCAAAACCAGACTCGATGGAATACGCCAACCTCGACAACCAAGAGCGTTGAGGTACAACGGAGCCAAGTCGATGAATTGTTCAGAACTTTGAAGGATGGAGATGAATTGTTGGAAACAGAACCGGGTGCGTGAATTCCAAAGCCTATTGTCGCCGATAACTTTAGTGACCCCTCGTCTGTTTAACAGGTCCAGAAGTCGCGACCAAGTTATATCCTCACCAAAAGAAGGCTCTTACGTTTCTCTTGGAACGGGAAAAGGAGAAGCGAGGAACTGATGGATTTTCATCTTTGTGGCAGAAACGTCACAACCCTTTATCCCGTCGAACGACATGGTTCCATCTAGTCACTGAGAACGAAGTTGCGGAGGCTCCTCATGAATCCAAAGGTGCCATTTTGGCTGACGATGTAGGTAACCTGTGGCTTTCTACTGAATTTGAACCTGACCCTTGGTCTGAAGATGGGCCTCGGAAAAACCATCACCTGTGTTTCTTTAATAGCCGCGACTCTTGCCTCATCTCAAGCATTTGCCTCCTCCCCTCTCGAAGTTGTTTTGCAACCTCCGCCACGACTCGCCACACCGAATGCCGCTCAATTCGCCGGTAGTGTATGGGGAATGCCCGAGGTAGAGGGTAGTTCGACACCTGCATCGGACAAGGCCAAAGCTAAAATGGAAAGAATCCAAAATAAACTTGAAACAGAATATGCACGGGCCTGTCGTATCAAGGCAAAGAGCCGCGCGACCCTGATTGTTTGTCCTCTGTCTACGGTGTCTAACTGGGAAGATCAATTCCGAGAGCATTGGAAAGGGGAGGTGTCTGTCATTGGTGGTAGTGGTGGGTCTTGTATACCACCGCCCTCTAGTACTCCATCTCAGTCCGTCGGCATTTCTGCACAAACATCCATGCAGGTCGACGAGGACGAGAAGAAGCCCGCCCGCATACGCGAAGGACGACCGCTAAGAGTCTACATCTATCATGGCAATGCGCGTCGGCCGGACCCTTCTTTCCTTGCTGACTTTGATGCTGTGATCACAACGTATGCTACACTGGCCTCAGAGTTTTCGAAACAAAATCGTAGCCTTATAGCGGCAGCGGAGGAGGAGGAAGAGGAGGAGGGGGCAAGTAGCGAAAGCTTGGGGGGTGTCGATATCGATGAACGTGGCAATCAAGTCTTGCGGCTTCCCAAACCGAAGAAAACCGGCATAAAAAGGAAGAAGGCAGCCACGCTCGCAAATAACGCGGCGGAGATACCCAGTGCCCTCCAAAGCATACACTGGTTCAGGGTTGTCTTGGATGAAGCACAGTAGGTGGTAACGATTTTTTTTTTCGGGTATCTTACTCATGAAGTCATGTTAGTTGTATCAAAGAGACTGGAACTGTGGCAAGTCGCGCTTGCTGCGACTTGAAAGCCGATCGCCGGTTATGCTTGACTGGAACACCCGTCCAGAACAAGTTGGATGATGTCTTCGCGCTTATTAAATTTTTGCGACTGGAACCGCTTGACGACAAGAACATCTGGACCCAGTTCATTGGCACACCAGTCAAGTTTGGCCAAGCCCTTGGAGTCGCCCGACTGCAGACCATTATGAAATGCACCACTCTCCGGCGGACCAAAGAGACCAAAGCTCCAGATGGAAAGAAAATTCTTGCCCTCCCGGAGCGCAAGGATGAGCTACGTTATCTCAAATTCGACGAAGAAGAACAGGAAATTTATAACAGATTCTTCACCGAATCCCAAGCGGAGTTCAACGACTTGTCGAAGAAGAACGAGGTGATGAAGAACTATGTGGGGATTCTGCAGAAGATACTACGCCTTCGCCAGATCTGTGACCACTTCGAACTCGTCCAAGGCAAAGAACCTGGACAAGAGAGTGTTAATACTGACGGCGTCGTATCCTATGAGGAGATCGTCTCAGCTATCGCGAAGGATGGCTTCAACGCTTCCAGGGCAGCAGCGATATTTACCATCCTACGGGACTCAGCCACGACTCAATGTGTCGAATGTGGTTGCGAACTGTGCGCTTCTACCGAGCTGGGTCAAGGAGATGGTATGGACGGCGAAGGGCCTTCCACCAACAATAAACGTGGCCGTCGTGGCAAAGGCAACGCCTCTCGCGGGTCAACTCGAGCAAATAGCCCAAACACCCCTCGTCCAGTTTTGACGAAATGCCAACATCTCTTTTGTATCGAATGCTACCGTAACTCGGTCTGTCCTGGGTGGCCAAA
>Ga0307513_10011585_pt1 | contig 10949 bp, 7 predicted proteins | sample 15_EM_MG_FD_202174 | JGI IMG/M metagenome (GOLD analysis project Ga0307513, IMG submission 202174) | Populus trichocarpa ectomycorrhiza microbial communities from riparian zone in the Pacific Northwest, United States - 15_EM | ecosystem: Host-associated > Plants > Roots > Unclassified | place... | reverse complement strand
AAAACTTCAAGAAATATAACTTGTTGTGCTGATATGAGGAAGATTTATTTTGGGGGGGGGGGAGGGGGGCTGGTTGTTTGCAGATGGGGAGAGTTGGGATTAGAAAGAAGGAGGAGAAATAGGGGAGGAGTGGGTCGCCAGAGCTGTCATATATTAACTTTTTCCGACGGTTTCACCGACGGAATTTCCGTCGGTGATTCTGACGGAAACATAGACACGTCACCGTACGGATCTGCCATTTCAAATCCCTCGGTGAGTCCGTCGGCAATTTAAACGGCGAACCGGTCACGTCACTGTACGGGCATTGTACGGACTGTCGTTTTGAATCCGTCGGTGATTCCGTCGGAAAACACATAACCCGCCAAAACCTCCACGTCAACGACCCGCCTTTTTTTTTAATTCGGAAACTTTTCCGTCCGTAATTCAGTCGGCAACTACCGACGGAAAGTTTCCGTCGGTAGTTGCCGACTGAATTACGGACGGAAAATATTCCGTCGGTAGTTACCGACTGAATTACGGACGGAAAAGTGTCCGTCGGTAATTTCGACCTCAAATTACCGACAGAAATATGCCGTCGGTAAATCCGTTGGTATTTAGCGAATTTCTGGTAGTGCCAAACACATGTTATTTATCATCTTAATATCTGTCAATGTCGACGAACGAAATGTACGTAGTTCTTCTTTAAACATCCAAATCCTAGGCGCCTAACCTAAAATAGTTGAAAAAGAAACTAACATGGCAATCACCAAGAGCATACAAATGGTAGATCAATCTCAAAAAAAAAAAAAACAAATATTCATTCAAAGGCAATCTATTTCTAGACGCACTAAACACTTGGACATCTTCAATAAAATACTTTTCCAAACTGTAAGGCATACAGAGAAACAAAACAAAAGCCAATAAATAGTGATGTGAAAAGCAGCATGGATGATCAAGATCCAAGATGAGCACAAAATATGCCACTAGAAGCTTGAAAAAAGCCCCCCCTGAAAAATAAAAAAAATAGAATACAAACATCAAGTGTTCTTAGCAACCTGGCTCATCACCCTTGAAGAATCCTCCTTACTCTCTGCATTTATTCAAGACAATCATATAGAAATTGCACCTTAACATAAAAGAATCACAGCACAATAAAGGAAGATAAAAACTACAAACCATAATCCCAATCCCAATCAAAGCCCATCAATATCCAAAGAGGTAACGTAAGAAAACATCAAAGAACAAGGATTTCTGATAATGTATCTTTTTTCTTTTCTATTTGACAGCTTCCACTTTATCGTAGAAGAATCACCACCATCCCCAGCTATAGTGACACGAAAGCAAGGGGCTCTCTTTCGCGGCTTCCCTGCCTTCCTTTTATTTTGTCAGTTTGGTGCCTCCTTTTCTTCTTTTTTCTTTTATCGGTTTGTGTAAGAAAAAGAAGGAGAAAAACTGAACACCACCAACAACACCATCTCCTTCCTCTCTCTACACCTTTTCTTCTCCACGGCACCTTCCTTCTCCTTTTTTGCTTTTGTCTGTTTTGCGCTTTCTCTCTCTTTTCTGTCGGTCTAGTCTTCGAAAATAAAGGGTTGAATTGAAAAACATGATTTCAGGTTAAGAAATTCAAAAAAGAGAAGGGGAGAAGCCACGTCCATGCAGAAAAAAGGAGACAAAAAAATGAGTTCTTGTTCATTTATATTTATTGTTGCAATCCATAGTATTTTATTAGGGCATCTCCAACTATAATGCTAAATAAAAAGCCAAACTGTAAAAATGCAATTTTTTTGGCTTTTTATCTCTATTTAACTAACTCCAACGGGGAAAATAGCAAAATGCCATTTCTCATACAAAGAAGCCATTCCTACATATATTGAAAAAAGCCAAAACCCAGCTGACACCAAAAACCAGCTGATTTTTCTTCATCTTCCAGTACAAGTAGCCGTTGCTCCAACGACTCTTTCAATTATCCCTACAAAAACCAAACAAGAACAGGAAGAGAGAATAATAAGAAGCCTTCAATTCTTAAAGCCAAAACCCTAGCTTCTCAATTAATTGAAAACTCCATAATTTTCTCTGTGGCTTCGATTCAACTTGGAGGTGTTCCTCAATTACATATTCAACTTTTGATTTTCTTATATTTTTATTTTCTAGGATTTCGACTATGGTTTCTTACAGTTTCCATGGTTAGTTATTGGCTGATTGATGCTTGGATACAGTTTTCGTGCTATATTCTAAAACTATAAAATTTGTAGGATACATGTTAATGCACTGGCAATATTTTGGAATTTTTTTTATTTGAATTCCAGGTTGATCTCTTAGATGATAAGGTGGAAAATCTTTGAAGCCTTCTTGAAAAGCAGTGGATCATATATTGAAACATTATCCTATCCTAGAGTAAGATGCTCTTCTCTTCTGCCACTGACACTTCTTTGATGTAATTGGAATTAGTTTTTGCTTGCTTGCTTGCTTTCATTTTAGCTCTTGGATGTGTGATTGCATTTGATTCTTTATTAAAGTTGTAAGTGGAACTTGAGAGGAAGACAACTCTATGCCTAATTGCCTTTGAATAATCTTGGCTTCGAGTTCATCACTTCATGTTGCATACAAGGAAATGTTGCGAATTTCCTAATCTTGAATGAATCTAATTCAAGCTCCAACCATTCAGAATTTTTAATTATATAAAAAAACCAATAAAATAAGAAGGTAAAAGATTAAAGAGGTTGCATTGGGAATGTCATTGCTGATAGTGTTTTCTTTCACAATATCTACAACACATCAACTTAAATCCCTGAAGTGCAGGTTTCTAGAAGACTATTATGGAATGTGTTAGATTAGGAAATATTGTATTATTAATGTATTGACTTATCGTGTGTAGTATGCTACACCATAACACATGTACTGCCCTATTAATATAAATAGCAGAGGGGGCTACCTCATTAGGTTAAGCCTTTCAATTATCACAAACCTTGTTTCAACTTGGTATCAGAGCCAAATTTATCTTAACAGATTTATTCTTCAAACGGCAGCCCCTCTATTGCTTCTCTGTAACAAAATCGTCTCCTCTGTTTGTTGTCTATTGCTACCTCTCCATCAGCTAATTATTCTTCAAACGACAGCCCCTCTAATTATTTTCTATTACAACTGCAACGCTATTTCTCTGCAGTAATTTCTCTGACGGTTATTGCTGATTTCTGGTTCTGCTCCAACGTTGATTCTGCTACTGCTTCTCTACAATGTTGAGTTTAATTACTGTTTCTGCTCCATCAGCGTGTTACTACTGTTTCGGCTTCCCTGAAAATTATCATTTGTCAACTTCTGCTTTCTACTCATCTTCTGCAATATGGATCCTTTAGTTTTTGCTGCAGCTGGCACCACTGGTAGTCCTTCTTCTCCCAACACCAATGTCAGTGCTTCTTCTCTAAACATCAATGCAGTCATGCTTCCCTCTGTCGCGACAGTAGCTGTTATTCCCCTCTCAAATACACAGCAAGTCATCAACCTCAAACTCACCAATTCCAATTATCTATTTTGGCGTATGCAAATGAAGCCATATCTGATTGGCCAATGGGTGTTCTCGTTTGTTGATGGCTCGCATTCCTGCCCTTCTCCGCTTGATCTGTCCAGTCACTCTACTGCCGCCTCTACCAACATTAATTCTGGTCCTTCCCAAGTTTTTCTCACATGGAAACAACAAGATCAACTCATACTTAGTGCTTTACTCTCATCCCTCTCCATTGATGTTCTTCACCTTGTGGTGGACTGCCCAACTTCGGCAAGTGTTTGGAGCACCCTTGAAAGTGCCCTTGCCTCTCCATCCAACTCTAGGATAATGCAGTTACATGGCTCTCTCCAAGATCTTCGTCAAGGTGATGATACTGTCACTCTCTACCTGCAGAAAGCTAAAGGCTTATTTGACGAATTAGCTGCAGTAGGCAGACCTATCTCCCTCACTGACTTCAATCTCTATGTTTTTCGGGGCCTTCGCAGTGAATTTTGAGATTTGGTCACCAGTCTGTCAACCAAAGTTAAGCCTCTTGCGTACTCTGAGCTCCATAGTCACTTGTCTACACATGAATTTTTACAAAGGAGCTCTCTTCAATCCATTCCAGCTACTGCACCGTTGCTGCCCACACCCTCACAACCTCCCACTGCATATGTTGCACAGCGTGCCTTTCCTGGATTTAATGGCAGTGGCTCCTCTTCTCATCGGGGCAGAGGAAGAAGAGGAGGCTGGAGAGGTAACTCTCGCAGCAATCATAACCAATATCCTAGCCAGCCTTACCGTGGAAACAGTGGGAGCTCTTCCTAGCAGAACACCAGGAGCTATGGCAGCAACTGGCAGCAGCAGAAACAAGGCGGGCAACACCAGTGGCCTCGGCAGATTAGATGCCAACTTTGCAGCAACATCAAACACTCTGCACAACAATGCTCTCAGCTTGTGCATCATGGGAATCAAGCCTCAGCCAACCTCTCCTTTCGTGATGCTTCAGCAGAAAATCCTGTCACTTGGTTCCCCGATACAGGTGCGAATCAACATGTTACTCCAGGCATTGCCGGTATGACACATGCAGACCCTTATCTTGGTAATGATCAATTGTATGTTGGTGATGGTAAGGGACTTATTATATCAAATACAGCTCATAAAATTTTGCATACTCCAAAACGAACCTTTACTCTGTCTAATATTCTACATGTTCCAAAAATTAAGAAAAGACTCTTATCTGTTCAACAATTTTGTCGTGACAATTGTGTCTTCTTTGAGTTTCACTCTTCTTTTTTCTATGTCAAGGATCTCATAACTAAGGCGGTTCTTCTTTCCGGTCAGAGTAAAGATGGCCTCTATATCCTTACCGAGTCCTCTACCACGTGTCTTCCCCAGGCTTTTCTGTCCACCTCTGCCGATGTTTGGCATCGTCGCCTTGGTCATCCCAGCTCTCGGGTTCTGAGTCTTTTAGCGTCAAATAAAAAGGTTGTCTGTACTTCTCGTCCGTTAAATTTTCATTGTCAAGCTTGTCCGTTAGGAAAATCATCTCGTTTGTCTTTAGGCCTTACGGGTCATCAGACATCTGCTCCTCTTGATCTTGTTTTTAGTGATGTGTGGGGCCCTGCTCCTATGTTATCTTCGGATGGTTTCTGTTATTTTGTTATTTTTGTGGATGCGCATACGAAATTTATCTGGTTTTATCCTCTTGTCCTTAAATCTGATGTCTTTAATGTGTTTCATCAATTTCAAGTCTTCGTCGAACGACAATTCTCTCGAAAAATTAAATCTGTTCAAACTGATTGGGGTGGTGAATATCGTAAATTAAATTCATTCTTTAAAACCATTGGTATTCATCATCGCCTCATATGCCCACATACGCATGAACAAAATGGTACTGTTGAGTGTCGTCATCGTCACATTGTTGAAGCTGGTCTTACTCTTCTTGGACTGTGTAAGACACCTTTAAAATTTTGGACTTATGCTTTTGAAACCTCTGTTTACCTTATTAATCGTATGCCCACACCGGTTTTGTGCAACAAATCTCCTTTTGAATGTCTGCTTCATCAACCACCTAATTATGATTTTTTACGTACTTTCGGATGTCTATGTTTTCCCTTCCTTAGACCATATAATGCTCATAAGTTAGATTATCGCTCTACTCCATGTGTGTTCTTAGGCTATAGTTCATCTCATCTAGGGTATCATTGTCTTGACTTATTATCTAAACGTCTCTACATCTCCCGTCATGTTCGATTTAATGAACACGTGTTTTCGTTTCTCGAGTCTGCCCATCTCCCTCCACCCACCAGCCATACCCATCCGCCTACCATTGTCACACACCTTCCCTCGCTCACCATCTTTCCGTCTACCACACCATTAGACCCACCACCCACTTCCTCTAACCCCGTTGTCCTCTTATCACCATCCACCTCCATATATGTTGATCATTGTGCAGGTACAGGGTCTCCAACACCGGCGTTGTCTATGTTTGCATCTCCTCCAGCTGTTGTCTCTCCAGCATGGTCATCCAGCACTTTCTCTCCATCAAAATCATCTACCATGTCTTCACCAGGACTGGACCTCTGTGTTGATCTGTCCAGTTATACTCTTCCGCAGCAACCGTCCCCTGTTCAAACCCCTGCTCCTCCAGCACAGCGACAGCACCACATGGTGCTGCGTCCCAGACATAATAGGACTGCCAACATCACCTCAGTCGCTGCTTTTTCCTCGCAGCCTCCAGCTTCACGGGTAATGTCTCCGTCCACTCCCGAACCTCTTACTTTTAAGGAGGTCGACCAGTTTATGTGCTGGCATACTGCCATGAAGTCTGAAATTGCAGCTTTACATGCTAATGGTACTTGGTCCTTAGTACCTTTTGATCCCTCCATGAATGTGGTTGGCTGCCGATGGGTGTATAAAATAAAGCGTCGAGCCGATGGTGCTATTGACCGCTATAAGGCACGCTTGGTTGCGCGTGGGTTCACTCAACAGGAAGGCATTGATTACTCAAAAACCTTCAGTCCTGTTGTTAAACCGACTACTATTCGGTTAGTTCTCACTATTGTCGTGTCCAAAGGATGGCAGATTCGACAACTTGATGTCCATAATGCCTTCCTCAATGGATCACTTCGAGAGGTTCTTTACATGGCACAACCCACAAGTTTTGTAAACTCTGCTCTGCCAAATCATGTTTGTCTTCTTCATAGGTCTCTGTATGGTTTAAACAAGCCCCTCGGGCTTGGTACACCCGTCTGAGTGACTTTCTTCAGACTATTGGTTTTCGGGCTTCCAAGGTTGATACCTCTCTCTTTATTCTGACGAGGAATCATGATATTTGTTATCTGCTTGTCTATGTTGATGACATCCTGCTTATTAGTAACAACTCTGCCTTAATTCATCGCCTTATTACCTTACTGAGTTCAGAATTTAAGCTCCGCGACTTGGGTAATGCTCATTATTTTTTGGCAGTTGAGGTCACTCCTACCAGTGTGGGACTCATGCTGAGTCAACATAAGTATGTTCTTAATATTCTCTGTCATGCTGGTATGTCATCCTGTAAACTTGTTGATACACCAGCCTCTGTTTCCAAGCTTGATCTGTCGTCTACTGTGTTATTCTCGGATCCCACTCGCTTTCGCCAAATTGTTGGTGCTCTTCAGTATCTCACATTTACTAGACCGGACATCTGTTATGCTGTTAACAAGGTCTGCCAGTTTATGCATGCTCCTACTGAGAGTCATTGGGCTACTGTTCAACGTATCTTACGCTACTTGAAAGGTACGACATCTTATGGCATCCACCTTACTCGTGGCTTCTCTTTATCACTTCATGGGTTCACTAACGCCGATTGGGCGGGGAGTGTTGATGATCAAAAATCTACTGGTGGATATATTGTTTTTTTGGTACCACACCTGTTTCATGGAAATCTGAGAAGCAACGCACTGTTGCTCGCTCCTCCACTGAAGCAGAGTATAAAGCTTTGGCTGATGGTACTGCTAAGGTTCTTTGGTTACGCTATCTTCTGACAGACCTATGCTTTTCCCCTAGTTCTGTTACTACTATCTGGTGCGATAATTTGGGTGCTACATATCTGTCTGCTAATCCCATTTTTCATGCTTGAACAAAGCATGTTGAAGTTGATTATCACTTTGTTTGTGATCAGGTGGCCAAAAAGGAATTTCAGATTCGCTTCATCTCCACCAAAGATTAATTAGCAGATGTTTTTACTAAACCACTCTCTTACTCTACATTTGCTATTTTACGTTCCAAGCTTCATGTGGATAACCCACCTTCAGCTTGAGGGGGTGTATTATGAAATGTGTTAGATTAGGAAATATTGTATTATTAATGTATAGACTTATCGTGTGTAGTATGCTACACCATAACACATGTACTGCCCTACTAATATAAATAGCAAAGGGGGCTACCTCATTAGGTTAAGCCTCTCAATTATCACAAACCTTGTTTCAACTAAGACAAAGTCAAGATGCGATAGTTGCATGAAGATTGTTGTGTTTCTGCAGTTTATATTTTATGTTTAATGAGACATTTATATCGTTATCTGGCCCTCGCATTGCTATGTGTTAATCTGTCACAAACACTCTGTTGCCTGCTCCAAGTTTCTTCTTTTACAGTAATGATGCCTTCGAAAATGCTTGTATTAAGTTCGATAAAGTGAACTTAAAGCCAACTTACAAGATTCTCTGGGCAGTATCATGTTTTCCTTATAATTTGATTTATAGCCCTTGAAAATGCTATTTGCTTCTTTTTTTATTTATTTAATCTGACTCATTTGTTTCCCTTTAGGTGAAACAAGGAAGTTACTTTTCATCTCAGACTAGAAGCATAGCTCAGGGTAACGCCCTTTCTCCATTTAACAAACTTCTCTCTTTAATTTTGGTTCATAGTCGGATCTTCATAACCTTTCATGTTACCATATTAACATAGGCTTATTACAACTGATAATTGAAAAGAAAGAAATGAACTTTTATTTTATTTTCGATGACACCTAAACCTTATGGCACTGGTTTTGCATAAAAAGTATGGCAAGGTTTATTTTATTTTTGTGATGGTTATGGTCTTCCAGAAGAGTTGTATAGGAAATATTATTTTTAAGAATTGAAAGTTTTATAAATTTTATATTTTATAAACCAAAGATATTAGTACAAGTAGAATTAGATGTCCATAAATAAAGTGTAATAATAAAAACCTCTACCATAAAGATATTGTGATGATGCATCTACTTAAAAAATAATTTGTCACTTAACATTTATATTGGTATGCATATGAAAAATTCTATGTTCCTCGTGAAATCATGTTAGAAAAGATGGTTGGCTCAACTTCCAGTTCTAGTAACATGGGTTTACAAATGATAATAGTAATCCATTTAGGAGTATACATGATGATAAATGTAATGAGAATGAATCATAGTTATTCAAATGAAGGTTCATATAACATCCCTTTTAGATGAAGAACTAAATATAGATGCAGTTAGGTTTTTAAAACTTTTAAAAGATTTTGATGAACCATTATTGGATGAGTGCATAACTCATAGTAAATTATCGACCATAACATGAGTGTTTACCATCAAGTCAGATTATAGTTTAAGTGGGGCCGGTTATGGTAACGTCATTGAATAGGCTAAAAACATGTTACCTGAAGAGAATAGGCTGAAAAACAACTTTTATGCTGCAAAATCCATGATGAAACTTTTTGGCCTATGATACCAAAAAATAATGTGTCCAAACTTTTGCATATTATCCTACGATAAGTATATAAATTTTACTGAGTGCAAAACTTATTGCATGATTGGTATAAACCTAACAATGGTAAAGAAAGGACACTTGTCGCATACAAGAAAAGTTGGTTACTTCCCAATCACTCATAGGCTGTAAATGTTATTGATATATCCAAAGGTTGTTGAGCACATGACATAGCATCATTCATATGATTCGGTGGATGGAGTCATGATGCACCATTTTGATTGTGAAGCTTGGAAGCAGTTTAATAGAGTGTATACTCAGTTTTTAATGGAACTACAGAATATATGTCTTAGCTTGTGTACAAATAGATTTAATCCATTTGGACCATTTGGTGCACCCTATTCTTGTTGGCCGGTCATACTAATAGTTTTCAATTGGCCCCTAGAGATGTGTATTAAGCTAGAATTCATATTCTTGTTTGTGGTCATATCTGGTCCTTATAGTCCATGTAGAAATATAGATATTTATCTTCAACCATTGATTAATGAATTGAATCAAGTATGATGAGTTGAGGTTGTGACATATGATGTCTCAAGAAAACATAATTTTCAGATGAAGACATCATTGATGTAGATTATAAATGATTTTCTTGAGTATGAGATTGTTTCGGGTTGGAGCACATATGAAAAATTATTTTATTCATACTATATGGAAAATAATAAGGCATTAACCTTAACGAATAGTGGCAAAGCTTTTTTCTTTAATTTCCACTAGAGATTATTTCCAAGTTGTCATCGATATAAAAACAACATAAAGGACTTCTTGAAAGGTAAAATAAAAATGGATGTTACATCACCAGTACTATCAGGTAAAGAATTGTATGATGTAGTTTCATAGTATGAGCCATTGTATTTAGTTTTTATTTTGGCAAATAGAATTTTTTTGGTTTTGATGTGATCCACAATTGGGTAAGGCGAAGTATATTTTTGGATCTTTCTTATTAAAAAACTAATGTTATTTGCTATAATTCGAATGTTATGCATACCAAGAAGAATGTTCTTGACAACATTTTTAACACAGTCATGGATATGAAAGGGGAAACAAAGGATAATATTAAAGCTAGAATGGATTTAGTTTTGTATTGTGACCATCGTAATATGGAGTTTTTAGTGATAGGTTATGGATCACAACGCCTAAAGCCATCTTTATTTTAGACAAAGATTTACAACTTCTTGTCTCTGAATGGCTTAAGAGTTTATGATTTCTTGATGAATATGCTTTGAACATAGCTAGATTAGTGAATTTGAAGAAATACCAATTTTATAGATTGAAAAGTCATGACTGCTATTTGTTTATACAAACATTAATTCAAATTGCTCATAGGGATTTGTTGCCAAAAAAGGGATATAATATGAACTAACTGAGATAGTCATTATTTTAGAGATATTTATTTGAGCAAACTGTATATCCACCATATGGAATAGCTTGAAATGAACATCAATGCGATGTTATTCAACTGTGATGAATCGAGAGCTTTTGAATAACAAAAATTAGGTTATACATTGTTATAAGACATGAGGGAGTGAGTGAGGAAATAATTTTTTATCACTCAAATTTTACAGATTTAAAGAGGTCGAACAATACCAAGATGACATTTTCAATTAAAAATCTAGCTTTTCAAATTCAAGCCTTAGCACAATAGATGGAAATGATGAACAAGTTAATAGGTAATTCAAAGGATATGGTGGAAAGAAGGGAGAAATGTGATGTTAAAATTGATG
>Ga0307513_10011582_pt1 | contig 10950 bp, 9 predicted proteins | sample 15_EM_MG_FD_202174 | JGI IMG/M metagenome (GOLD analysis project Ga0307513, IMG submission 202174) | Populus trichocarpa ectomycorrhiza microbial communities from riparian zone in the Pacific Northwest, United States - 15_EM | ecosystem: Host-associated > Plants > Roots > Unclassified | place... | reverse complement strand
TAATAAAAATATATCATGATATTTTTGTACATGCCGAACACACCCCGATATAAAAACTTTAATATGCCATAATTTATGCTATAAAAGTCATTTTTATGCTATAAAAGTGACATGCCGAACAGGGCCTGAAGACTTTTTTCATTTCGCGACTTATATGCTACTCTAAAGCATTGTCGCTATCCTAAAACAACAAAATCTACCTATCGCCAATTCCACAATCGGCCAACCAACGAACTCATCATTCCATACTCCCGAGCGGTGTAATAACACGAGACATACATCAACCGGCACACCCGGCCGTCGACCAAAACCCATCTTTCCCCGCAATCAAATACCCTATGAGTCCGCCTAACGGATAAGGTGGACCCTTACCTTCTGCTCGCCCTTTGCCTCGACAACCAAACAACACAAAGACACCAAACACACAAAAACAAGAACAAAATTTTCAAACAACCTATCACTCCCCAACCAACTTCCTCTATTACCATCCGTCAAGCCACACATAAGCCCCGAGCCTATTCATGTGAGTCTTTTTTAGGTGACTCGGATACCAGATCTCTAAGAACAGCTGAGATAGGTAAGACCGGGGTACTTTATCGTAGACGGAGATGTGTCTAGAAAGGCTAAATATAAACGTGCGTAAAATAGTGATAAAGACCTTTCTAGTAATAACTTATTATAATGATAAGGTCTCTTCTCCGTAGCGCGATGATGTCAGTAAAGCTCAGGAGGCACTTTGATATTTATATCCCACGTTGATAGAGTGCGTGGCCTACAAGTATTTACCATACTAACTACGTACCTGCTAACCATTCCGAACTTTTCCGCATAGTGCGAACACCATCTAACCCTAAATCTAATCGCCCCACCATTGACTTCCGGACAGGAGAGCTCTTGATTTCTCTCGTGTGGTACCACATCCGTGTCAGAGTTCACAATGCTTCTTAAGTCAGGAGGAACTGAAACTTGTCTCCATGCTAGACAGTGTAACCGGTACAGGTACTATGGTTACTGATGGATTTCCTTTAGGATTAGTTTGCTTTCAGGATACGAGCCTTGTGGCTGTAGCCTTGTTATGTATGCAGAAGGTATCGTTTGATATGTAGTTTGTGTTATGTTTGGTTTCGGGATACAAGGTTGTGCCTCTCCCTGATTGTGTTTTGGAAGTATCATTTGATACTCCTGTTGTTTGAAGTTTTTCTTTCAATGGATCGTTTGATACCATGAATGTTTTATGTATTGTTTCATGGTATCCATTTGATATCATAGTTGTTTTAGGATACGAGCTGTGCTAGTAGGAATAAGGCTTTAGGAAATGCCGGCTATGTATTTAAAGGCTGAATCTTTCGGACTTAGAAAGATAGCCTCTCCCAGACCGAGTTTTCAATGTACTTGATTGGATAGTGACCTCTTCAGTTCCCCACGATAGTGAGAAGCTGCCAAACAGTTCAAGACCTTAGCGATATAGTAAAAGGTTTTATTTAACAACCTTTCTGAGCAGCCACTTGATCAATCCATCTAGACCACTCTTTGGCTAGGATTTCAAATGCACAAGCCAGGACGGTTTCTTAAAGGTTCTCAGTGTACCGAGAACCAATAGGGAAGGGTTACAGACAGTGTCCTCATCATCGAACGAATGAAGTGGCCAACTTCGTAGTCGGATCTATCACAGTAACAGATATCATTCTAGCTTGCTGCGCCTAGGCTTCAGTCAGACTATCAGTCGGGATCGTGCCAGTGGCACAATTCTCTCATAGTCCTTTCTTACCGAATAGTCCTAAATGGTAATGTACCATTGGTGTGGGTGCCATCATACTCTCATTTCATTCCAGAGTAGACGGGACGAAAACGTCCCATTACTTTGTGGACATATGTTCCTGTGGTGTACCGCTATGTCTGTAACATTATGCGACATTGACCGAATTCGTCCGAAACACCTGCATAAGCCCGCCAAAGGTCCCCTCTCATATAACCTGGGAACAGCATCCGGTCGGACACACAGCCGCGACGTATACGATGTTATGAGATAGGTTCCAATGATAGTGCCTTTTGGTGTTGGGACACACCTACTGCACCATCACGTGGTGTGGCGCCCTCACAACGCCGGGGCCAGAGGGGGGTGTTAGCTTCACAGGGTGAAGGTACGGTAACCCCAGGGTATACAAAAGTAGGTGGAAAAGGTACACGTTTCCCATATGCCAAACAGGAGCTCCCTCCTTGAACGCTTCGTCCTCGAATCTTCCTAGCCAGGTACAAATAACAATATACATTAAATTCCTTTTTGAACTCAGGGTCGTAGGGTAAAAAACCTCGTGCGTTTGCTTGTTCACACGAGGAAAACCTTTCCATCTTATTCAACGTCTGCCCTGTCCAGCATTTCCTTATTCTCTCTATGAAATTCCTCTACCAGCTCTTACGCATTATCCAAGCTCTCGGGTGGTTCCCAAGAGTTCTCATCTTCTGAGCAACATTTCCACTTAACAAAATACCTAAGTTCCCACATCCGCTTATCGCCTCCCACGAACCTTTCTCGTATAAGTAATTATCTCGCTTTTAACAATTTTCTCCACCTCTCATTTCAAATCGCAGTTGATGTCTTTGGGTTCAGGAGGTGGTTGTTCTCTTTCATCTTTGACGGAAGTTCGATAGGGTTGTAATAATGATACATGCAAGACAGGGTGTATCTTCCACCGTGGAGAGATTTCCAGTTTGAACCACGGTTGCCTCGTTTTTCGATTATCTTAAACAGGCCGTAAACCTTTGCACCTAGCCTTTTGGAGGGTCGCTTCGTATGCATATTTTTTGCATTTAGTATAACTTGATCTGCAAGCTTCAGGTCTGGTTGTTCGGTTGCTTTGTGATCATAGTATTTCCTCATACCTTCCCTTGTCTGATCCAACGCCCTATGTGCTTTTTCGTGAATTGCTTTCATCCAATGGCTATATAGGCCTGCTCCAGGGTTCTGGGCTTCGCGCTCCTTCATCCATTCCATCTGTGGATGGAAACCGTAATTCGCATAGAAGGGGGTAAGTCAGTGAGCATTTGTCGCGGAGTTATTGTATGCAAATTCGGCTAGTGGCAGCAGCCGATATCAATCATCTTGGTCGTAGTTGACAAAGTTCCGCAGGTAACCTTCCAGCACTTGGTAGGTTCTTTCGGCTTGTCTGTCCGTCTGCTGGTGGTATGCTGTTGACCTTCTTCGTTTAATCCATAATGCCATGCAAAGAGATTCCCAAAATTCTCCTGAGAATTTTGCGTCCATATCCGATCTGATTTCCGTGTGTAGGCCGTGAAGCTTCCAAACCTTACGCAGGAAGACAGTTGCAACGTCCTTAGCTGTTGCCTCCGTAGGTAGGCCGATAAAGTGTGCCATTTTGGTGAACCAATCCACTACTACCATGACTTCGGTATATCCTTGGGATTCAGGTTGTGGAGTGATGAAGTCGGTTGAGATTGATGTCCACGCAGCATAGGATGTCTCTAGTAGTTGGAGCAACCCCCATCGAGCGTGTCTTGGGGACCTGTTGTGTTGACAGTTGTCCCACGATCAGATGTAGTCATGCATCCATTGTATCAGCTTGTCCCAATAGACATCCCTTGTTACTATTTCGATTCTTTTTTTCCATTCCAAAATGTCTGGCTACCTTAGAGTCCTGGCATCACTTCGCGATCTCTGTTTTGAGTTTGTTGTTATTGGGTGTATAAAGGCCATTCTTGAAATATAGCATTCCGTCCTTTTACTGCCAGTTCTTGGGGAGTTCTTGTCCTAGACTCATCCTTTGATTCTGTTGGGCCTTTTTCTCACACCACTCCTGATCTTCTCTTCCTGCCTGTTCTACCTTTTCTATTAGGCTTGGTTCATAATTTGTTTGCCTGATCTTGAAGATCTTTATACCTGAAACCATCACCTCTTCGCGTAGTAATCTCGGGTGGTTGCCAATGTCTTCTTGACTAAAGAACTCGTTTTCGAAGTGGTTGGCATGGAGTATGCATCCCACAGGTGCTGTGTCCGTTGCCTGAACTAACCTTTTGGGTGACAAGTTCGTACTTCCAAAGCTCTTTTCCCCTCGTATAGTGTCATCCAGTTTGTCTACCTCCATAGCATCTGATATGTCAATCTTCTCGATTATGATTTAGGCTATTCTTTCGCCTTCCATGATATGACAGTCGTCGTTACTATGGTTAATCATAATCACCTTAACCTCTGTTATTTAATCAGCATCGATTACTCCCCCACCAATGTCTATTCTTTTTTTGCTCGCTAGCCCGCTCCTTGGCGCTAGTGATGCGTAGGTGTTTGGTGGTAGTCCGACTGCGCTTCCAGTTTCAACCAGGTTTTGTCCCCGAGCTGGTATGCAGATTGTCTTGATCGTGTATATGGCGTGCCCTCCCGCCATTTGTGAACCTTTGGTTGGAGTTTTTGCTTTGGGGTGTAATTGTCTGATTCTCAATCTTCCAACTCCTAGTTGTTTTCTTCCTCCCTCGGATTTTCCCTGCTGTTCTGCTGGCTGAATTAAGGTAACCTCAGGCTGAAAATGGTCCGGTTTGAGAATTGACTGTTGGCTATGCTCAGCTGCGTCCTCTGCATGATACTCCCGTCGTCTGCTGAGTGCATCCGGTTTTCCACCACGGGTCCCTAGATGGTAACTGATCTTGAAGTTGAAATTCGCCAATTCTTGTGCTTATCGAACCTGTCTTGGGTTCCATTTCTTAGTCGTCAGGAAATGTTGTAGATTCTGCTGGTCGGTGTAGACAGTTATAGGCTTGTCTGCTCCTGCCATGTAACACTTCCATTCGGTGAAAGCTTCCAGAAACGCTAGCAATTCCTTGTTATGTATCTTGTGGTTCTGCTCGGCGGAACTTAGTTTTCCAGAATGGAATGCTACAGGGTGTAGCCTGCGATCCAAGAATTGTGACAGGATGCATCCCAGCGCAAGGTCCCTAGAGTCCGTTTCCACCACCATCTCTCTTTCTGGGTAGATATGTGCCAGGATGGGTGCTGTAGTGAACATGTGTTTGAGTTCCTCAAACGGTTCTTCCTGCTCCGTTCCCCAGCCGAAATCCCCTGGATTGCCTTTTACCCTTTCTGTTATTGGCTTGCAAATCTTAGAGAAGTCCTTGATGACACTTCGGTAAAAATTCCTAAACCCAATGAAAATCTGTACTTCTTTTACAGCCCGTGATAATCTCCATTTCTTAATGAATTCCACCTTCCTCTCACTTATTGTGACCCGTCCACTGCAACAATGTAACCCAGGAATTCCACCAAGGGTACGTGGAAGACCGATATCTTCAGGGATATTTGCCAGCCGGTGTTCTTCCAGCCTGACGAGTACCTTCTTGACTAATTCAACGTGTTTCTCGTAATTCTTTGAATAAATAAGAATGTCGTCTAAGTAGACGACAACCCCGTGGTCCAAGAACTCTCTTAGGATCTTGTTCATCATTGCCTGAAATGTTGCAGGAGCATTGACCAAGCCGAATGGCATGACTTTGTACTCGTAATCTCCATACCGTGTTCTGAAAGCCGTCTTCTATTTGTCTTCAGCCTGTATGCAAATGAGATGATAACCATCTTTCAAGTTGATCTTGCTGAAAACTTTGGCTCCTGCTACCCTCTCTCGGAGCTCGCTGATAAGAGGTAAGGAATATTTATTGAGGATCGTCAGTTTGTTCAACTGGCAGTAATCGACACATAGTCGAAGTTGCCAGTCAGGCTTCGGGACGAACAGGATTGGGGCTCAGGCCGGAGATTGGCTGTGTACAATCTTTTCTTGCTTAAGTATTTCGGCAAGCTATTCTGCCAGAACTTCTAACTGGTATTAGGACATCAGGTAAATGGGTCGCGACGCCGATTCGGCATCTTCTTGCAAATCGATTTTGTGGTCAAAGGTTCTGCGAGGAGGTATTTTTTCTGCCGGTTCTGGTAGAAAGAACTTTTTGTACCGTAGGTATTCCCTTGGTAATGAGTCTAGGGTGATTTCCTTTTCCCCTTTTTTGTACCTAATTCTTCCTACGTATTGGGCTTGTGGGTTGTATGCGACAGTTTCATCGTATTCGTATAGGTCTGCTACTGCTTCGTCCTCGAGATGTGCATGGCAGCTATTGTTTTTGAATTCCTACTTTTCTGCGTCTTCAAGGTTGGATAGTGGATGATCCTTGTACAAGTATGCAAACGGTATGATCAAATAATAATGTCCTGTAGCTGCGATCTCTGCAGATACTGTGGACCAATGCCCATTTCCCATTTTGAAAGTGATCCGGTAAGTGAATCTTTTCTCCCTAGATGATGCAGCAACGCCATCAAAACCCACGATATTGATTGCTTTCTAGCGTACTTCGTAGGGTATTTCAAACTTGCTAACTAGTTTTTAGTTTAACAGGAGAATGTTTGAACCAGAGTCTAATAACAGGTGAGTCCGAATTCGGTTTCCTCCTGTCTCCCGATAAGCCCATCCTTCTGAGCATTCATAATGTTTTGGTATTGGAGGTCTTGGACATCCTCTACTGTGAGGTAATTCTGTCTTGCTTTTGGAACTAATTTTTGTCTTGTTGACGTAGCTGTTTATTACCGAGCCAGCACGGTTTCGCCCAGGTGGGCCTTCTCAGATAAACTAAATCTCTTCTTTTGGTATACTGGGCAGCACACTACTAGTGGTCTTTACCTCCTGCCGAGGAGTCCCCATATAGCCAGTCATGGTCTGGTGCGCCTTTGTCAGTGATTTGCGACCAGGCCTTGCGCAAAACCCTATATCATCGACTTATTGTTTCCTGCCCAGGCCAGCTTACATTCGGCTTCCATGACACCTTCGCCTCCTCCTGTATCTGGCCGAGAAACATGTTGGGCTGTGCGACGGGTAGAGCCTCACCAAGAAGAGTGCACGCTGACTCCTAGCGACAGCTCAGGTAGTCTACTTCGTCCATGATCCTAAGATATCTTTCTACGCGCCACCAACCTCCTGTTTCTAATGTACCTTTTACCCGGCTATGTAGAGTAAAGTCTGAAATTATCGAGCTTTTTTACCCCCAGCCTCCAGGTTCCAGTTCCGCAGCTAAACCATTGTTCTGATACGCTTAACCTTTTCTCGGTTGGCACAATATCTCTGCCGGTGATAACCTATGTTATCTCTCGGTTTATTTCCTGCGGCTTCTAGATAGTAGTGTTTTGCCATTCCCGAGAAGGTATTCAGACTACCCACGTACCGTTGCTAGTGGTGCCATTGGGACATTCTAGGCCTCGTCCATATCCGTATCCCACCACCTGGGCCTCTCAATTGTATTCACCTGATTTGAATTTCATTGCTGGCTTTCATCAGCCACGGTGGCGACCTGGGGTCTTGGTGGTTGGAACTTGGGACGAAGTTTCCCTGAGTTACGGTTGTGGACTTTTTGTCTTGTTATTGTTGATACTTGAATTGGTCGTCGACACCTTTTCTACTTATGACCCGGGATGCTGCAACGGTGGCAACCGTCATTTTTCGGTCTGTTGTCAATTTCATTTTCGTCAATTCCCGAATCAGCTTCTTTGAAGTTCGCGTGTTCAACTTTTTGTCCCCGAGGTGCCGCCTTGCTCTTTTTCTCCCTGTTTTTGCCATATAGGCATCTTTGTCCAATGGAGAGTACTTCTTTCATGGACCTTTCTCATCAGAATCCTTTTCGCGCTTGCGTTTTCCCGACCAATCCGACTTCGAGGAGGGTTCATGCCAGAGGCAACATTGTTCCTTAAAAGCCTTCTCTGGTTTTGTAATGGTTCAGATGGCCGCAAGAGATTCTGGGTGGCTGCTGTATTCTTGGTTAGAGGGGTGGCGGAGTACCCTTAACGGCGACCTCTTCTCGACCATATATCGCCAAGCGATGCCGGTGACCTGTGCATGACTGTTAAGGTTTTCTAGGTCCAGGAGATACCTCTCTATGTCTCCTTGGTACTTAACCAATTCCATTCCCCTTAATGCCCTTTCTGCTTCATGGGAAACAGTAAATCGCAAAATGACTTGTGCTCTGAATATATGCCTATATTTATAGCGTTCTTGTTTTTGGAAGCCTAATTCGCCAGTCATTTGTTTTCTATACACCAACGCAAATGGGGCTACTTCCTTTCCTTCCATTCTTCCTATGGTGTATATGATCTTATCCTCTTCCTTTATCCAGTGTGTAGGATTCCTTGCGAAGTAATCTTCACATGCAAGGAGCAAACCCTTTACATCTTGGTAATCCAGATCCTTATAGATGAATGGAGGGTCTGCTGGTTTACGTTTAGATCCCCCGAGTGCCATGCTCATGACCTTCACAAGTTTCGCGAGTTGAGGGTCATCATCGTCTGCAGGGTTAGATTCTTTGCGGACTTTGCCCGACGGTCATCGGCTCTGTTTTGGTTCTCGGAGTCTTGATCACTTGGATCCGGGTCTCAACTGTTTTCTCCTGGTGGTAGAGGTATTCTTCCGCAGTTGCCTCTTGGTGGCTGTGGGTCCGATTGCTTCTGAACCCAAATATCTTCCGCTTCTTCAACCCTAGGCTGAAGAGCTCCTCTCATTCTATAGGAGGGTCCTTCTTCTTCTTTACTGACAACCACCGTTGGTGCTGCTGACTGTCATTGCGCCGCTTCCAGGTCTTCTTCCCTTGCCTTTCTTATCTTGTCGAGCAGTGTTGCCATTCCACTTTTACGTGCTTGTTGTTGTTCGACATATCTGGAATCTGCTTCCTTGAGAAGTTTTTCCAGTGCAAGGATTCGATCCCGGATTTCATTGTCCTGTGCTTGTAACTGACGGCTCACCTGGGGCTCGTGTTGGTCTTGTGCCATCTGGGTCTGGAATTCTTGGCCCACCCTCGCCACTACAGCAGCTTGCATACTTGCTGACTCCTTAGTCACATGTTCTACAGCAACACCCAAGGTGTCCAGTACATCTCCCACAATCTGTTCTCCAGTCTCTAGTCTCCGAGCTTGGGCTTCCAGAAAGGCACCCTGAGTTTGATTGGCCTCGGATAGTTCGAAGAAGGCCAGATACTGTGCATCTTGGGTTACTGCCAACCTTCGATCAAATTGCGCCATAAGTGTACCTATGCGGGCTGCCAGCTTATTGAATTCCAGATTTGATCTGGGCTGCCTGGATGGTCCACTGCTTCGTATTTTGGCAATTCAGCCCGATTCTCTTCTGTGGTTGCCTTGGACCTGGACCTACAAATGGTGATCCTGGCCTGGAGGGTTCTCCATGTGAGGACACAGGGACATGCGCACCAGGGAGTGATCCCACGAGTGAGACTGCCTCTCCTCCTTCTGTATCCCTCAGTTGCGATGTGATAAGTCGTTGTGCTATCGTGTCTGGCGGGTAGAACCTTCTTCAGTGGGTCTTGCTGAAGTGTTTTATAGTCGTCTGCCTAACCAAGCGGCAGGTATTGCTTCTTCTTTTCGAGAAAGGGGGTATTCAGAAAACCAGATTTCTGAACAGGCTAGTACTGATCCCAAGGGTTTCCAATCTCTAGTGGGTATCTCAAAATGCCTGTAAATGTGCTGAAATTGTGCTTCGTTTGAAAAAAAAGAGCGTTTTGTGAACCAGGACGGTCTGTGTGTCCTTCGTTCAAGGAAGGTAACTTTTTGTAAGTTTGAGGGTATCAGACACCGTCTTTGTTATTCAAATAGGGGGTATTTCATATAAAAGAATAATAGTTTTATAGCAGATGCGTTAAAGACTTCTTCAAAAAGTGAAGCTAGGTCTTGAGGTAGGAACGGTTACAAGATACCGCTTGTATCTAGTGGGTACATTTATTGAGCCTTGGTAACAAGGAGAATATCAATATACTGTTAGGTGGTACCAGAGCTCTAAGAACAAGTGAGATGGGTAAGATCAGGGTACTTTATCGTAGACGGGAATGTGTCTAGAAATGCTCAATATAAACGTGCGTAAAATAGTGATAATTATTTTTCTAGTAATAACTTATTATATTGATAAGGGCTCTTCTCCATAGCGTGATGATTTCACTAAAGCTCAGGAGGCACTTCGATATATATAACCCGCATCAATAGAGTCCGTGGCGTACAGATATTTACCATACTAAGTCCATACCTGCTAACCATTCCGAACCTTTCCTCATAGTGTGAACACCATCTGAGCCTGAATCTATTCGCCCCACCATTGACTTCCGGACTGGAGAGCCCGTAATTTCACTGGTGTGGCACCACGCCCCAGTCGGAGTTCACAATCCTTCTTCGGTCAGGAGGACCTGAAACTTGTCTGCATGCGAGACACTGTCCTCATCATCAAATGACCGAAGTGGCCAACTTCGTAGTGGGACCCCATCGCAGTAGCAGATATCACTCTAGCTTCCTGCACCTAGCCTTCGGTCAGACTGTTAGTCGCGATCGTGCCAGTGGCACAATTTTCTCATAGTCCTTCCTTACCCAATAGTCCTAAATGGTAATGTACTATTGGTGTGGGTGCCGTCATACTCTCATTTCATTTCACAGTAGACAGGAGGAAAACATCCCGTTACCTTAGTGACATAGTTTCCTGTGCCTACCGCTATGGCTGAAGCTTTATGAGACGTAAATCAATTTCGCCCGGGACACTTGCACAAGCTCGCCAAAGGCCCCCTCACATATATCCTGGGCACAGCATTGGCTCGGACACACGGCCACAACCTATACGGTGCTATGAGACAGGTTCCAATAATAGTGTCTTTTGGTGTTGGGACGGAACTATTACCCTATCAGGTGTTGTCGGGGCCAGAGTGGGGTGTTAGCTTCACAGAGTGAAGGTAGGGTAACCTCAGGGTATACAAAAGTAGGTGGAAAAGCTAGGCTCTTCCCATATGCCGAACAGTCTTTAACGCTGTAACATGTGTACATGTTCCGGTAACGGTACACAGGAGCGGGCAGTGCAGGATCTCCTATGTTTAGTTGATTTATATTTGGTTTATTTGATTTGATTTCAGCTCCGCCACTGTCTCTGAGTCAGA
>Ga0307513_10011581_pt1 | contig 10950 bp, 9 predicted proteins | sample 15_EM_MG_FD_202174 | JGI IMG/M metagenome (GOLD analysis project Ga0307513, IMG submission 202174) | Populus trichocarpa ectomycorrhiza microbial communities from riparian zone in the Pacific Northwest, United States - 15_EM | ecosystem: Host-associated > Plants > Roots > Unclassified | place... | reverse complement strand
GAGGCTCCAGTCAAGGTTTACCAAGGGGAAGGTTGAAGGGAATTCATCTCAATTACACCACCTTGAAGGCATGATCTGGGGATGTTACTGCCTCTCAGGTAACTTACCCTCTCTCAATGAACATACTAGTGCTCATATACTGTCTTGATTTTCCTCAAGGGGGTTCCAGTAAATGAATACTGGTGGTGGTCATCACTACAATTATGTGCACAGCCTACTGCAGTGCTCTGGAGAAGGGAACCATATAATTAACCTCATAGCCTACATAATATACCACTATACAATATAGTTTGCAAGAAATATGGGGGGAAATGGGCCAGTAGCAGTGGAAATATCCTGTTCATCATCAATGGGCACCAGGGTGATGGGAACAAGTACCGGATTTGCTATTTTTCGGGCTCCAATTTTTCCACCTTTTGGTGCCCAGGGTTTGCATCTTTGCGGGCTCCGGTTTTTGCACTTTCCAGCACCCAAGGTGTGTATTTTTTTGGGCTCCGGTTTTTCTATTTTTCGATGTCCAGGGTTTGCATCTTTGCAGGCTCCGGTTTTTCTTTTTTTTGGGCTCCAGTTTCTGCATTTCTTGGCACCTGAGGTGTGTATCTTTTCAGGCTTCGCTTTTTTTATTTTTCGGGCTCCGGTTTCTGCATTTCTCAGTACCTGAGGTGTGTATCTTTTCAGGCTGCTTTTTTTATTTTTTGGGCTCCGGTTTCTACACTTTTCGGCACCTGAGTTGTGTATCTTTTTGGGCTCTGCTTTTTCTACTTTTTGGGCTCCACCTGGTACACTTTTTGGTATCTGAGGTTTGCATTTTTGCAGGCTTTGTTTTTGCCCTTTTCGAGCTCCAGTTTTTGCTATTCTCGGCACCCGAGGTCTGTTTCATTTCGGGCTCCGGTTTTTACACCCAAAGTTTGCATCACTATGGCTCCAGTTTTTGCATTCTCGGGCCCTCCTTGTTACAGTTTAATAATCCTCCAGGTTTTTGATAATATATAAATGAATGTGTGTGAGGGAGACTGCGGGCCCCAGGCTGAAAAATTGCACAGTGACCGAATTGGAAAGCCACAGCACCACCTAATCCATTTGCATGCAAATGATTGGCTCCATATGCAAGTTTTTACCTAATGCAGCTGCACCATGATCATTGTGACAGTTGTCGCTTATGAGTCAGTCCGGCTAGCCCCGTGATGATTGGGACATTATATTTTCCATGTCACATGTATGTAAGGTAATTGTTACACTGTCATATGTGGATTTGGACATGACGAAATGGGGGTTTCTTTATTTCTTGGAGACAAAGTGAATCAATTTAGGTCAAAGCGCACTAATTGAATATTTTTGTGCTCAGAGGAGCAGTTCTACTTGCCCCTTTTATTCCAGAGGGTGGCAGCAAAAGCGGCTCACGTGATTATTGGCTTCGTCTCAAGCTGTACAACCATTTCCCTCATCCTTCCATACCACCTCATTATCTTTTAAAAAATTTAAACAATGTTAAGCAGGACTTTTCTAAAAACTTTCTCTCCAAAATCTTTCAAAACTCGCTCCCATCATCTCGTTAAGTGAGCACAACCATATTTTCAAGCTCCACACTTTACATAAGCATTTTCTGACACAGTTCAGGGGGCGTGATAAGAAACAGACCACATATAACATGAATCATACCACATACAAAATTCACTTATATCGTGGTCTGTCTAGGAAAGACTAGTGTCATGGGTGACCTGAGCCAGACAGAAAGTCTGAAGAAGAAAATCCTGAGCTTTTCTCCAGGATAGAGTTCAGTGATTTGAGCTCTCTTCATCATGGCTACATAGTCTGAAATTACTGTTCTGTATATGATTGAGCTGTGAGCTCCAATTTTGGACAAAATCTCAAGGTTCATATCTCATATTGACTCCAATGGTTAGCTGGCGGTCACCATTTTTCTTCCGCTCTATTCCCTCATAAAGTGCAAAAGAGAAGAGTGATGCTGGCTATACTGCATATTTGATAGCCTAGGTATGTTAAGCGCTCATTGTCATATTAGAAACCTGAACACATTGACTTACTGTCCACAAATCTGGGTTGGGCATTGGCAAGGATGAGGAAGTGGTGGAAAAAAAACAGAACAAGTTATGAGGGTCTCTGATCTTATCCACCGAGACAGACCAACGTGAAACAGGGAACATTTTCTAAATAGGAGATACTTACTACAACATTGGCACCTAGTTGAACACTTTTAAGATTACTCATTAATCATAGTAATTGTCACAGGTTTTAAAACCAGTTACAGGTAAGATACACTAGAGTAGGGTGTGCATTGGATTTATTTGACCCTTGCTATACCTGCGGCATGGGTCAGCAGTTTACCAGTACCCACCTGGTTGATGGTGGGTTTTTTTATCTTTGAATCATGATCAATTGATCAACCATATTGATCTCCCATTCCACCACTCTCTATTTGATGAATGTGGCCACAGGACACGTTAAAAGGTGAGCAATTTGTTTATAACCCTTTGACCACATGTTTACTAATCTTTTTCATTCTTTTATATCCCTCTATAGTTGAACTCGTTGCCACCTTGCCTCTCCCCTCCAATGAGAGATGTAGGCTATCCAATGCCGATGTCAATGGATTTCGAGCAGGGTAGATAGAAAACAAGAGGGGAGATCCATGTTGTGGGAGACCCGCCAGGTGTGTAAGGATGCAAACCATATCTTACCTCTTCTACCTCCCTCACATGCAAGAGTGAGTTTGAGGTGACATTTTAACACTACTTTTACCACCTCCACCTCCCTTGTGTGCAAGAGCGAGTTTGAGGTGATGTTTTAATACCACCCTTGTCTTTTCTCTCGTATGCAAGAGCGAGCTAGAGTTGACATTTCAATGCCATTCTCACCTCCTCCATCTTCCTTGGGTGCAAGAGTGAGCTATAGTTGACATTTCGACACCACTCTCACCTCTTCCACCTCCCTCGTGTGCAAGAGCGAGCTGGAGGTGACATTTGGCACCACTCTCACCTCCTCCACCTTCCTTGCATGCCAGAGTGAGCTAGAGAGAATGTTTCAACACCACTCTCACCTTCTACACCTCCCTTGCATGCAAGAGTGAGCTGGTGGTGACATTTCAGCACTACTCTCACCTCCTCCACCTCTCTCGTGTGCAAGAGAGCTGGAGATGGCATTTCCATTTCAACCTCTTTCTCGCATCCTCCACCTCCATCATGTGTGCAATAGCAAGCCAGAGTTGATGTTTCGGTGCCGTTCTCACCTCCCTTGCATGCAAGAGTGAGCCATGAGGTTTATGGCATTTTGATGCCATTTGTACCTCCCTGTTTGCACCTCCTCTATGTCCCTTGTCTACAAGAACGAGCCAGCAGTAGACCTTTATGGCATTTCAACATCGTTTCTCCCTCTTTAGATCAGTGTTACCATAGAATTCACAATAGTAATACATAGATCCACTAATAGATGGATATATTGAATAAATAAATTATTAGTGTAATTTATGAAGATGACTGGACAATATCAGAAAGTGCGCTCTTGTGTGTCTGAAGGTGTGCAATAAAAGCACTAATGTTCTTGAGAAAAGGTTGAGAAAAAGATAAGCTAGGAATAGGATGATAGCACCTGTACAAGATCAACATTTTTTTTTTCACTTCGAAGACTTGGTCTTGATCTTCTGAATGTTGTGCTTCCATTGTCCACCCCAGTTTGCAGTAAGTTCAAGTATAGAAAAAGACTTTGGGCTGCCCATTCCTTCTGTATGCTCTTCTCATATTTGATCGACAGTTGGTGGAACACTGGGTAAGGGCCTCCAAAAATCATACAAAGGTAACCACTCATCAAGCTTCATGTTCTATTCGAAATTGTGTTGTTTTAATCATTCAGTTGGAAACAATCCTTTGAGCTTGGAAATCACAGTCATCTGCTTTACATGGACATTAGGCTGTGACTGTGAAAGTGGAAACATTGTAATAGGGTAGACATTCCTATTTCCGCTCACAACAATTTGTGACTGGTGAAGCGAAATTGGAGGGGATGAAGGAGACATAATTGATGGCATTGGGGGGTCCAAGGTGCCAGAATCAGATGCAGAAGTAGAAGGACTTTGCAACTGTGCATTTGCCAGCAAATAAGAGGGAATGGAAGCTCCAAGTTCATTTGGTAATGGAGGTGGTGGAACTGGATGTGCTTTATTAAAAATCAATTCAGCGAAAGCAAATGCGATATTTTTTTAAAATGCACATGAAATCAAAGCAGAAAGATCCTCCATTGCTTTCCGCTTTACACCCCTTGAAGTTCCCATTCCTTGGAGGACAAGAACAGCATTCATGACATCCTTTAATTGCCCAATATTGTCACACAAACCAGAGTTTGATTCCTCCAGAAGCGCTTGATGTAATTCCTGTTTTAGGAGGGCCGTCTTCATGAATCCTTGGATTGACATTGCATATTGTTCTGGTAAATTTTTGAGATTTTCATGGGCATCAGATTCAGCATTTTTGATGATCTGTGTTGAGATTGCAGAGAACATCTTGAAGGTTTGGGTGTCAAAAGGTGTGAATTTGAATATCGGCAGATTGGAATAGACTGAGCATTGACCCTCTGCATCCTGCAGGAGGATCTTTCAAAGATATTTGAGGAGATTGAGGAAGTAAATGAGTGCTTCATCCTTTGCTATCTTTCCAAAGTGAACAACGCAGTTTGCAAGTGTGAGTTCCTCTTCCTCAATCCATGGAAAAATCGAATTGAGAAGCTCAGGTGGTGGAACTTCCAAAATAAATTAGACAAATATTGAAACACCTCAAAACTTGAGCTTACCTAGACTGTGTGTTTCATGCATACATATTACTATGTATCTGGCACCTGGAGTCCACTGACTCCAGTTGGTTCACCTGAACTCTCACCTGGAGTTCAGATGAATTCCAGGTAAAATTGGTACCATAATTTGGCTGTGCTCCCACCAAAAAAAAAGGTACCTGGAGTCCAGGTGAACTCTGGAAAATCACCTGGAGTCCAGTGGAGTCCAACCAAACTATGTGAGGCAATGTAAAGACCTCTGGTGGCAGCATCAGGAGTGACATCAATGCATCGAAAGAATTCAAGTATATGTTTACCCCATCGTGCTTGAGCAGTGCTCACTCTGTCAATAGGCTATTGCAAGGCACTGCAGACCCCAGGAGACTCACCTTCAGCTGCAGCTAAATCCACTGCTTATCGGGAGGTCCAAAAAGATAACAAGTAGATTATATATGATGGTTGGCATGCTTCAATGGGAATCTCTACAATCACTCCACTTATAGAGATATTCCATCCTATCTTCAACAACTTCATCCACTTTATCGATGATCCAGACATCCAACCTACCCCTGAGGATCTCAATAATGTCTGAACACTCATATCCCTTGTATCACAAATTTTCCTGAAGGAGGAATATGCAAACAGAATTAATGTGCAGCTACGTCAAGTGCTTTTGACAATTCTTAACGGCGCAGTTTATCAAGAGCTTAACTTTGATGGAACCTCAGCTGACAGTGTCTTGACCCTGATGCTTGGCATGTCTTACATCATGACTATGATCTTAGAATAAAAGTGAGGAGTTGGTGAAGGCAGCTGTGATTCAAGTACTCAAGTGGGTCTCAGCATGAAATGCACTTGGCTTGATCTGACTGTGGGTTATAACTGTTGCATCCATATTAGCTGCCCAATGTTCTTGGTTGCTGGAGGGGGACTGTGGTTGTACATTATAGGTGGTGTATTTATGCACGACAGCACTGAAGTTCGAGAGAGAGGCACATGTGTCCACGATTGTACTGGCTCCAATAGTATTGGCAGAGAGCATCAGGAAAAGGCCACCTAGCTCTGGCTATCTTTAGATGCTTTAGCTGTCCTAGGGCATCCTGAGACATCCCAAGATGTCCTAGGATGTCCCAGGATGTCCTAGAGCAGCTAGAGCATCTAAAGATAGCCAGAGCTAGGTGGTCTTTTCCTGATGAGAGCGAGCACAGGAAGTGTTTCTGGCATTGGCATTATTGTTACTGGCAGCAAACTAGAGAATTTTATAAAAAATATTAAACATTGTTGCAGCAACTCCAGGTTGAAGAGAAGTTTAACATACTGCAACATGAATTCCAGCACTCGTGAGCTGGAAATAATAAAAATTAGATGGGGGACCTTCATTCATAAAATTTGACTTACAGATGCAACCACATTGTCCAGAGAGATAGAAGTGCCTCCTCCAAGTAAGGCTCCAACTGTACACTATATGTTAGAATTGTGATATAACACTTATGGACACTTATGTATAAATGGACATTTTTAGTAGTATTTCGCTTATATTTTTAGATAGAGTATGTTTTATGTAATTTGATGATCCAAAATCTTCTCAACGAGACCTTTCTGGTGATATATAATACATAGTGTAGTTATTTCATTTGTGTACCTCGTATTTTGGTTGTGTCCACATTTTGGTGATTTGGCACACCTCAGGGCATCTGGGCACAGTAGCACCTTGTAGTATAGGTTTCCTACCTTGTCTGGGACACCTGGGACACTACATTTGGGCATTAGATCATAAACAAGCATTATACATTTGTTTTACTTGTGATCATCAGTTCTTGCTGAGTTAAACTCTATTGTGACTGATCAGTGTGCATACACTGATAGTAACTCTACTCACCTGTATATGCTGCCTTGATATATCAATACCCAGGACTTGCCTGAATCATATCATAAGTCCATACTAGGTATTTCCCACCACCCAAAAAAAAGGAGTATTGCTGTTGTGCCTAGGGCTGGTTAGGATTAGTAATAGGGTCTTTTGATTTGGCAGGTAGGATGGTTGATATGCTGAGGGTGCCGGATGAGAGGGCGGGATGTGCAGGGGGTATTTCTGGTAGAGCAGGATATGTAAACAATCACCAGAGAGCATGCTGGGGGCGCTTACTTGCTGTTGGGGGTATTTGGCAGAGGTTTTGGGTGGGGTAAAAACATAATTAAAGTCTAGGATATAAATAAAAATATATCCTGCCCTTTCCCCCTGGGCGTGGGTGCAGGAAGGGATGGATTGAAAGAGGAGCATTTGGATGACATTTCCATTTGGGGAATGCGCCATCAAAACTGATCCTGTGGGCGCCTCTTTGCTATTGGGCTTATTTGGGGGCCATTTTTAATAGGGTAAATTTGTAGTCTATTACATGAATAAAAATGTATTATACCCTTATTTTCAATATTGAGGGATGGGAATGGGTGAATGCAAGTGTGCAGCTTTGAATGATGCTGTGTGCTTCTTCCATTTTAGGAAGATGCCATCAATTTGGCCTTCCTGGCCTGTTTTTTGCTGCTGGGCTCCTTGGGCTCGATTTTTTATGGTCAAAATTGTATATTTAGGTAGATACAATGTATTTACATATAATACACTAATTTTTATATGTCTGGGGGTTTAGGAATGGATGGATAGCAAGAGATGTTGTTGGATGATATGTTCCCACTGGGGAAGGTACTCCCAAATTGGGCTCCCTTTCCTACTGGGCTCATTGGGCTCAGTCTTTCTTGGGAAAACAAGTGTATTACAGTATATATTATGTATTTACATATAACATAAAGTGGTTTACAAATACAGGGACCAGAAAATAGGGGGATGGCTCGTGTTTCTTGTCGTTGTGTCCCAACTCCTCTTCCTTGCTGTCGTTGTATTTATGCCCCACCTTCCTGCTCCTTGGCATGTCATTCCTTGACGTTTCATCCCCTCCCTCCTCCTCATCATTGTATCCCCTCCTCCTCGGCGTTTTTATTGTTGTTGTTGTTGTGTCACTCCCTTCTTCATTGTTGTTGCACCCCCATCCCCTCCTTCCTCATGTCATTTCCCCTCCTCATCATGGTTATTCTGCCATTGCCGAATCTCTTGTGCTAATGTTGGGCCTGCTCTTCATTGTTGAATCTGTGGCCATCATTGAATCTGTGGCCATTGTTGAATCTGTGGCCATTATTGAATGCATGGCCATTGTCAAATCTGTGGCTGTTGTCAAATCAGTGGCCGATGTCAAATCAGTGGCTGCTGTCAAATCAGTGGCTGCTGTCAAATCAGTGGCCCTTGTCAAATCCGTCGTACTGAGGGTTCAGGTTAGGCTGTCCAGAAAATGGGAGGAGCATAAGGGTTGGAAATCAGTGAGGTGGAAGAAGGAAAGATGAAAATGAACCATGACAAAATCATGGTTCGTGTTTTGTGATGTACTCACTGGCCCTCATGTGTGTTTACTCATCCCTCCCTAATTTCTTTATCCATCCAGATGGGTGCACATCCCTCTAGAAGGCAAGTGTATGGTCGACATATCTCCTTCTCATTGCCATTTCATCTCGTCGTGGTGTACTCTGCCATCATTGTATCATGTCGTACCCCATCACTGTGTTGTCTCATCTTGTCATAGTGTTATCCATTATTGTCATGTCGTCATTGTACTGTCGTGGTGGTATCTGTCATGGTGGTATCCATCATCATCATGTTGTGGTGGTGTTAAGTCCCTTGTCATTGTCGTCCTGGGCCATCCTAGTCACGTAACGAACAGGCCCACATCCCTCACTAGAGGGGAGGGGCTCCAGGCCTTGTCGACGCATGTGGGTTGGGGGTGAATTGAGGTGGAAAGAGGAGACGAGACTGAGGCCATCACATATGTCACGTATGATGAAACTCTGCTTCCCTCCAATGATAATGGTCACATACTGTATCAGGAAGAGCAATAATAGATTTTTCACTGTAGATAGATGTAGAATATATATATACTCCTAAATACAAAATTTCAAGTCAGATAATGAAAAGTTGAAGATGTTATTCAAGATTTATTCATCATTAGGAAGGACCTCCCGCCCCCATTTCTTTCATCAATTTTATATTGTAACCTTTGTATTATGTATAAAAAATTATGGAATATGATTTAATTAAACTAATAAATTGATTCTAAATATGTGAACCGATGTTCCCAGTGGTTGTGGAAAACTGGATTATCAAGCTTGAGATATGAGCCACAAATTCATATCCTAAGGAAACTTTGACTATCCTAGCTTCCACAACCTGTAGGTATCTTGGGCAAAGTATTTAGATATCATTTATTAGTGTATTTAAATCACATCCAAATATTTTTTCTACATAAAATAGCAGGTAAGATAGTAAACTGACATATGGTACTTTGGCAGAGCGTGGTAAGTTCATCCATTTATGTTATTTTCTAAATAACATGTTGAATTTCCAACCATTTATCCTGAAATTTTGGATCGAGTACATTTAATACATTCATAAACTAACTACCATTTAATATTTTTAATCGCGCCACTATGCATTGATATCGAGCACGATGATCATGCTCGAGGGCAGAGTTTGAATTCGACATTAACTATAATCACAGTTGATATCAGTTCATTCTCCTTCATCCTACCACCACCACATCGACCCCATTTCTCGACTCCGGCCCATCCACGCACATTCACACCATATGGTGCCCCTCTCCTCTCTTGAGGGATGTGGGCCCAATCACTAATGCTCCCAGCTCACTCAAAATACTCGCAACCACCCCTTCCTTTCCAAGAGGGATATGGGCGGCTTGCTCATTCACGCTCAATGGAGTAATTGGGGGGGATAGGGAGTGGGAAATACAGGGGGGAACCTAGATATTGGGAGGCCTATTGAGTGCATCAAAAACAAACCATGATGAAAATTGTGGTTTGTTTTTGTCTTTTTCTATTCCTGTCTGGCTCCAACCACCTCTACACCCAATGCCCACCCATATCCAGTATAAGCCCAACACGAATGCTCAGCATGACACATTTGACAGCAGCTATGGATTCAACAACAGCCGTGGATTTGACGACAGCCATGGATTCAACAACAGCCACAAATTTGACAATGGCAGTGGATTCAACAACAGTGACAAATTTGAACATGACAACAGATTTGACAATAAAGAGGCAGGCCCAATGTCAGCATGAGGGATTTGGCAATTGACAGGATTATTATGACAAGGAGGGGAAATGACACAAGGAGGAAGGGGATGGGGTTACAACAACAACAAAGAAAGGAGCGACACGATGATGATGAGGAAAACGCTGAGGAGAAGGGGGGATAGAATGATGAGGAGGCGGGCAGAGAAAGGAATGACAACAAGGAATGACACGCTGAGGAACAGGAAGGTGGGGGATATTACAACAACAGCCGAGAAAGAGGAGTTGGGACACAACAATGAGGGACATGGGCCATCCACCTATACTCGTACCACAGATTATATTACTTGTAATACATGACATTTATTATAATACACTTGTTTTCCCAAGAAAGACTGAGCCCAATGAGCCCAGTAGAAAAAGGAGCCCAGTTTGGAAGTACCTTCTCTAATTGGAAACACATCATCCAACAACATCCCTTGCCATCCATCCATTTCTGAACCCCCAGATGTGTAAAAATTAGTGTATTATGTGTAAATACATTGTATCATGTAATTGACTACAAATACACTTTTACCCTATCAAAAATGGCCCCCAAATAAGCCCAATAGCAAAGAGGTGCCCACAGGATTAGTTTTGATGGCGTATTCCCAAAATGGAAATGTCATCCAAATGCTCCTCTTTCAATCCATCCCTTCCTGCACCCACGCCCAGGGGGAAAGGGCAGGATATATTTTTATTTATATCCTAGACTTTAATTATGTTTTTACCCCACCCAAAACCCTTGCCAAATACCCCCAACAGCAAGTAAGCCCCCCCAGCATGCTCTCTGGTGATTGTTTACATATGTTTACATATCCTGCTCTACCAGAAATACCCCCTGCATTTTGATTTTTTGGCTTCAAAACCAAGCTGTTTTTGAGGTTTGTAGCATGCTAGGTCCGTAAATTCAAGAATAAAAATTTATTACTGTGAGTATGAGTACATGGAGCCCAAGGAAAGCCAGCCAACGTCTTTCTACAGGATTTCGGCATCCCACAG
>Ga0307513_10011580_pt1 | contig 10951 bp, 13 predicted proteins | sample 15_EM_MG_FD_202174 | JGI IMG/M metagenome (GOLD analysis project Ga0307513, IMG submission 202174) | Populus trichocarpa ectomycorrhiza microbial communities from riparian zone in the Pacific Northwest, United States - 15_EM | ecosystem: Host-associated > Plants > Roots > Unclassified | place... | reverse complement strand
GATGGTCGACTTGCCGGCGCCCGACGACCCGACGAGCGCGATCATCTGCCCGGCCTCGGCCCGGAACGACACCTCGTGCAGGACCTCCTCACCGCCGCGGTCGTCGAGCCGGGCGACGTCCTCCAGCGACGCCAGCGACACCTTCTCCGCCGACGGGTAGGCGAACCGCACGGCGTCGAACTCGACCGAGAGCGAACCCTCCGGCAGCGCGACCGGGGTCTCCGGCTCGGCCACCAGCGGTGTCAGGTCGAGCACCTCGAAGACCCGCTCGAAGCTCACCAGCGCGCTCATCACCTCGACCCGCGCGCTGGCCAGCGCCGTGAGCGGCGCGTAGAGGCGGGTGAGCAGCAGCGCCAGCGCGACGACGTCGCCGGCCGCGATGCCGCCGGTGAGGGCGTAATAGCCGCCGAGCCCGTAGACGAGCGCCAGCGCGAGCGCCGAGACGAGCGTGAGCGCGGAGACGAACACCCACTGCACCATCGCCGTGCGGACCCCGATGTCGCGGACGCGAGCGGCTCGCCGCACGAACTCGGCGGTCTCCTCGGTCGGCCGGCCGAAGAGCTTGACGAGCGTGGCCCCGGGCGCGGAGAACCGCTCGGTCATCTGCGTGCTCATGGCGGAGTTGTGCGCCGCTGCCTCCCGTTCGAGCTGGGCGAGCTTGCGACCCATCCGCCGCGCCGGCAGCACGAAGATCGGCAGCAGCACCAGCGCCAGCAGCGTGACCTGCCAGGACAGGCTGAGCATCACCACGAGGGTGAGGGCCAGCGTGACGATGTTGCCGACGACGCCGGAGAGGGTGCCGCTGAATGCCTGCTGGGCGCCGATCACGTCGTTGTTGAGCCGGCTCACCAGCGCACCCGTGCGGGTGCGGGTGAAGAACGCGACGGGCTGGCGCTGGACGTGGTCGAACACCGCGGCGCGCAGGTCGAGGATCAGACCCTCGCCGAGGGTGGCCGACTGGTAGCGCTGCAGGATCCCGAATCCGGCCTCCGCGACCGCGATCACCGCGATCAGGGCCGCGATGCCGACGACCGCGCTGATCGGCCCGCCGCGCACGATCGCATCGACCGCCTGCCCGGCAAGCACGGGCGACGCCACCGCCAGCACCGCGCCGATCACGCTGACCAGTAGGAACGCCGCGATCCGGCGGCGATGCGGCTGGGCGAACCGACCGATGCGGGACAGCGTGGCCCGCGAGAACGGGCGCTGCTCCTCCTGCGCGTTCGCGGCGTGGTACATCGAGCTCCACGCCACCATCTCCATGCTCATCGCGTGCGTCCTTCCACAGCCGGTTGTACTGGTGACCGGCGTCGCTCGCCGAACTCATCGGTGAGGATGCCGGACAACCCCGACAATTCCGGTCGGGTTTCCAGCGAGATCTACTTCCGCGAAGGTAGGAGCTGAAGTCAGGTTCAAGTCAAGGGCGGTGCCACCGTTCGGTGCAGCCGGTCACCACCGAACGACAGAAGCGCACGTCAGGGCGGACCTGCTGCACTTGTGACATGGTCGCACCGCCCGATCCGATCCCGATCGTCGGAGCGCCGGTGGTGTGGGCGATCGGCCTGGCGGTGCTCGCGCTGGTGGTCTTCACGGGAACCTGGGCGGCATCGATCGTCACCGTTGCCCACGAGGGCGGCCACGTCGTGCTGGCGATCCTGAGCGGACGCGGTCCGTCCGGCTTCCACGTCAACGAGGGCGGCGGCGGAGTCACCTGGGTCGACGGGCGCTGGGGGATCGGGAAGATCCTGGTCCTACTGGCCGGCTACCTGACGCCGCCGCTGATCGGGCTCGCCGGCGCGAGCGCACTGCGGGCGGGGCTCACATGGCCCGTCCTGATGGCCGCCGTGGTCCTCCTGCTCGGCGCCTACTTCGAGGCCGGGGACCTGTTCACGTCGCTGATCGTCGTGCTTGCCGGCGCCGGCATCGGCTGGGCCGCGATCGGCGGCAACGCGCTGGTGCAGGGCGCGGTCGCCGTCGCACTGGTCTGGCTGATGCTGTTCGGCGCGATCCGCTCGCTGTGGCACCTCGGCCGGGGCGGCGGCGACTCCGATGCCGGCCAACTCGCCAAGGCGACCTGGATCCCGTCTGTCCTGTGGGTGGTGTTCTTCTGGTTCGTGGCGCTGCTGTGCCTGTGGGCGGGTGCGCGACGGCTGCTCGGGATCTGACGCCACGTCGATCCGTGCCGTTCCGGCCGCGTCGGGCACGCGGTCGCCGTGTCCATCTGCCGGGCGTCGCCGCGGGTCAGTACGCTCCCGGCGTCCGCCGCCATGGGGGTGGCGCAGCGAGGGAGAACCATGAGTCCGGTCGACGAGATCCTGTCCCAGATCCCGATGCAGCAGCTGGCCGGCCAGCTGGGCGTCGACGTCCCGACCGCCACGGAGGCGGCCCGCACCGCGCTGCCCGCCCTCTTGGGAGGCATCCAGGCCAACACCGCCGACCCCGGCGGCGCATCGTCGTTCGCCGAGGCCGTGCAGCAGCACAGCGGTGACCTCATCAACGGCGGCGTCGACCTCTCGCAGGTCAACGTCGACGAGGGCCAGAAGATCGTCGGGCACGTGTTCGGCGCCAACCAGGGCCAGGTCGTGCAGCAGCTCGGCGCCGTCGGCCAGGGCTCGGGCATCGGCCAGGAGCTGATCGCCAAGCTGCTGCCGATCCTCGCGCCGATCGTCATGTCCTGGCTGGCCAAGCAGCTGCTCGGCGGATCGGCCGGCGGCGGCGGCGGACTGGGCGGCATGCTCGGTGGCGCGCTGGGCGGCGCCCTGGGTGGTGGCGCGGCGGCTCCGGCCGGCGGCGGTGGCATCGGCGACGTGCTCGGTGGGCTCCTCGGCGGTGTGCTCGGTGGTGGCGCGGCGCCGCAACAGCAGCAGCAGCCGGGTATGCCCGACCTCGGCTCCCTGCTGGGCGGGCTCCTCGGCGGCGGGCGCAAGTAGGGCCCTCCCGGGGTTCGGTCCCGGAGTTGCAGGAAAGCCATTTCCCGCCGATCGGTGGCGGGAGATGGCTTTCCTGCCGTTCGGCTACACCACCACGAACCCGTCCGGCCCACCCCCGAGCACCTCGGCCTCCCCGCGCTGCCAGCGGGCGGCCGACCACGCGGCGGCGAGCGCGTCCAGCACGTCGTCCATCCGCGCGCCGGACGGGAGCTCGCCCAGCGCCGCGGCCACGTCCAGCCACCGGCCGAGCGCGGCGATGCGCTGCCCGGCGCCGCGGGCCGTCTTCTTCGACGCGAACTCGACGTCCGGGGCGAGCCGACGCACGGCCAGCTCGGGATGGGCCTCGACGATGTGGGGAGGTAGGTCGAGCCCGTCCCATTCGAGGATCTTGGGCCCGATGTTCCAGGTCTGCACACTGATCGCGCGGCCGGTGAGCCGGCGGGCCACGGCGCAGGCCTGCGCGTAGTCGGGTGCGGTCAGCACCCGGTGCGGCGGCGCCGGGAACACCGAGGACCGGGACCTGCCCAGCGCTCGGGCGGCCGCGACGTCGCAGGAGCGTGGCTCGGCACCGGTCGGCGTGCGCAGCGGGATGTCGACGGCAACGGCCACGCAGCCGGCCGTCGCGGCGAGCACCGCGGGCGCGTCGGGCACCACCTGCCAGCGCACGCGCCCCCCGTCGACGAGCGCGACGACCCACCCTCCGGGCACCCCGTCCACGCCGGCCACGGCGGTAGGGCAGGATTTCGAGCCGTGCGCGTGTACCTCGGTTCCGACCACGCCGGCTTCGAGCTCAAGGCCCACCTGGTGGCGCATCTGACCAGTGTGGGCCACGAGGCGATCGACGTCGGCCCGGCCACCTACGACGCGGAGGACGACTACCCGCCGTTCTGCGTCGAGGCGGCCCGCCGGACGCTGGCCGATGCAGGCAGCCTGGGGGTGGTGATCGGCGGCTCCGGCAACGGCGAGCAGATCGCGGCCAACAAGGTGCCGGGGATCCGCTGCGCGCTCGCCTGGAGCGTCGAGACGGCCACGCTGGGCCGCCAGCACAACGACGCGCAGGTCGTCGCGGTCGGTGCGCGCATGCACTCGCTCGACGAGGCCGCCGCGATCGTCGAGGCGTTCGTGGCCACCCCGTTCTCGAACGAGCCGCGCCACCAGCGCCGCATCGACATCCTCGCCGAGTACGAGCGCACGGGCGTGCCGCCTGCGCTGCCGCCGGGCCAGATCCCGAGCTGATGCCGGAGGGCCACACGCTGCACCGACTGGCGCGCCGGCACCGCGCGCTGTTCGGTGGCCGTCCGGTGGCGGTGTCGAGTCCGCAGGGCCGGTTCACGGCCGGTGCCGCCGCGATCGACGGCATGGTGCTCAAGCGGGCCGAGGCGCACGGCAAGCACCTGTTCCACCACTACGCGCCCGATCGCGTCGTGCACGTCCACCTGGGGCTCTACGGCACGTTCGACGAGCAACCCGCGCCGGTGCCGGAGCCGCGCGGGCAGGTGCGGATGCGCATGGTCGGGGAGACCGCCTACGCCGACCTGCGCGGCGCCACCGCGTGCGAGCTGCTGACGACGGCGGAGGCGCGGGCGATCCGGGCCCGGCTCGGGCCTGACCCGTTGCGCCGCGACGCCGATCCGGAACGGGCGTGGACCCGCGTGTCGCGGTCGCGGGCACCGCTGGCGACGTTGCTCATGGACCAGGCGGTGGTGGCCGGGGTCGGCAACGTGTACCGGGCGGAGACGCTGTTCCGGCACCGGCTCGATCCGCAGCTGCCCGGATCCGCGCTGGCCCGCGAGCAGTGGGACGCGTTGTGGGCCGATCTGGTGGTCCTGATGAAGGACGGGGTGCGGCGCGGCCGCATCGACACGGTCGAGAAGGAACACGATCCGCGCCGTCAGGGCCGGGCGGCGCGCAAGGACCGGCACGGCGGTGAGGTGTACGTGTACCGGCGGGCGGGGATGCCGTGCCTCGTGTGCGGCACACCCGTGGCGCTGGCGGAGCATGCCGCCCGGAACCTGTTCTGGTGCCCGGGCTGCCAGCCCGCGCACACCTGATTCCTGCTGCTCACGACCGGGTCCACGCCGGCTGGCACCGCCGGCGTGGACCCGGGACCGGTCGCGGGAGGGTGCGACCGGTCGTGGGCGGTGTCGAGCGCCGGTGCGCACTTGCACGTCCGCGGCACTGGGGGTGCTCTGGCCGTGCCACCGCCCCGCTTGATCACTCGTGAGACACCCGAGCGACGTTACGACACCTTACTGTCGCTTCGAGGTGCGTGAAAATGACAGGGTTGTGATTTACCGTGCTTCTCATGGAGACGACGGACACGACCGGTTGGTGGCACTGCCCGGGCTGCGGCGTCGACGCCGAGCTGGAATTCGAACCGGGCGCGGGAGCCGAGCCGAGCGCGCAACCCTGCCCCGACTGCGCCGAGCCGATGCTCGAACGGCTGCCGTGGGGCGTGGCGGCCTGAGCTTTCTCAGTCGACGAACCGGGCCATGCGCACGTCGTCGACGTAGGCGCCGTCGAGGAGGAACTCCTCCCGCAGCACACCCTCCTCGATGAAGCCGCAGCGCTTGTAGAGACGCCGGGCACGGTCGTTGTGGCCGAGCACGCGCAGCGTCACCTTGCGAGCGCCGCGGCGGGCCGCCTCGGCCACCGCGGCCTCCACCAGCTGCCCGCCGATCCCGTGGCCTGCCGCGTCCGGGTGCACCGCCAGCCCGTTGAGGTCCAGCACGTGCCGGTGCGATGGCGCGTCGCCGAACTCGTTGCGCAGCACCACGTACCCGACGACGCGGCCGTCGAGCTCGCCGACGATGACGTCCTCGACCGGCATCCGAGCGAAGTGGGACCGCGGGCTCTCCGGCGGCGGCGCCGGCGTGGTCAGGGTGCTCCAGGTGGCATCGTCGGCGGCGACGAGTGCCGCGTCGTCGGCGAGCTGCGCGGGGCGGATCGTGATCACCCGAGCGAGCCTGCCAGATCCCGCTCGTAGTCCAACCCGATGACTGGAACCCCGAAGCCGTCGTGCGGCGCCTGCCCCACCACGCGGAAGCCCCGCTTCTCGTAGATCGCACGGGCGGCGGTGAGCACGTCGGTCGTCCACAGGTGCATGCGCCGGTATCCCGCGGCGACGGCGAAGGCGAGGCACGTGTCGACGAGCTGTCCGCCCACTCCCAGGCCGCGGGCGTCCGGGTGCACGAGCAGCAGTCGCAGCTGTGCGACGTCCGCACCGATGTCCGACTGCGTGCAGACCACCGACCCGATCCGCCGACCGTCCAGCTCCGCGATCCAGCCCCGCTGCCGCGCCGGATCGGCGGGCTCGGCGAGGGCCGTGACGGTCTGCAGCACGTGGCGCTCGAAGCCATCGCCCCAGCCGTACTCGGCGACGTAGAGCTCGCCGTGCGCCATCGCGACCCAACCCAGGTCGCCCGGCGCTCCCCATTCCCTGATGCGCACATCACCCATGATCTGCTCCACTGAAACGACTGTTTCAGTGGAGAATGGCCCGATGCCGGCCCCGCCGCAACCGACATCCGCCCGACGCACCGAACTGCTCGAGCTCGCCTACGCCTACGTGCGTCGCAACGGGATGGGCGGGATGTCGCTGCGCCCCCTCGCGGAGGAGATCGGTTCCAGCCCACGGGTACTGCTGTTCCTCTTCGGCTCGAAGGACGGCCTGGTCCAGGCGCTGCTGGAGCGGAGCCGAGCCGACGAGCTGGAGCTCGTCGAGCAGGTGCGCGCCGGCAGCGGTGGCGTCGCCGCCGCTGCCGGACAGATCTGGACCTGGCTTGCGGACCCGGCCAACCGCGACCTCCTGCGGCTGTGGGCCGAGGGCTACGGGCGCGGCCTCGTCACGTCGGACGGGCCGTGGGCCGACTACGCCCGGCGCAGCGTGGCCGACTGGCTCGCGATCCTCGCCGGCACCGGCGCGGATCCCGTCGCCGCCACCGTCGCGCTCGCCGTGCTGCGCGGCGCGCTGCTGGACCTGCTCGCCACGGACGACGTGGTGCGCACGACCGCGGCCGTGCACCGGGCGCTCAGCGCGCTGCGCTGAGGAACTCCCGCAGCGCCGCGAGGGTCGGCTCGGGCGCCTCCTCGACGAGGAAGTGCCCGGCGTCGACGCCGACCCCGTGGACGTCGGAGGCACGTTCCCGCCACACGTCGACGGGATGGACGGGCCGGTTCCCGACCACGCCGCGGGTGCCCCACATGACCAGCAACGGCACCTCGACGCGGCGGTCGAGATCGGCGCGGTCGTGCTCCAGATCGATCGAGGCGCCCGCCCGGTAGTCCTCCAGCATCGCGTGCCGCGCCTCGGGATCGGCGAACGCGCGCTCGTAGGCCGCCATCGCCTCCGGTGCGAACCTGTCGGTGCTTCCCCAGGAACTCAGCAGCATCCGCAGATAGCCGAGCGGGTCTCCGGCGATCAGGGTTTCCGGCAGCGGCTCGGGCTGGATGAAGAAGAACCAGTGGTAGTAGGCGGTGGCCAGCGCCCGGTCGACGTTCTCGTAGACGTGCAGCGTGGGCAGGATGTCCAGCACCGCGGCCCGTTCGACCTGCCCGGGGTGGTCGAGCGCCATCCGGTGGGTGACGCGCGCGCCGCGATCGTGGCCGATCACCGCGAACCGCTCGTGCCCCAACTCCCGCATCACCGCCACCTGATCGGCCGCCATCGCCCGGAACGAGTAACCCGCGTGGTCGGGCCCGGCGGGCGGTCGCGACGACTCGCCGTATCCGCGCAGGTCGGGGACGACGACCGTGTGCTCTGCCGCCAGCTTCGGCGCCACTTCGTGCCACATGGCAGAGGACTCCGGGAACCCGTGCAGCAGCAGGACCGGCGGCCCGGACCCGCCGTGCGCGACCGCGATGGTCGCCTCGCCGGTGTCGATCCGCTGCCGCTCGAAGTCATCGAACATGATCCCGACGCTACTGCGTTCGCAGGGATCCGAGGCAGTACTGCTGAGTGTCCATCCAGCCGTCGAGATCACCGAACACGTCGTCCAGCCCGGCCAGGCAGAGGGCGAGCTGCAGGTCACGCAGCCGCCTGCAGGCCGCCAGGCGGGTGGGATCGAGACCGGTGAGCACGGCATCGTCGCCGATCGTGGCGACGTCCCACTCCACGGGCCCGCGCGCCACCTCCTCGAAGTCGATCCAGCGCAGCTCACCGCCCGACCACAGGACGTTGCCCATGTGCACGTCACCGTGCAGCACCGTCGTGCCACCCGCCGGCATCACGAACTCGGCGGCCCGGCGGCGCAACAGCTCGACATCGGCGGCGTCGAGGCGGTGCGGGGCGCGGTCCAGCGCGGCGACCAGGTGGGGGAGCGCGACGACGTCGACCAGATCGGGCACCGCACCGGGGAACGTCGCGAGACCCGCGTGCAGCCCGGGCAGCATCGCCGCGCAGTCGGCCGCCGTCGCGGGCCGGTCCGCGTCCGGTGGGGCGTACGTCCAGAAGCTGATCGTGAACTCGTCCACCGCGTGCGGGCCGGGCGGCAGCTCCGCGCTGGGCGGCACCACCGGCACCCCCTGCGCCTGCAGGTGCTCGACCACGGCCAGCTCCCGCCCGATGTTCGCCGCCCGGTCGGGCAGCAGCCGCGCCACCCACGTCGGCACCCGCGCGACGACCGGCGCCGGCCGCAACAACACCCGAAGGGAGAACAGGTCGTGCAGCACCACCGGCTCGTCGACGCGCAGCCCGTGCTCGCGGGCTACGCCGACCGCGGCAGCCACCGCTGCCGCCGACATCTGCTCACGCATGCCTCTTGACCCAGCCGTCGTGACGCGGACCATGAGCCAGCATGGTGGCACCGATCGCATCGCTCGTCGTGCACCCTGGTGCGGGCGCAACGCTGGAGACGCCGACGGGAAGCTCGGTCACGATCAAGGCCGACACGACGGTCACCAACGGCTCGATGACGGTCCTCGAGTTGCTGATGTCCCCGAAGGACGGGCCTGCGCTGCACACCCACCTCCGCGAGGACGAGCTGTGGTGGGTCCTCGAGGGCGAGTTCCGCTTCAAGCTGGGCGACACGATCGTCCCCGTCTCGCAAGGCGGGATGGCCTTCGGCCCGCGCGGGATGCCGCACGCCTTCCAGAACGTCGGCGACACACCGGGGCGCCTGCTGGTCGTCACCACGCCCTCGGGCCTGGAGCGGTTCTTCCAGCAGTCCGCCGAACTGCTGCCCGGGCCGATCGACCCGGACATGCTGGCCGCCGTCGGCCACGCGAACTGGGTCGAGTTCGTCGGCCCGCCCGTCGCGGTCTCAGACCCGCTGTAGCAGCGCGGCCCGACCACACCGTCCGGCGGACCAGCCGTTGCGCGGCCTTCCCGGCCCGGGCACGATCGTCGGCTCGACGGGGAAGGGAGACGATCATGGACGACCTGGCCACCGGCGCGGTGCAGGACGACGCCTTGCCGCCGGTCGTGTCCGCGCAGGAGTGGGAGAAGGCCCACGCCGAGCTGCTGGTCGAGGAGAAGGCGCTGACCCGGGCCCGCGACGCACTGGCCGCCAAGCGACGTCGGATGCCGATGACCGCAGTGACCAAGGACTACCGCTTCGTCGGGCCGGACGGTGAGGTCGGCCTGGCCGAGCTGTTCGCCGGGCGTGCCCAGCTCATCCTCTACCGGTTCTTCTTCGACGACGACGTGGACGGCTGGCCGGACAAGGGCTGCCCCGGCTGCTCGTTCTTCGCCAGTCACGTACCGGACCTGCGGCACCTGAACGCCCGGGACACCACCTTCGCCATGACCTCACCCGCCTCGCAGGAGCAGATCACCCGACTCGCCGGGCGGATGGGGTGGTCGCACATCCCCTGGTACACGCTGCTCGGCAAGGGATCCGACGCCGACTTCGCCGCCGACCACGGCGTCGGGGAGATGTTCGGGATGAACGTGTTCCTGCGCGACGGCGACCAGGTGTACCGCACGTACTTCGTCAACGCCCGGGGAAGCGAAGCGTTCACTCCCACGCGGGCGATGCTCGACCTCACGCCGTTCGGACGGCAGGAGGACTGGGAGGACAGCCCGCCCGGCCGGCCGCAATCGGAACCGTACGGCTGGTGGGGCCGTCCCGACGAGTACGGCTGAGCGCGCTCAGCTCGCCGATCACAGGCCAGACCTGGTCGGGGTGGCGGGATTTGAACCCACGGCCCCTCGCTCCCAAAGCGAGTGCGCTACCAAGCTGCGCCACACCCCGTCGACAGCAGTCTAGCGTGAGCGCACATCCCGATTCCCGTGGTCGTCGGGTAACCGCGTCGTGGCGGGGAACTCGGGTCGGATAAGCTGGGAGAGTCCCGCTGCGGCGGGGCACGCGGGCGTAGCTCAATGGTAGAGCCCTAGTCTTCCAAACTAGCTACGCGGGTTCGATTCCCGTCGCCCGCTCCACGCTTGACCAGGTGTTTTACGCGAGTCGCCGCTTGGCTCGCCCCTCGTGGGCGCGCCCCAGGTGCGTGCGGGCGGCCGTCGCGCAGACATCGTTGCTCTGCCGGGTTTGTCGGGGTGCTTGTCGGTGGTCCACGCCGCACCCGCTGATCATCGTTGCGGCATGGATCTTGCCTCGACCGCGCCCGCATCCTGGTGCCCCAGAACAGCAGAGCATCGACCACGACACGTCGTGGTTCTGACGATCGTGGCGGGGGCCTATGCAGTGGCGCGCGAGGCCAGGTCCGTCTGCCGAGCACCACCACTAGCGCGCGCAGCCACCGTCGCCGTCCGCCCTGACGTGCGGCCGGACGAGCACACAGCGCGATGAACGCGCTGCCGGGGTCAGGTGCTCTGCGACTCCTCGTACTCGACTACCTGTGGCTGTATTCGAGGATCGCCGGGACGACGGTGTCCCACTGGTGTCGGGGAAGACCCGGGTGCGCTCGACGGCGTGGCGGTTCCAACTCTCTCGCCACGTTCTCGGGTGGCGAGTTCGGCTCGTTCGTCGCATTCTGTGCGTGCCGGATGTCGGCGACGACGCGGACGGGGCCGCGAACGGAGCCGCGATCGACAATGGGGGGATCAACATGCACATCGGACG
>Ga0307513_10011579_pt1 | contig 10951 bp, 10 predicted proteins | sample 15_EM_MG_FD_202174 | JGI IMG/M metagenome (GOLD analysis project Ga0307513, IMG submission 202174) | Populus trichocarpa ectomycorrhiza microbial communities from riparian zone in the Pacific Northwest, United States - 15_EM | ecosystem: Host-associated > Plants > Roots > Unclassified | place... | reverse complement strand
TTCTTTTTTGTGGTGTTTATTTTCTCTTCTGGCTTTGGGCGGATTGTTCCTGTCCTTTCCAGTCTTTTTCCATTTCAGATTAGCTCCCTGCGGGTAGGCTGGCACGCCCTGATCTGCGGATCCTGGTCGGACGGAGCATCTACACTTCCTTTTTTGTATTTCTCATTTGGAGTTTAGCTTTTACAGTTTTGCTAGCCGTCCGCATGCTCTTCTCACCGCCCATTTCTCTTCTAGATTAGCCAACTTGCCTATGGCCAGCCGGGTTTGTCTGTATCCAATGATGTCTGCGGGCACTACTTGTTGAGAGCGGACACTGGTGCTTTTTCTTTACACTTTAGACATTCGTTCTTTGCATCTTGGATTTGGTTTTTCAGAGTGCTTTTTTTTTATTTCGGTCGCAATTTCTGTTTTTGTTTTTGTTTGTGGCTTGTTTTCCTTTCTGGCTTGAGATGCTTGCGCTGGAAGCTTTGCAGACCATTTCTCCATCATGTGTTTTTGGTTAGGAGTTGTCTCGTTCCTTATCTGTAACGGGGGCACTCTGTAGGAAGACGGATCCTAAGATTGCGACCTCACCGAAGACTCAAAGTAGAAGTAAGGATCAAATAAAGATAAAGATAATTCAAAGTTAAATCAAGCGGTAAAACTTAATATCGTTAAGCCTGAAAGCTTCACTCAATAAGTTCTCTCGAGGATCGTTGGTTATCAGAATACGGTGTCTCTCGCTTTAGTTAAGTAGAATAATGTAAAGCCAGAGGACACCCGTCAACCATTCTGACCTTTCGCGAGCACCCTGCTCAGCTCAGGGCTGTCCAACTCACCTGCCAAAATGAGCTAACACTCAGAGGCAGTCGGACCGCTCGGATATTAACTATCTCTACAACTAGGAAGCGCTTCCGGTGATGTCTCTCCAACTACATCTGCATGAGCGAAAACTCTTTCCTATCGGTAGCATGTCAGTGGCCAACTGACATGCCCTCCGTAGAGATAATATCCATTGGGACTCACTGGCCCAGCAGTGGTTTTGTCTATACAAGCTACACAGTCCATTGGCAAATCTACTTGGCTATACTAAGCTTCTAAACCTGACTGCATGTTCTGACGATAAGAAATCTCCTGCTGCCTGACTGCATCGGCGCTACCCACAGTCAACCATGCGGGACTCTCTTAAATCGTGACAGGACTCACACCTCTAGAGTCCACTAATAACCCATGGTAATGCTACAGTTCACGGGGTAGCCTGGGACTGGCTTTGAGGTGGTTGTCCTGGAAGCCTTACATCTTCCCCGGTTGGCCCCAAGCCCTCTACTGTTAACCATACAACTACCCGGAGGTCAAAGTATGCCCGTAGGTGGTTCCCAGGTGTTATCCAGGTGGCGCCCCAGGAGGCGGTCACTTTTTTTTTTTTTTTTGTAATCCTGTATTCATTGTTTTAAGGTACAAAAAACTGCATGCAGTGCTAGCTATGGCAGAAACAAAACCTATAAACAATCCAACCGCCCGCTTCACCTCTTCATGGGAAAAGTCAAACACCCCGCGTCCATAGGAAAAGTCCCCCTTGCCTAGCACCTAAGATAATATACCCCAGACACGTAAGGAAACAATACATAGAAACGTACAGGTAGAGAGCCCCAAACCCTTCAGCAGGCTGCCCAAAACAAAAGAAACCGCTTGTTCGAAGACCCAAAACGCGGGCCTGAGGGAGTGGATAGATGATCGTCGACGTAAGAAAACTCAGAACTTGAGGGCCCGCCGAAACCATGTTATACAGTCAGGCAGGTCATTACATCGATCCAAGGCGTTGGACAAAGCCACGGAGGCAGTGCTATACCATGACTAGGCGTACCCGAGGAAGGGTCAACCAATAGGAGGGAAGTGGAGGAGGAGTAGCAGTAGGGTGCCAGCCGGTGAGTAGCAGTAGGGTGCCAGCAGGAGGGGAGCAGTAGGGTGCCAGCCGGGGAGGATTTGAAGCAGTAAGGTGCCAGCTTATGGAGCAGTACGGTGCCAGCGGAACAACCCGGAGGGGGGTAGAGGAAGGATCGCGAGCAGGCTAGCCACAACCGACAAACAGGCCATTGCAAGGGCTTTTGGGACGACGACGGAACCGAGCCAGACCGTGATGTTACTAACCGACGCTTTCCCCATCAGAGGTACAAGCCCAGCAGAACCGAAGCCTTACTTCGACCGAGAGTCCGGACGCCGTATCGCCGACCGTGAACGAAGCGAGAAGCTTTCCGACCGTGCAAAATCCTAAGCGAGGTGCAAAGGAAGTGCGGGGTAAGGGGGAGAACCGAACTTCATGAGTGGGAGTCAACGATGAACGGGAACAAGAACCCCAAGGAGGGGAGGCAGGCGTGCCCCAGGAGAGAAGGGAAGATGGCTTAACGTCAACTCCTAGGCAGTAGCCATCGTGGGAGAAGAGAGGTGGGTGGGGGAAAGTGACGATGATTTCCCGTGGTGTTGAGATTTCAATCGCAGGAGGTGGAGGAGAGATGGTTCGTGCCCCAGGAGTCGGTCACCCTCACACCCCTGATATATCCTGCGAACACCTTCTGGTCGGTTGGACAGCCACAACTCATACGGTGTTGTAGCAGTGTTCCTATAGATCTCACTTTACTAGGAAGCACACAACTACACAGCCGTACAGTGCTGTCGCGCCGTACCAACGCTGGGGCCGCAGGGGGGTGTTTGGAATATCCCCTGAAAGTTACAGGAGGTTCGGACCACTCCTGCTCCGTCAGTAGTCCGTTTCGTACCATACGAAGCCGCCCTATGAACATCTAAGAGCCCCACTATGGTGGGATCACTTCCCCCTAAGTCCGCAGATGACTTTGTCGGTGAAGGTAGGCTAACTGGAGTACCTCAGTAGGGTAACTGGGTCCCTAAGGTAGGGTAATCATGTTTCCAAGGTAGGGTAACTTCACCCTATGATGCCTTTATTCTCTTCGCGAGTCCGCGGGACCACATATAATGTTACCCCGGAGACCCGTGCAACGTTTACTATGTTTCCTTAACTTTACGCGACCATGTCCTCTGAAGGTTACCCTGCCTAGCAGGGTAACTTTTGCCTACCTAGGTTACCCTGTCTAACCCGATGTCACCAAGTCACTTTGTAGACACTTGTATCAACTCATGTCTACCATTAGTATACTAAGTATACTGGTCTATCCTCAATCTGGTTACCTCTTGGTATACCATATGGGCTTGAGTTTAGTCCACTGTAGCTACCTATCCATAGGGTTGTTACATTATCTTTTTGCGTCCTATACCTAATTTGTCAAACCTGTGAAACACTGTGTTCCTTCTGATATTAGTGTTCTGCACTCCGAGCCCTAGCTTAACCTCATTTGTTACAATATCCTTAGCGGACCTACTCACACTAGATTAGTCAGCGCGTTCTAAGAAACAACCTTCAAGTTCCTCACTATCAAGAACCTTAAATACCTAACGTTCGTATTGTGATACAGTGCACGCCCGGGTGGAAGACTGCTATCTCGGGTGCAAATTCCAATAACAGGTGGCAATTCAGTCCGGCGGATGTCTCCCCCAGTTATCGAACATGAAAGCCCGTGACAACCAGTGAACTGCCCTGACTCTTAAACCAGGCGTTCAGACTACTTTTCATCTGCTAGGTTCAAACCCCATATCACCTACTAATACGCATTTTCCAATCACTACAATTCTATTCTATCACTATATACCTACACAACATGTCACAACAACAACGGCGGCTTATAGCCGACAGAACAAGTCCGTCGAGGCAGGGCAGGCAAATACAAAAGGGGGTGAGCAGCGGACGTGTCCGGAGATCCAGATCCAGAGACAGGTTTACCATCATCCCAACCCCTCTTGCATCTCGGCAGTCGGGGTCCACAGAAAGTTGAGGTACCGGCCTGGTGCTAGCCTTATCACGACTTGAGGTACTAGAACCTATTCTTGTAGACAGCGGGCGGCCGTTAGCGGATGACAGCATTGACTCACAAGATGGGGAGTATGAGGATTACAATGGCCAGAGTGAGGAGACTGAGGTGCACGAGGTTGGGGAGGAGGAGGAGGAGGAGGAGAAGGAGAAGGAGGAGAAGGAGGAGAAGGAGGAGAAGGAGAAGGAGAAGGAGGAGAAGGAGGAGGAGAAGGAGAAGGAGGAGAAGGAGGAGAAGGAGGAGAAGGAGAAGAAGGAGGAGACGGAGGAGAAGGAGGAGAAGGAGGAAGAGTTAGAACAGGGGGAGGAGAATGAGAATTTATCATCGGGTTGGGGGGCACAAAGATCAAATCAGTATGGGTTTCGTGAACCACAACCTTCGATACTCATAGTCACTCCCGGGCATACCCTGAGTTCTGGCCAGAGAATTGATTACCGCAGACACAGAGCACCTGTCCCAGTACATGTTAGCCACCAACGTTTCACACCTGCGATCCGCTCTCGCCCGCCAACCGCTTTGGGTCCGCTACAGACACCAGCAATAACTCCGCGCAACTCAGGTCCAACAACGCCCGAATTGGATAGCGTGGGTGAACAACACACCAGCTGCCGACGAAATATGGCCACAGGACTTGAGCGTAGCATTGTGCTCACAACCCGTGACCTGATGTAGGAGTGGACAATATTGGTAAATCCATTTCCAGATGCAATTGCCCTAACAAAAGCAGTCAGCACGTGTGGGCAGAATGCCCGGAGAGAGCTAGGCTTTCCCAACTTTGCCGATGCTACCCCGGCCTCCAATGATCAGGTATGTTACCCTTAATCAGTATCTTATATCTGATCCGCCAGACTAAATAGACCGGCTGGCGGCCCGGCTTTTTGCAGGTTCGTGCAAACCATAGCGGATACAGATCACAGTATTTGCATACTACAAAGTGGTGTATAACTGCACTCTATAAGCTAGATATGGAGGATACTGCATGGTGTGGACGAAGGGTGGCATACCTACTAGAGGAAGACAGATTCCTTTGCCCACCGGACAAAGATGAGGTATAGTGGTGCAACAATTTTCACGATTGTCTCTGACCCCAGCTAAAAAATCTATCCAATACAGCTGACAGGCAGTTTCTCTTAGATTCCTAGCGCCACAGATTCCAAGCGTGATTTTTGCCCAATTTTGTTCTAGTCCTAAACGGAGAGGCATGACAGATGCGAGATTGCTGGGTAAGATTGACGGTCTGTTTATGTGTCTGACTGCGGCCATGTTGTGCCATTCGCTGCGATGCTGGCGGACTGGAATCTTTATCGATAAAGTGGTTTTCATGCGGTCTAATGCCGGAGGTAAGATAAACCTCGCAGACTTGTAGTTTCGGGAGAGTCCGGATCCCTTTTGGCCAAGGCATCCGGATACTCTCGAAAACCGCAAGTACTCGAGACGGGTTATAAGTAAGCTAATAGAAAGGCAGGCCTGCTGGAACATCAGACACAGACATGGCAGAATACTGGAGAGCGCTTTCCGGGTTTAATCATTGCACGGATCAAGACTACGTTGGGGGCCAAAATTGCCCAGGAGCGGGGAAAGCGTGCTGAGAGAACAGCAGGGTATTCCAATAATGATGATGCGTTGAGGCGGGAATTTGGGATTGATCTGGAGCCTGAAGTATCACAATCGGCGCGGGGCAGCCGCGCTGACCTAGCGGATGCTTTGGGAGGACTGGTCGAGTCACTTCTGTCCTGAGAACTTGCTGATGCGTGGGAGCAGGTTAGAGAAAGTAACCAAGAGGACTTGGGGGATTGTGTTATAACTACACTATGATCATAATATTATGTATGCATAGTAGAGGAGTAATAGAATAGATAATAGACATAGCAAAGGCGCCCAGAAGCCCAGAAGCCCAGAAGCAACAAAACTGTAATAGTGTAGAGGTCCTGAAAGGGTGGTCCGCGGGAGATGATATGCGGCTACCATGTCGTGATGTGTCGGGCGGGTGATTCGAAGATGCCCAGCTATGGGCTGGTCCTCTGATAGCTAATTGTAGGCTCTGTGGATTCAGAAGGCGTGGAAATGTGTCAGGCGGACGGTCAAAAGCCAGGAGCACATCGTAGGACATCCGGCTGACCCGAGAGGTTGTATGGTACGTCTATTCGAAGGGATAGGTAGCAGGAGCCGTCCGGCCAATGAGATGGGCTGTAGAGGAGGTCCGGCGGACGTGATAAGTTTTAGGGGTGCCCGGCCGACCAAATGCGTTGCAGGGGGTCTCCGCAGGACACTGAGGAATAAACATCAGGATCCGGAGGTGTTGAGGGAAAAGGTCAAGGGCTGGAGCACGCTCGCTGGATGCGGGGAGATACACGATAGGATTGAGAGGTAGAGAGCGAAAAGGAGTGTATCTGGGGGGGTGCGAGACGAAGAGGGGACAGGGAGGGGAACTCAGGACGGAATCAGGAGGGAGCACGGTATCATAGGAGGAAACCCAGTGCGGGGGTGGAGGTTGTAGGACTTGTTAAGGAGAAAGAGATTGAAGTCGCAGGATGTCAGGGAAGGGGTAGCATGCAGGGGGGTGCATGGGGTGTGACGGGACGGTAGGGTTGTCGGCAGGGCCCAGGGTTGCTGGGGGGGACTGCTTCTGGTTGCGTCCGATGCGTCCCTACAATTCAGAGGCGGGCGTCCACACCCAGAACTGGAGTTTACGTTATATGCACCCGCATCATCCGGCGCACAGGGAGGGCAGGACGCAGCAGGGCGCAGGTTGATTATTTTGCTGATGTACATTGCGGCCGTCCATCTGTCCGGATCCTGTTCGCAGGATATGTGAGGGAAGACCTTCGGGCACAATATGCAAGTGGAAGCAGGTGAATCACACGACGGCGCATCAAGCTACAGACACTTGAAGACTGACAGTCAGAATGGTGGATCGAAGATAATGGGACTTTCGTATACAAGTTAGGCCCCTCTTACCTACAAAGACGTGTAGGATATGAAGGAGGACACTATGCCCAGTAAGTGGATCGGGTGAATCCACAAAGGACACTTTGGTAAAATATGAAGTTCGAGGGAAAAAACCTATAGGTGTGATCCCGAGGACAAGTCCTGTAATGCCAGATGACAAAAATAAAATATACAGTCGCATAACAAATTCTCTACGGAACCAAGCAAAGAAGAACGGCCATCTTCTGTTTAGCGACTTAGACTACCTCCATGAACCACGGGGGCAAGATACTTCGTAACCATTGCTGTCAACGGATAAACAGATGAGCTGACACTTGACGTGGTCTCTACGCCATTAGGAATTAAAGGAGACCAGACAGATAAGTTGACCATGGGAGCAAGAAGGTGTGGTAGAGAGTTTTCAGGGTCTACAAGTGTTCACACTCGGAAAATATTGGCAGAAAGATTAGCGAAATACTTAGTTAGTATAGAAATAGCATGTATACCGTGAGTGCTCAGACGCGGAATATAAATATTGAAGCATCTTCGCTGCTATTGGACAGAAGAAGCACGGAGAAGAGATCTTATCAATACAAGAAGTTTTTACTTGATGGCTACCAATACTTTGACTATCTACGCCAGAGTTCCTCTATTTGTGTCTAGCCTATATCACTCATGTCTTTTTAGCGAGTTCTCCGATACAAAAGACGATCCAGGCCCTAGCTGTCAGAATACTTCACACTGCAGCTACCACCTAACACCTAGGATGTCCCGATGGCACCACTGGCAAGAGCACGTGGGTTGTCTGAGTACCTTCTCGGGAATCAAAACAGACTATGATCCGGAAGCCGGAGGAAATATCGAACCAAGACATAACCTAGGTTATAGCTGGCAGAGATGTTTTGGCAACCTATAAAAGGTTAAGCCATTGGAGCAATGGTTTAGCTGGGGAACTGGAACCTGGGGGCTGGGGGTAAAAAAGCGCGATAATTTCAGACTTTACTCTACATAGCTGGGTAAAGGTACATTAGAAACAGGAGCTTGGCGGTGCACAAAAAGATATCTTCGGATCAGGCATGAAGTAGTCTACCCCAGCTGTGGCTAGGTGTCAGCGGGCACCCTCCTCAGTGAGGGTCTACGCGTCGCACAGCCCAACAGGTTTCTCAGCTAGATACAGAACGAGGCGAAGGTGTCATGGAAGCTGACTATAAGCTTGCATAGGCAGAAAACGATAAGTCCACGATACGGTTTTGCGCAAGACCTAGTCGCTTATCACTGACCAAGGCACACTGGACCATGCCTGGCTATATGGGAACTCATCGGCAGAAGGTAAAGACCGCTAGTAGTAGGCTGCCCAGTATACCAAAAGAAGAGATTTCGTGTATCTGAGGAGCCACATCTGGTTGAAACCGTGCTGGCGCGGTAATAAACAGCCTCAGTCAATGAGACAAAAAAAAAGAGATCTAAACAAAAAGTAGAGTTACCTCATGGTCAAGGACGTCCAAGACCTCCAATACCAAAACACTACAAATGTCTACGAGGGTGGGCCTATCTCGAGACAGGAGGAAAGAGAATTTGGATTGGCGTGTTATTACACTCCGGTTCAAACATCTTCCTGTGAAAAGAAAAACTGGTTAGCCAGTTCAAAATACCTTACGAAGTACACCAAAAGCCGATCGATATCGTTGCTTTTGATGGCGTCACTGCATCATCTGGGGGAAAACAGTACTCACATCCTATTACATTGGAAATCAGAAATGGACATCGGTCCACAATATCTGCAGAAATCACGGCTGCAGGACATTATGACCGAGTCATATGATTTGGATGGCGGAATAAGGAACATCCACTATCCAGCCTTGAAGACCCGGTAAAATGGGAATTCAAACACTATAACTGCCATGGACATGTCGAAGACGAGGGAATGGCAGACCTATACGAATATGATAAGACAGTCGCATATGTCCCTCAAGCCCAATATATAGGAAGTATAGGTTACGAAATGGGTGAAAAAGAAATCACCCTAGACTCACTACCGAGGGAATATCTTCTGTACAAGAAATTATTTCTACCAGAAATGGCAGAAAAAATACCTCCACACAGGACTTTCGACCATCCAATCTATTTGCAAGAAAGAGCCGAAGCCCTGTGGGGACCCATACACCTCATATCCTAGTACCAGTTAGATGTTCTGGCCGAATACCTTCCTGATATGCTTAAGCAAGAAAAGATTGTACACAGTCAATCCCCAGCTAGAACTCCAATCCTGTTTGTTTCAAAATCAGATAGTAGACTTCGCCTATATGTCAATTACCCTCAGTGGAATAAACTGACGATCCTCAATAAATATCCCTTACCACTTATCAGCAAGCTCAGAGATCGAGTAGTGAGAGCCACTATTTTCAGCAAGATCAACTTACAAGATAGCTATCACCTCATTCACATACGGGCTGGGGACGAATAGAAAACGGCTTTCAGAACACTGTATGGACATTATGAATACAAGGTCATGCCCTTCAGCTTGGTCAATGCCCTAGCAACATTTCAGGTAATGATGAATACGATCCTGAGGGAATTCTTAAACCATGGAGTAGTCGTCAACTTAGACGACATTCTCATTTATTCAAAGAATTACGAGGAACACTTCGAATTGGTCAAAAAGGTACTTTCCAGGCTGGAAGAACACCGGCTGGCAATATCGCTGAAAAAATCGGTGTTCCACATACCCTCAGTGGAATTCCTGGGTTACATTGTTGCCATGGACGGGATTACGATGAGTGAGAGATAGGTTGAATCCATTAAAAAATGAAGGTCACCAAGGTCTGTAAAGGAAGCACAGATTTTTATTGGTTTTGCGAATTTTTACCGCAGGTTCATCAAGGACTTGTTTAAAATTTCCAAGCCAATAACAGAAACGTTGAAGGGAAATCCAAGGGATTTCAGTTGGAGAACGGACCAGGAAGAAGCGTTTGCGGAATTCAAACACAGGTTCACCACGGCACCCATCCTAGCCCATTTCTACCAGGAAAGGAAAACGGTGGTCGGAACAGCCGCTAGAGACTTTGCATCAGGATGCCTCTTACCACAACTCCTAGACAACAGACCACATCCCACCGTGTTCCATTCTCAAAAACTAAGTCCGGCTGAACGAACCTACGAGATATATGACATTGAATTGTTGACAATATTGAAAGTATTCACAGAATGGAAGTGCTACCTTGTAGGAGCTGACACACCAATCACTGTCTACACCGACGACAAGAATCCACAACATTTCCTGACAACCAAGAAATGGAACCGGAGAAAGGTTCCATGAGCACACGAATTGGCGAATTTCAACCCCAGATCATTTACCAACCAGGGGCCCATGGTGGGAAGCCCCATGCACTCAGCAGACGACCGGAGTATCGTTCAGAGAAGGGAGCTGAGTATACCCAACAGTCAATCCTGAAACCCGAACACTTTCAGGTTATGCTAATCCAGCCCGGGCCAGCACAAGGGAAAGCCAAAGCTGGAATAAAAACGCGCGAAGTTGGAAGACTGAGAATCAGACCATTACACCTCAAGGCGAAAATGCCAACCAAAGGCTCACGAATGGCGGTGAGACATGATATATATGCAATTGAAGAAATCCTAATACCAGCATGAGGACAAAAGCTGGTTGAAACAGGAATTGGAGTTGGACCACCACCAGATACCTATCCACGTCTAGTACCAAGAACTGGACTAGCGAGCAAAAAAGGAATAGATGTTGGCGGGAGTAATTGATGCTGATTACATAGGAGAGGTAAAAGTGATTATAATTAACCATAGTAACAACGACTGTCACATTATGGAAGGCGAAAGAATAGCCCAAATGATAATTGAGAAGATTGACATGTCGGATGCTACAGAGGTAGACAAACTGAATAACACTATACAAGGCGAAAAGTGATTCAGAAGTACCGACTTGTCACCCAAATGATTAGTTCAGGCAACCGACATCAGCAAAAACGGATCCTGCGTCTGATCCGTCGGCGTTGCGTCCTGACGCAAGCGACGTATTTTCTGCGTCCCCTGCGTCCTGTGCGTCCTGACTTGCGTTCCAACGTTCCTTGCGTCCTGAC
>Ga0307513_10011578_pt1 | contig 10952 bp, 10 predicted proteins | sample 15_EM_MG_FD_202174 | JGI IMG/M metagenome (GOLD analysis project Ga0307513, IMG submission 202174) | Populus trichocarpa ectomycorrhiza microbial communities from riparian zone in the Pacific Northwest, United States - 15_EM | ecosystem: Host-associated > Plants > Roots > Unclassified | place... | reverse complement strand
ACCCTTGGGACCCAAGAACGAACACAGTCTGAACCCACAAATACATTCCTAACCCCCAACAGGAATCAATATATTTCATGCCCAGCTAGTAAGCACAATAAATACAAAGACTGGGCTGCAGCTGCTGCCCAATTTTTGCGAGCGCGCGATCCGTATCTCGTTGGATATACTCTTGATATGCCTTACAAATATTTCCGGCCGACTTCTGACTTCCAGACGTTTCGCCCTACGACTTTCCGACCCAGCCGCCTCCCCTTCGCTTCCATTCGTTTCCCCCACGTCCTGGCTCCGTTTTCCGTCCACCTTTCGCTCGGCTTGCGTTTCCGATTGACTTCGACCCCATTGTCACCCTTCCCGTCGTCTCGTTCCGCTGTTTCCGACTTTTGGTTCACTTCCTGACCTCGCCATGGCTTCCGGTCACGCCTACTCGTTCGTTCCAGGTCCCACTGGGGACAAGGACCCAAATACCCGGTGGGCACATCCTAATCACATTGTGAGTACAGGCACCAAGTGACCACAATGCGCTCACTGAGATTAGTTTGATCACATTCAAAATGTACCCAACGATGGGACCTCCATGTTACCTGCTGTCCCATTGAGATCAAATTTTAAATGTAATTAACCTGTGCCCCCCCATCACATTTTCAGCTACAGTAGAGACACGGTTTGTATGTATCTGGATTGTGCCTGAGGTGCACATTTGAGATACAAAGTAGAGAACATTTTCAATGTACATGCCGGAAATCAGGATAAATGGCACCACAATGTGCGCGGCACTCGGCACTTTGTTCGCAATCAAAATGTGCTTGGTCGTGTCTTCCCGATGTGTGCCGTGGAACCCGGCATGGAGGCATTGACGAAACATTCACAATGCTCCCAAATTGTCACCAACACGGACCCACCGGCCACATTGTGAATGTCCCACGTGTTGCGATCACAATGTGCCCGGGTAGCGGACATGCGGCGCACATTCAGAATGTGCTCAACCCATGCGTTTTCAATGTGCCCGCTGGAACCACCGGACCGACATTTCAAATGTTCCTGTGATGTTCCCGCCGGACAAAACCTCGCGTTAAGCGTTGATCACATTTTAGATGTATTCGCTGATCCCATTACAAATCCATTTTAAGTTTATTCAAAATGCGATCACAATGTACTCGCTGGGTTCAGCGTGGACACATTGAGACAGAATCTCAACACCCAACATACACGTGTTGAGGTTGGGCTCGAGGTCAAGGTTGAGGTTGAGTTGAGGGCTAGGTAGAAGTCGGGTCGGGGTTGAACTGGAGTCGAGTTGGGCGGTTGGAGTTGCGTTGCGGTCGCGTGGAGTTATGTGGGGGTCGGGCCATCATTCGGTTTTTGTTTTGCTGTCGCCGGGAGGGGCGACGTACCGCTCCCACGAACCGCCCCTCCCTCTACGATGGAGGCCCACCCTCATAACAACACGCTGGACTTGATATTCTGTACATACGCTCGAGATCCTACCTATTTTACTCTGCGCGCAGGATTCAACTTCTCCTCAATTCGGGATTACAGAAAAGCACTCACAGAACTACCTCGCTCGCGACCCATAGCACGTTCCTCGATGCCCTGCCGTTTGCCTTCATTGAATCACACCCGGAATCTTGTTAGTGACAAGCTTTTGAGACAAGGAGAAATCCGCTCACCACACGAACCCGAACCCCAGTTCATCAGATCCCCACGGATAAACAAAGGGGATGCGAACGAGGGGAACGGGCTGCATAGATACTGTGCGACCTGGATGCCGGTCAGATCTCTGACCATTTGAGCTTGGGCCGAACAATGTTGTTGAGAGCGATGGGGACATGGGGACACTACGTGGTTGAGTGAGCATCCCGAATTTTTAAGTGTCGAAAGTATGACTCACTTGATCGTTATAACAACGGGCGTCCCTCACAATGTCCCGAGCAATTTAGTTAATGGCTGGGGGGAGGGGGGGGGTCAGCAACTCGTCCGAGACAAATCACCAAACGTGGTGTCCTACCGAGAGGTAAAATCGAGCAATGTCCCTTATCGATAAAATCGCATAACACCCTGAACGCTTGTCCCAGCAGCGTGTTCTCCTGACAAAAGTGGCGCATAATCTGTGCGGATTTGGTTGAGCCAACATGTCACAGAATAGATCCAACTTCTTACTAACAAATGTGTTACGAGTTGGATTCTCATAGGACTGTTGATAAGCCATCGAGAAACGATCGGCAGTGATCTTGGATGGGGGAGAGGGGGGACGCGAGCGCAGGACAAGGGAGAGAGCTTTAGGGAGAAGATTGTTGTCGCGGGTGGAGGCGAGCGACAGGGCTATTGAGATGCAGAGAGGCCGAAAGGTGGGGAAGACGTTAGGTTGCCCTGTACAGACGCGATGGATCATTCCCTCAGAAATGAACCCGTGTGATCAATAGAAAGAACACTTACTAAGTATGGGATTGCACCATGGGGGCATAGGCAGGTAGATGGTGGGTCTGGGGGTTAGGGTCCGGGGTTGACCATGGCACTATCAAACCGAACTGAATCTGCTGCCGGCACGGTGGTGTACACGTTGCACTAGCTCTCTCGAAGTGGGATGCTTGGTCGCGAGGCGGACATGGTGGGGTCCCGAAGACGTTGGTTAGGCGGAGGAATGAAGGGCTGTCGATCCTGCTCAGAACAATGGTAATGACATGAACACAACGATTTAGAGGGCACTTACCTCGCAGATCTGACCCGTTTATAACCAACACATCCACACGCGGCACGAAGATGCACTCGTCTGATAAATGGACTCCTGAAATCTTGTGGTAAAAGGTTTGTGCAAGCACCGGTATCGATGACGAATCAACACCTCGGATGGTGTCCCGCTTGCCTCCAATACCCCGAGAAACCTTTATGATGGGATGGGGTCAACTCGAAGTTGTTTGTACAAGAATCCAGGCGAAAGACATACCAAATTTCACAGTTCCAAGCCTTGAGGCCGGACCATCTTGCAGACCACGACAAAAGTCGGGATCAACGACGATCGAAACACAATTTGAGCTGCGTGGTTGGAGAACGTCGCGGGCGGTTGTCTGGGTAAGAAGGGGGTGGGTAGAAGTAGGAGGAGGGGGTAAAGGCCGATGCAGAAGGCGGTGGTGAGGCAGCCTATCAACAACGCGTTCTGGCGGTTGCCGAGACGTTTCGAAGTGTCTCAAGGCGAGAAATCTGAGGCGGTTTCCAATATGAGGCTCGTGAATGATCAAATAAAGCTTGCAGGACATGTAAAAATGTTCTAATGGTATGGGAAGATTTCTAACGAATGGATGCGATTTATCTTAAGTACGTTTGGCGTGCCGCCGACACAGCGCGGGGGGTACCGCGAAAATGGCCCATCCTATGCAGAATGGGGAGTGTTGAGTTCCTGTAAGTCAGTTAGAACCACGTCGGGAACGAAGGAGGGTTAACATACCCAAAGTGGAAAACAATCGCACAATATCATACTGAAAATCGATCCCTACTAAGCACAACGTCGAGATTTGTTCGTCGAGCCTCATCGTAAAGTCCACAGACCTCTTCTGGAGCGGGCACTCGACAAAACCACGTGTGCGGTATCCCTGGGAATATATCGTGGTTATATCAGCGATAAGAAGGAATCCGTGCCCACTGAGCATCAACACGTACCCTCAAACACGGAAAGGAGAAGGGGTTCAACACGCTCACGGCGGCGGATAGCAGTGAGGTCCGGACAAGGCCATGGACCCTCTCATTATTGTCGGTTGACCAGCCCGGGGCGAAATCAGGTTGATGATGGCGAACAGTAGGTGAATAGGAGCTGCATAAAATGACAGGGTGGGGATGATCACCGCTACGATGTGATTGTAAATCATATCACAAGAAGGTGGTGAGCCCAGGGGAAGGGCAGTGAGTAACCGGAAGGGAATCCAGTAAGAATCGGAGCCTCGGAGTTGCAGGTAAATCTATCAACAAACCCACCGACGAGTTATCAATGGCCATCGACTGCATCCCAAACAGAAGGTGATGCCCTTAGCAGCAGTCTTGAGTCATCGGTTGGTCGTCGCTGTGAAGAACTAACATGAGGCACATCCAAACGGACGACAGAGCATCGCAACTGTTCACCAGAACCGCAGGGTGATACAAGTCTCGTGTCTTGGGAATATTGAGAAGCCTTCACGAAGAACACAACCCGTTCTAAAATCATTTGGGGACAAGAAACCGACTGGGGGACACACCATTCATCGCCGAGAGCAATCCGCAACCCGAATCAAAGGGTCCCAAGGCACGAAAGCCGGATGTGCGCCTCCATCTCACGACCTAGTCCCGAGCTTCCAGGCCAACCACAACGATCGCGATGAAGTCTTGGGTCTTGCGATCAGCCTCCGATAGCGTGGAAGACACTGTGAGCGGTCGCATGGGTGAGAAGGGACCAGGTAGGATGAAGGGAAGCGACCAGCGCCCATGCTGGTACTGAGATATATTTACCACGCCATGCTCTGGAGGTTGCCGGGATGTTGGGATATGGTCAACGTGCCTCAAGGCGAGGAACTTGTGGCAGTTTTCGGTATCTACGGCTCACGATGGACAAATCAAGCCCACAGGACATGTACAAACATTTTACTGGCACGAAAAGTTGTCTAACAGAGGGACATAATTTACGCTGAGGAGGTTGAGTGTATTGTCAGACTCGAAGCGAAGAACCTAAGGACAATCCATCTCACTCGTAAGACGGACGCTGGGATGGAAACGCAGGGCTTACTGACGGTGAGACTCTCAATTTTGCTCGGGGAGAACCATTGTCGGAAACGGTCGAGGTCCTTGAACCGTGGGAGAGGATAGGACCCGAGAAAAGCGATTGCGGCTTGAGGTACTAACTCTGGAAGGCCTTTCATAAGTCGGAATAAGCTGACCGCGAATCTATCGTGCCGGGCGAGAGCGCTGGCTAAGGAAATGGGGAGTCGGAGCCAATCGCGAGGCCGACAAAGGGGGGCTGGGGTGCAGACACAAGACGGACATCTGTCCCCTATAGATTCGAAATAAGAACAACTGCCCATCAACAAAGCAAGTAATGGGTTGGGTTGTGACGATGCTGTTGAGGAAAGGTCGTTCGTTATGTTCGATTGACCCTGACAGTGATCAAAGGTTAACCGTAACAAAGCGCTGTTGAACGAAACGGCAACGGAGGGGCTAGTCGAACTTACAGATGCGGTAGCCCTGCTCAAACATGGGTTCTACTTGTCAATGATGAGGGATGTCAAAGGGGAACCATACGAAATCAGAGTTTCTGTTCCGGTTAGAGAACACCCTATGGCGGGGTCGTAAGCACACGAGTGAAAGAATATTTAAACCGTAACGAGTTCACCGACAAGAGGACCACCCAGTTGGTGCCGGGGAGGAGGGTATGTGTCCGTTGTTCGAGCGCTCACGTCGTTCGGCGAACCACCTCAGACTTGTTGTAGGAGGTGTCCTGATAGGGAAAGTCGAGAACAACTTGAGGAATCGATATTGAGCTCTGCAAAACCTGCAAGCTGGCTAGCACCGCATCTGGAATGAAGGGAGAGAAAACACACCTGGAAATGCATAAGCGTGAACCCCGCATAATCGTACCAGAAACTCACCCGTTGTTGCCACCTTGTCAGGGCCACTCTTCACCCTAAGCTCTACTGCGCCAAAGGTGGAGTCTGCTGGAGAACAAATCAATCCAGAGACAAACCACAACTATTCCAAATAGTCGCAGCTCCGGTAGGTGTTCCTGTAGCACAACTGGTTTAGCCAGATAGGACAATCACGAGCCCGAGAGTGGGATGTGAGCCTCAAACCTGAGGGCTTATCACGAAGAGCGAATCGTCTGCCTTCTAGGAAGGGGGTTGTATTCGATTAAGTGATAGAACTGAGTGGAGGAGAGCAAGATGGTGCTGGGGTTTCTTCCTAGGAAAGGATCTCGGCTTGTCCGTAACAGCGCAAGAGGGCTGAGAAGGGGAGAGGATTTCCTGGAATTGCAAAGCTGTAGACCGTATACAGTTTGTAATTACAGAGGGAAGGGAAACCGTATCCCTAATTATGGCATGGGTGCATAATGGCATGTTAACCCTTTCGCTTGGGGAGCTAAGCATCTTTAGTCCACCCGGACTCAACCCCAATCTCTTCCAACAAATACACAGCCAGAGAGCGCGCGCTGGGCAGCATGTCCCACTCTGTTAAGGTATCTCGCAGGCAGATCCTTTAGCCATGGTCTTCGCCGTACTAAGACTGTGTAGAAGAGAGGAGTTTTCCTGGAATGCAAAGCTAAGGAGACACCAGCCACAATCTGTCTACCTATATAGGAAGAGTGGGCGTGACAGTGACTAGTGTGACCAGAACAATGCGGGACCAGGGTGAGGGAGAGAAAGGAGAGAAAGAATAGAAAGGAATGAGTGTGTGGGAACTACTAAAACCAAAAAGAGCAACATGTGCCAAAAATGGAAACGTAGTGGTCAGAGATCGATAAATGAATGATCGATGTGAAACGAGGGATAAAGATCGATGATGCAGATGAATGTGAAACGTGTAAGGGGAATGAATGTGGATGGCATCAAAGATGGGGATGAAATATGTCCATGAGAGTCCAGAAGTAAAGTCCAGGTCATGATGTCATAGACGTGTCATATTGATGCAATGATGACGAAGGAATGAAGTCATTGGTGACGATGGTGGAGTAGACTGATGTCATATGTGATGTCAGAAGTCGAGACCAAGTGCTGCGGTCTGGGCAGGATGAGCGGCGTGTGACGTAGTGGGCGGTGATAAACTCGCGCGAGCGGAGATGCGAAGTGTGGGCGGTGATGGAGGATAGAGTAGACCCTTGATGATGGGAATGGGGTTGGGCCGAAGGTTATCCGAGGGTGATAAGGGGAAAGCATATAAGCAGGGGGGGATATGCGATCAATCCCCATCAAACCTTCTGCTACCTCTTCGTCACAACAACACACCTACCACCTGATGTCTATGCGCAATGTGGCTTCTCCTGATGGTGATATCGGTACTCGTGCTGTATTCATTGCTCCCGATAATTGGGGTCTTGTCACCCGTTTCGACAACAGAAGACATACGTCCAGTAGGATCGATGGAGCCGGGGCTTATCCTGAGCCACTCGAAGTAAGTTGATTGATTCCTTCTTGAAAGAGTTAAGTCTGACTGATTCGGCGATATAGATCATGTCTCGGATGCGGGGGTCGGACGCTAGTGACACCTTGGCTGAGTGCCACCTCGACGATCGACTCTGGGGTTACGCGATCCGTGGTTCCGAATTCTGGAGGAACAGAGACAGGGACGCCTGGAGGGATCCAGTCTTAGGTCAACTCTTCAAGATGGGCATCTTCGATTGGGAGGGGGAAGACAAGCTCTTGAATCAAGCGAAGCAGGCTGTGCGTGTAGGGACTGCCACCAGTCTCCGGATCTGGATGAGGGTCTTGGAGATCCAGGAACGAGTGAGTCCGGTCCTACGGAATCAATTAAGATTCCATCTGACCGTACTACAGCGAGACGCTTTAGAGCAAGAGTGGCGTCAAAGTGTGACTGATGCCACTGGTGTCTTCGGGCGTATCGATAAGGACTTGTCGTCGTTGGATGGGCGACTCAAGGCTGCCGAACAATGTTACAACGGCTTTGCCTTGACGGAGTCGGAATTACAGCGCGACAATCGTCTTCTTCTCAAGAGGGTTCTCGACGTGGAGGAGAAGAATAGGAGGCAGTCGTCAGAGATCGATGACTTGCAGACGACTGTTGCCTTTCAGGAGGCCAACGGGATGGTGGATACCGCGAGGATTCAGAAGTTGGAGGAACAGTATGACGACTTGAAGAATGCTGTGTCCAATATGGAGGCAAGACTCTGTACCTGTGGGGATGATTCGGTAAGAGTCTTCCTGTTGTGATCCATGGACGCAACGTTGACTCTTAGTCAGGACGCTGAGGAAGAGGAATTGGAATATTCCTCTGATTCTTCATATCATGATCCTCCTTCTGCCGATCCGGATCGTATCCTGATGGTGCCAGTTTCCGATTTGGAGGTGCACGTGGATGCCAGTGGACCAGAGGTTCCTTCTGATGCTCCTATGGAAGGGGGATCAACTTCGGCGGAGGAGAGGTCGATGAGTCCGCTTCATATCGAAGAGGAGCACAAGATCAGAATGGTGAGGATGGGTACAATCAGAGAAGTCCAGGGAGAACAGTTGGGTGGTTGGGAAGGTTCTCGTGATTTTCCGAGGATCGAGGAAGAGACGGTTGGGGACTTGATGAGTTCAGTCCTTGACGAACAACCTATTCTTCCCAGCGCAGTGAGTGGAGCTCGCTGCAAACGATCTTCCGGAGGACTTCAACTGAAGAGGTTCCATCCATATTCGCCTTCGGCCTACTTTCTAGGCAACCTCCGAGGATTACCAGCAACCGAAGAATTCCGTCGACGCTACTTTGGAGCTCGAGGAGCAGCCAAGCGATCCTGGTCTTCTAGAAGTTCCGATGCCGACGAGTCCGCTTCAGATGCGAGCGACTCTGATCGGGCTAGGTACTCGGGGTCTTCAGATTCGGGGCGTTCTTCAATCCTTGAGTCAGGTGATGGATTCGGTGCAGGTTCACCACCTTGCCTTGATGCTCAACAACGAGAGGATTATCCAAGAGGCGGGATTGGATGGGGAAGTCTCGTTGATGAGTTCATCAGTGGGAGAGGAGATCGCTGAGGATTTGTTGGCTGAGGACCAAGGAGAGGTCCATGACTTCGAAGGGAACAATGACCAGTAGTACTCGCATATTATCGTGGAGGGCAATTGACCCTAGTGTACCAATATGATGTCTTCTTTTCTTGTCTTTTATGCATCGTGTGTCGTAAGAGAAGGGGAGAAAAGTGTGATGTTCGAGTTGGTCGTTGAGAGTCTTGTTGTTTTTGTTGATTATAAAATTTTTAAAACGGGGTTTTCTTCATGACAGCAAACGCGCTGACACACCTCAGCCAACCTTTCAGGAACTTTACTGGTGAGTTTGTTAGTTAACGGATCATTTGTCAATCCAGACTTGCGGGTAAGGATATTGTAGAGCTCGCGCACCTCTCTGAGACCGGCACTCGACGCAACCGCAAGCGCAATCTCACTAGAGATGCCCCAGGACTACATTGGTCATGGAAAATTCGTGTCTACAAAGTATCAGCACGTAGAAACCGACCAGTTCTCGAGAATGGCAAAGATCCTCCCGTTGCTGTCGATAGACCGATCGGGCACATGAGTCCCAAAGCGATTAGTTGACGGGAGCGAACAACGTTGTGGTGATCCCTGCAAACCGAAAAATAGTGAGCTTAGGGAAAAGATACAAGTAGCCAGGATGTTAAAGCCCAGGGTTGCGAATGCATCTATCAACGCATTGATGGAGTGTCTGGGGCACAATCAACCGGGCTCCAAACGGGGGGCGACGTTTTCAATGACACTCTGGGGCCTTTAGTTGGCTGCCACTGTGAAGGAGAATTGTCCGGACACAAGAAAGCGGACGGAGGGTGCACCACAAGTTTTCGTCGCCAAGAGCGATCTGCGCCCAAACCGAAGTGCCCCAAGGTGTAACAGGTTTAAGTTGTGACATCGGAAGGCGCTGCGAGCGGCCGTCCGGGTGAGACGGGGGCAGTGGAGGCTGAGGGAAAACAGTCAACGCCCAGGCTGGTGTGAGGTTAAATAACTGAAGCAGGATGGTACCGACCCTCATAGGACAACACGGCAAAGGAAGGAGTGCCTGGAACGATCAACGTAGGTTCACAGAACATGCTACCGCGCTTACCCCGCTGCAACGCCTCAACCAACCTTTCGGGAGCATTGCCGGAGAATTGGCGAGGTAGTGTCAATCTGTGCTTGTGGGGGGAGATACGGAGATGACATTGATGGAGGGAAACAGACAGTAAGTGGGAAGTTTCGGACATCATCCATTATATATCAACACATACCCTCAAACGCGAAAGTGAGTGGACATTTGAAGCGATCGCGACGACGGACAGCAGTAAGTTCTGAGTTACGGCAAAGGTCCTATCGTTGTTGTTAGTCAACCGGCCGAGCGTACAAGTTCCAAAGTGAATGGTCGAAGGGGAAAAACGAACTTACGGCAGTTCTTGCAAATGGAGAACGGGGTGAGGATGGTGGACAGATAGGCGAATAGGAGATGCAGTGGGACATTAGGGACTGGGTAGCTGCCTTTACAACGTGAGCGGCCGGAAGGGAAGGGAATCTGGTAATGGTCAGAGCCTCGGAATCGCAGGTAGATCTATCAATAAACCTACTAGCGCGCTGTTGACGGTATTCCAAGCGTCGCGTCTCGGGAATGTTGAGAAGTATTCACGATGAACCCCAACCCACTCCTACATTGCCCAGGCACAAGAAAATGAACGAAGAGTACACCCTCACTTCACGGGCTGGTTTTGAGCCTCTGGACTGGGTCACCCTGGGGCATGACAAAATAACGGCTCTTGCGATCGATGGTGATCGACGTCCAGTTCAAGTTATGAGGTTGAGGGATCGCAACCGGTAGCCTGGGTGAGATTGGTCCGGATAGGAGCGAGGGAGACGGTCAACGCCTGAGCTGATGTTGAGACACCGTATCAACAACGTATTCCGGAGGTTGCCGAGGCGTCATGGGTGGTCGGAACACCTTGAGGCAAGGCCCCAGTGGAAATTTTAGGGCATTTTTCGATGCTGAAGGCCCACACAGCCAAATCAAGCCTGCAGGTCGAATCGGCGCATGTTTCAATGATCTAAGGGTATGAAGACGCATATAACGAAAGGATACGATTAACGCCGAGGACGTCGAGCGTGTTGTCGATGGTACGGTAAACATAGAGCACAGGGTGCATAACAGCATTTTCAGGGGTGGAAAATGATGTTGAAAATGGTAATAAAACTACAAATCCCATTGGCATATTCACAGTCCTGAATACTGGCATTGTCATTTAGACTTTTCTTGCCAGA
>Ga0307513_10011577_pt1 | contig 10954 bp, 8 predicted proteins | sample 15_EM_MG_FD_202174 | JGI IMG/M metagenome (GOLD analysis project Ga0307513, IMG submission 202174) | Populus trichocarpa ectomycorrhiza microbial communities from riparian zone in the Pacific Northwest, United States - 15_EM | ecosystem: Host-associated > Plants > Roots > Unclassified | place... | reverse complement strand
GCACGGCTGGCCGATCGGCGTGGCGAGCGTGGCCGCGCCCACCGTCCACACCGACGCGGTGCGGATGCCGGCGGCGATCACCGGCGCGGCGAGCGGCAGCTCGACCAGCCGCAGCACCTGGCGCGGCGCCATCCCCATGCCGCGGGCCGCCTCGACGGTCGCGGCGTCCACGCCGGCGAGCCCCGTGACGGCGTTGCGCAGGATCGGCAGCAGCGCGTACAGCGTGAGCGCGATCGCCGCCGGCGCGAAGCCGAACGACGACAGCCCGAGCCCGAGGCCATGGCTGGCGGCGAGCAGCGGCACCATGAGCGCGAGCAAGGCGAGCCCCGGGATGGTCTGGATCGCGCCGGCGACGGTGAGCACCGGCCCGGCGGCGCGCGGCCGGCGCGCCAGCACGACCGCGAGCGGGATCCCGAGCGCGATCGCGATGCTCAGGGCCACGAGCACGAGCGCGAGGTGGCTCGCGAGCAGCGGCGGCACGCCGGCGATCAGCTCGCCGAGGTCACCGGCCACGCCGGTCCTCCCGCTGCGCTGCCGAGCTATGCGTCATCGCGTGCCTCGCCGGCCTCGCGCGCAATGTCGGCCTCGCGCGCTTCGTCGGCGTCGCGCGCCTCGGGCTTGGCGCCGTCGGCGGCGCCCTCGGCGAGCGCGCGAAGCTGCGCGTGCTGGGTGCGCACGACGTCGACGAGGCGGGCGACATAGGCGTCGGCCGGCGCGCGGACCAGCGCGTGCGGCGTGGCGATCTGGCGGATCTCGCCGGCGCACATCACGACGACGCGATCGGCGAGGGTCAGCGCCTCGGCCATGTCGTGGGTGACGAGGATCGTCGTCAGCGCGAGCTCGCGGTGGATGCGGCGGAGCTCGCCCTGCAGCGCCACGCGCGTGATCGGATCGAGCGCGCCGAACGGCTCGTCGAGCAGCAGCAGCTTGGGCCGCGCGGCGAGGGCGCGGGCGACGCCGACGCGCTGGCGCTGGCCGCCGGACAGCTGCTCGGGGAAGCGCGCGCGGTAGGTCGCTGGCGGTAGCTCGACCAGCGCGAGCAGCTCGTCGACCCGGCGCTCGATATCGGCGCGTGACCAGCGCAGCAAGCGCGGCACCATCGCGATGTTGTCGGCGACCGACAGGTGCGGCAACAGGCCGGCCTGCTGGATCACGTAGCCCATCGTGCGGCGCAGCGCGACCGGATCCTCGGCGCTGATATCGCGACCGGCGACGCGCACCATGCCGCGGTCCGGATCGATCAGCCGGTTGATCATCTTGAGCAGCGTGGTCTTGCCGCTGCCCGACTCGCCGAGCACGGCGACGAGCTCGCCGCTCGCGACGCTGAGCGAGGCGTCGCGCACCGCCCAGGTCGTGCCGGCGTAGCGCTTCGAGACGTCGACGAGCTCGATGGTGGCCGGGCGCGCCGTCACCGCGATCGCGCGCTCCGGGGGCGCGCGGCGCTACAGCCCACGCACCAGCTCCCACAGCCGCGCGCGCTGATCGGGATCGAGGCGTGCGCTCAGCGTCTCGAGGAGCTCGGCCTCGCCCTGCGCGTGATCGCCGTAGGCCGCCTCGAAGCGCGCGAACACCGCCGTGATCAGCCCGAGCTCGGCGTTGGCCGAGGCCAGGTGATACATCCGCGCCAGGCCGCCGCAGATCGCGTCGTGCGCGAGCGCCATCGCGTGCACCCGGTCGGCGAGCTCGGGGACGACCTCGGCGACGAACGGAAACAGGCCTTCTTCCTCGCGCGCGAAGTGCAGGAACAGCAGCTCGCGGAGCTCGCCAAGCCGCGCGACGAGGGCCAGCGCCATGCCGTTGCCGTCGTCGCGATCGAGCGCGCGAATGGCGGAGCCGAGCGCGAACACCCGCCGGTTGATGTCGCCGTGGTCGTGCACCAGATCTTGGACCAGATCGTTCATGGCGGTGAGGTTGGCCGAACCATACACCAGCCGCCCGCGCCGCCGGGCTCGACGACGGCGGTTACGGCAGCTCGCTGGCGGCGAAGCTGCCGGCGCGAAACGCCGTGACGACGCCGGGCGCGGTCCAGCCACCGTTGCGGAGCTCGTCGACGCTGCCGTCGTGGTCGAGGTCGAGCGTGTCGGCCGCGCCGGCGACGGTCAGCGTGATGTCGGCGACCTCGGCGAGCCGGGCGTCGAGCTCGCTGGCGAGCGTGGTCATCGCGGTCGCGCAGGCCGTGACGTAGAGGGTGGCCAGCCCGGCGCCAAGCCGGTCGCCGACCATGGCGCCGAGCGCGTCGCAGTCGACCAGCGCTGCCAGCGCGCCGGCGAGATCGTGGGCGGTGGGCTCGACGCTCGGCACCACGGCGCGATCGAGCCCGAGGCGTAGCAGCGCGCCGTACGGCAGCGGGTGGCTGTGGGCGGCGAGCGTGACGTGGCCGGCGGCGTCGAGCGTGACCTTCGTGGTGACCGGGATGTCGGGCAGGCCGTGGTCGGCGAAGCGCGCGACGATCGGCGTGTCGCCCACCATGAAGCGCACGCCGGTGATGGTGCGCAGCGCGTTGCCGGCGCCATCGACGCGCAGCGTCTCGGTGGTGCCGACGTGGGTCGCGACGCGGGTCAGCCCATTGGCGAGCGCGGCAAGCCCGGGCGCGAGGCGCGGCGCGACCTCGCCGATCCGCGCCTGGACATAGGCCGCGAGGTACGGCGCGGCGCCGAGCGCGATCGACTTCACCGCGCCGTCGGGGAGCGTCGCGATCATGTGATCGATCAGGTAGCGCGTCGGATCGTCGGGACCGTCGGTGGCCTCGGTCAGCGTGGCGAGCACGGGCGCGACCTCGGCGGGCACGGCCAGCGCGAGCTCGCTGGTGACCGCGAAGCGGCCGGTGGTCTGCGCCGGGATCATCGGTGGCGGTGGCGGCGGGGGTGGCGGTGAGGCATCCGGCGCGACCTCCGGCGCGGTGCCACTGGCACCACATGCGGCGAGGGTGAACGCGAACGCGAGGCAGGAACGAAGATCGAGACTGGGCATGGACAGCTCTCCGGCGAGGGGCAGTAAAAGGACGTTGCCGGGGTGCGTTGCAGCGGCCATGCCGCGCTCGATGCCTGCTGCGGCCGCGCGCCCGATCTCGCGAAGCTCCGACGAGGATCGCGCGGCCACCACGCCGGGCCGGGCAGATCGACGCGCGCCCCGTGTCCGGGTCCTGTCCGGCATCCGGCCGAGGCCGTCCGGTAGCCGGACAAACCGGACAAACCGTGGCGCGGCGCACGCAGCCGCGCGAGCGTCACCCCGCCGCGGCGGTCACGCGGCGCCGGTCGTCACGCGCACTGGGCGAGGCGGCGGACGGCGAGTCGGATCTCGGCCTCGGTGCACGCGCCGTAGCCGAAGCGCGCCGCGGCCAGCCGCCTGGGCGTCAACGCGAACGCGCTGCCGGGCTGGAACACGACGCCGTGATCGAGCGCGCGCTTGCACCAGCGGTCGACGTCGAGCGCCGGCACGACCTCGGCCCACAGCGCGATGCCTCCGGTCGGCGTGTGGAACGCGAGGCGATCCCCGAGCTGGTCGCGCAGCGCCGCGACGAGGGCGTCGCGCCGCGCGTGGTAGATCCGCCGCATCTTGCGCGTGTGGCGACCGATCTCGTCGTCCTCGATCAGCTCGGCGATCGCGAGCTCGAGCGCCAGATCGCCCTGGCGATCGACGAGGTAGCGCTCGCGCGCGAGCCGCTCGATCAGCGGCCGCGGCGCGACGACAAAGCCCAGGCGCAACCCGGGCGCCAGGATCTTCGACAGCGTGCCGATGTAGACCACGACGCCGTGCGGATCCATGCTCGCGAGCGGCAGCACGGGCCGGCCCTCGTAGTGGAACTCGTGATCGTAGTCGTCCTCGAGCACCGCGATGCGGTGCTTGCGAGCGAGCGCGAGTAGCTGGACGCGCCGCCCGGCGGTCAGCACGGCGGTCGTCGGATACTGGTGATGCGGCGTGACGTAGAGCAGGCGCACCGGCGTGCGCGCGCAGATCTTGGCGAGGGCGTCGACGTCGATGCCGCCGGCGTCGACCGGGACGCCGATCAGCCGCGCGCCGGCGCGCTCGAGCGTGCTCCACGCCGGCCGGTAGCCGAGCGCCTCGACGCACACGACGTCGCCGGGCCGCACGATCGCGCGGGTCGCGAGGTCGAGCGCCATCTGGCTGCCGCGCGTGATCATCACGTCGTCGGCGTCGGCCGCGAGCCCGCGCGCGTCGCGCACCAGGTGCGCCACCGCCCGGCGCAGCCGTTCGTGGCCGGTGGTCGCCGTCGTGTAGCCGAGCGCCGCGCGCGGGTGGCGGCGCACCGCCCGCCGGTACGCCCGTGCGATCAGCTCACCCGGCACGAGCCGAAGATCGGGCACGCCGGCGGCGAGCACGATCGCGCCCGGCGGATCGGGCGACGGCAGGAGCAGGGGCGGCCCGGCGTCGAGCGCGAAGCCGACCTGGCGCGCCAGGCCGCGGTGCACCGTCACGCCCTGCGGCACGTCGGCGACCACGGTGCCGATCCGCGGCACCGACGTGATGAAGCCCTGTGCCTCGAGGTCGGTGTACGCCGCCACCACCGTGTCGCGGTCGACGCCGAGCGTCCCGGCCAGCGACCGCGAGCCAGGCAGGACGTCGCCGCGGGCCAGCCGGCCGCCGCGGATGTCGTCGGCGATCGCGTTGGCGATCTGCGCGAACAGCGCGACCGGCGAGCCGGGATCGGGAGGACGGAGGTGGAGCGTGGCGCGCGGCATGCGACAGACGTGGGGCGCTGGAGGGTTCGATATCGGAGAACTGGCTGTTGTGGACCCACCAGAGTTTTAGCATGGTGGCGTGATGGACAAGCCCTTGTTCGCGCCGAAGTCGCGGCGAGCGACGGTGCGCCGACTCGCCAAGCGCGCGTCATACGACCCCGAGGTGGTGTTCGCGATCCTCGACGCCGGGCTGGTCGCGCACGTCGCGTTCCTCCACGACGGCCACCCGTTCGTCATCCCGACCACCTACGTGCGCAAGGATCGCGAGCTCATGATCCACGGCGCCGCGGCGAGCCGGATGCTCGAGGTCGGCGCCGGCGGCGCGCCGATCTCGGTGTGCGTCACCCTGCTCGATGGCGTGGTCTACGCGCGCTCGGCGTTTCACCACTCGCTGAACTACCGCTCCGTCGTCGTGCTCGGCCACGCCCGCGACGTCACCGACGACGACGAGAAGCGCGCGTTCCTCGCCGCGCTGGTCGAGCGCACGGCACCGGGGCGCGGCGCGCTGGTCCGCGGCCCGAACCCCAAGGAGCTCCACGCCACCCGCGTGCTCGCGATCCCGCTCGACGAGGTCAGCGCCAAGGTCCGCACCGGCGGGCCGATCGACGATCCCGAGGATCTCGCGCTCCCGGTGTGGGCCGGCCAGCTCCCGGTCGCGATCCGCGCGATGTCCCACATCCCCACGCCCGACGACTCGCCCCAGTTCGAGCGCCCCGCGCGCCCACCCGGCATCGACTAGCGCGGGCGCGACCGCGTGAAGAGCCGGCTGGACACCAGCTGGTCGTTGTCGTAGGTCGCGCGCGAGTAGTACAGCCGGCAGCCGTCGAGCGAGAGCCAGTGGATCGATCCGGCGATCTGCGTATTGCTGTCGTCGAGGAGCTTGGCGACGGCGAACGGATCGCTGGTGCTGGCACGCACGCCGGAGTACATGACGTCGTCGCGATTGAACAGCAGCTCGAGTCCGGACGCGGAGGCGACGGCGCCGTTCTCGTAGGCGTTGCTGTTCACGCCGGGGACCTCGACCGCGGCGGCGTACTCGCCGCCGGATCGAACGGCGTAGAACAGGTCATTGAGCTTCACGTCGTCCACGTACCGCGCGAAGTAGAGGGTCTGGGCTCCGCCCCACACGCTCGGCCGGCCCTCATCGAGGCCAGTCGTCGAGAGCGCGTCGGCGCGCGTGACGGTGGAGAACGAGCCGTCGGGATTTGCGTCGATCTCGTACAGGTCGGCATCACGCCCGGCCTGGGCTCGGGCGATCACCATCAGCTTGCCATCCTCGGAGATCGACACGTCGGGCTCCGTGTCGGTGGTGCTGACGCCCACCTCCCGGATCAGGGTGCTGAATTCGGCGACGTCGCTGCCTCGGGTAGCCTTGTAGATGTCGAAGTCGGGGGACGCGCCCGGGGCGGGGAGGTGGGCGAGCGCCACGTACGCGGTGAGCTCACTCGCGGTGAAGGTCACGGATTGTTGCAGCTCGAAGTCGCCCAGGCCGCCGAGCGGCGCCTCGTCGCCGAACCGCTTCGTCGGATCGCACCGGCGCATCGCGGGCGCATCGGGGGTGGCGGCGGCATCGGGCATCGCAGACTTGACGACATCGCCGCATGCCAGCGCAGCGAGGGACGCCGAGCACGACAGCGCGGAAGCGAACAGGCGACGCATGATCCGTCGACCGTAGCACTGCCGCTGCGAACGAAGTGCGCTCGGCGGTGCGGTCGTGTTCAGTCTGCCAGAAGCTCGGCGAGCGTCGTCGTCGACAACACCCGCTCGGCCCAGACCTCGACCTGCTCGGCGCGTGCCGCCGCAACGCGGCGCTCGATCTCGCTGTCGACCTCGCCGCCAAAGCGCCGTCGTAGCTGGCGCAGGAGCAACTTGCGTTCGCCCTGTTCCAGGCCCTGCTTGACGTCCTCCTGCAGGGTCGGTCGGCACAGCCAAGCGTAACGTACCGGAGTGCGCCGTTTGCTGCCACCTGCGCGGCTTGTCGGCGCGGTGGTTCCTGACTAGCGTGGGCGCGAACTATCGTGCTGGAGAATCTGATGCCGTGTCGAGTTTCGGGGTCGTGGTGGATGGCGCTGGCGGCGGCGGGCGTGGTGGCGTGCTCCGATGGCACCGGTCGGCTCGATCCCGACGACAACGAGCCTCCGAAGCTGGTCACGCAGCGGGTGACGACCGCGGAGGACACGCCGATCGAGATCCGTGTCCTCGACGGTGTGGTCGACCCGGAGGGTGACACGCTGCAGGTGACCGCCGCGAGCGCGCCGGACCACACCGTCGAGGTGATGGAGGCCGCGACCCTGCGGGTCACGCCGCGTCGCGATTTTCATGGCCAGCTCTTCGTGTCCTACAAGGTCAGCGACGGCTTCCACAGCTCGACCGGCTCCGCGTTCGTGATCGTGACCGACGTCGACGACCCGCCCATCGGGGTCACCAAGTCGCTCACCGTGCGCCACACGTCGGACATCGTGCTCGAGGGCAGCGACGTCGACACCGTGGGGCTGAGCTACGAGATCGCCACGCCACCGACGAACGGGACGCTGACCATCGCCGGGGCGACCGCGACGTACACCGCGGCGAGCGGGTTCACCGGGGACGACGCGTTCACGTATCGCGTGCACGCGGGCGCCGGGATCTCGGAACAGGCGGTGATCCGGCTCCACGTCGTGCGCGGCACCGCGCCGGTCGCCACGGCCGGCGCGGTCACGGGGTTCGAGGACCAGCCGGTGGACCTCGTGCTGCGCGCGAGCGACATCGAATTCGACCCGCTGACATTCACCATCGTGACCCAGCCGCTGCACGGCACGCTCACCGGTACGCCGCCGCGCCTCACCTATCACCCGGCCGCCGACTTCAGCGGCCACGACTCGCTGACGTTCACGGCGAGCGACCTCGATGGCGCGTCGAACCCGACCAGCTTCGGGTTCGACCTGGTGGCCGTCAACGACGCTCCCGTGGCGACGCCGCAGTCCGTCAGCGCGACCGAGGACGACACGCGGTCGATCACGCTGGCGGGCAGCGACGTCGAGGGCAGCGCGTTGACGTTCCAGGTCGGCAGTCCGGCCCACGGCACGCTGACTGGCACGGGCCCGACGCTCACGTACACGCCGGCCGCCAACTATCACGGGCCCGACGCCTTCACGTTCCGGGCGTTCGACGGCGCGGCCTTCTCGGCGCCGGCGACGGTGGCGATCGATGTCGCCGGCCTCGCGGATCCGCCGGTCGCGCTGCCGGTGGTGCGGACGCTGTCCGAGGACGTGCCGGCCGCCATCACGCTGCTCGGCAGCGATCCCGACGGCGACGTCGTGACGTACGCGATCGTCGCGGCGCCGACGCACGGTACGCTGAGCGGGAGCGCGCCGGCGCTGAGCTACGCGCCGGCCGCCAACTACAACGGGCCGGACAGCTTCACGTACACCGTGTCCGACGGCGAGACGACCACGGCCGCCGCGACCGTGACGATCACGGTGAACCCGGTCAACGACGCGCCGGTCGCGACGGACGACGCGGTGGTGACCGCCGAGGACACTCCGGCCACGATCGCGCTCCACGCCACGGATGTCGAGAACCAGCCGCTGTCGTTCTCGATCGTGCAGTCCCCAATCGATGGGACGTTGTCCGGCGCCGCGCCGAACCTCATGTACACGCCGGCACGCAACGCGACCGGCACGCGCAGCTTCACCTTCCGCGCCTCCGATGGTCTGAACAGCTCCGCCCAGGCCACGGTGACCATCCAGATCACGCCGGTCAACGATCCGCCGGTCACAGTCGAGGACTTCGCGTTCAGCGAGCCCGGCGGGTCGACCACGTTCGCCGTGGTCGCCAACGACACCGATCCGGAGGGCGACGCGGTGACGCTCGACTCGGCCGCGGCGCCGGCGCACGGCGACGTCGAGATCGTCGACGGCAAGCTGCGCTATACGCCCGACGCCGGCTTCACCGGCATCGAGCTCGTCACGTACACCGCGATCGATTCGAACGGTGCCACCGCGACGGGGCAGGCCCATGTCGGGGTCGGTGAGTTCCCGGTCGGCGTGCCGCTCGAGGTGATCGCGGCCGTCGGCGGCACGATCTCTTCGACCTCGGGCGTTGTCGCACCGGCGATCTCCGGAGACGGCCGGTTCGTCGCCATGGTCTCGACGCTGGCGCTGCTGCCCGACGACACCAACGGGCGCTCGGACGTCTACCTGTTCGACCGCGGGAACCAGACGTTCACGCGGGTCAGCGGGGCGCCCGACGGCGGGCCGGGGACCGGGTCGAGCTTCCGGCCGCACATCTCGGCCAGCGGTCGCTACGTCGTGTTCGACTCGAGCTCGAACAACCTGGTCGCGGGCGACAGCAACGGCGTGGCCGACGTGTTCCGCTTCGACCGGGTGACCGGGACGACGATCCGGATCAGCGTGGCGACCGACGGCGGCCAGGCCAGCGGGGGCAGCCAGGACGCCGAGGTGTCCGACGATGGCAACCTCGTCGTGTTCGCGTCGCTCGCGTTCGACCTCGTCGCGACCGACGTCAACGGCGTGCAGGACGTGTTCGTGCGCGACGTGACGGCGGGGACCACGACGCGGGTCAGCGTCACGTCGGCCGGCGGCAACCCCGATCTGGCGGCGTCCGAGCCTGCGATCAGCGGCGACGGCCGCGTCGTGGCGTTCGCGTCGGCCGCGACCAACCTCGTGGCCGGCGACCTCAACAACGTCAGCGACATCTTCGTGCGCGACCTCGCGGCCGCGACGACGACCCGGGTCAGCGTCAGCTCGACCGGCGGTGAAGCCAACGGCGCGTGCCTGGGGCCGGCGCTGTCGCGCGACGGCCGGATCATCGCGTTCCGCTCGTCGGCGCGCAACCTGGTCGGTGGCCCGCCGCCCGCCGGGACCAGCTCGCTGCTCTACGTGCGCGACGTGCAGCAGCAGCTCACGACGCTGCCGATCGCCCTGACGAGCGTCGACTCGGTACGGCTGTCCGCCGACGGCCGGTACGTGACGGCGTTCGCGTTCAACGGCGTGTTCCTCCGCGACCGCATCGCCGGGGTCTCCGCGTCGCTGCCGGGTTCGAGTAGCTGGCTGTGGCCGATGCTGTCTCGCAACGGGCGCTACCTCGTCGCGCTCGACGCCAGCACCGGCCGCGCGATCGCGGCGCCGAACCCATTGTGAGGCTCCCCGCCGGCTAGTAGATCAACGCCATCAGGCGCTCGGGATCGTCGGTCTCGATCCAGTCGACGCCGAGCGCGACCAGGCGGTGGACCTCGTCGACCGTCCCGGCGCTCGCCGCGATCGGCTTGCCGGTGGTCGAGCCGAGCGGAAACAGCGTGTGGGTGCCGATCGCGATGCCCTGCTGGTGCAGCCGGCGCACGGTCTCGCCGCCGACCAGCGTGTGCTCGGCGCCGACGACGCGCGCCGCGATCATCCGGCCGATCAGATCGGCGCCGAGGATCCGGCGCAGCATGCGGCGCGCGTTGTGGCCGGGCCGCCGATCGTCGCGCTCGAAGTCGGCGGCCAGCGGCGGCAGGCGATCGAGCAGGTGGCGCGCGAAGTGGAGCATGCCGTCGTCGAAGCAGAACCCGAGCGCCAGGCCGGGGCGCGCGCGGCCGGCGGCGCGCAGCTTGCGCGGATCGAACGACGTCACGATCACGCGGCGCTCGGCGCCGGCGGCGGCGATCTCCTCGGCGACCACCGCGCCGACCTCGACCTGCCACCAGCGCGCGTAGTCGAGCTTGAGCTCGATGTTGATCGCCACGCCGGGCGTCTCGGCGAGGACCTCGGCGAGCAGCGGGATCGGCTCGACGCGATCGTAGCGCGCGAGCACCGGCGCGCCGTGGACGTCGACGCCCATCGGCAGCGCGCGCAGGATCCGCCGCCGCGATAGCTCGTCCCAGGTCAGATCGCGCACCAGGCCGGGGCTGCCGGTCAGGCGCTCGAGGTCGTCGTCGTGCAGGACCACCGCGCGGCGATCGCGGGTCAGCCGGACGTCGAGCTCGATCGCGGGCACGCCGAGCGCGGCGGCGCGGCGGAACCCGGCGAGCGTGTTCTCCTGGTGCAGCGCCGGGACGCCGCGGTGGCCGACCACGATCGGCCGGCGCTTGCCCGCGAGGAACGGGTTGTCGGCCTGCGGCTGCACCTGCCGTGACCGTAGCATCGGCGCGCGCGGATGCGGCCGCGCCTTTACGGAGCAGATCGCCGCGCTGGGCCGGCGCAAGAGCCGTCGACCAAAGGTCGACGACTCTTGTCGATCGGCTTGCCGGCGAGGAACGCCGGCTGCGCCTGGTA
>Ga0307513_10011576_pt1 | contig 10955 bp, 8 predicted proteins | sample 15_EM_MG_FD_202174 | JGI IMG/M metagenome (GOLD analysis project Ga0307513, IMG submission 202174) | Populus trichocarpa ectomycorrhiza microbial communities from riparian zone in the Pacific Northwest, United States - 15_EM | ecosystem: Host-associated > Plants > Roots > Unclassified | place... | reverse complement strand
GCTACCCGCCGATCGCCAACCTTTAAGGTCTAGAGTCGGATTCTACCACCTCGTAGCAGGATTGTTAAACCCCACAGCCCTATTGAAGAGGGCTAAGTTTTTCAATCTCCCAGTTCCCATAGGGCAGGAGTTTTTAAATCTCCTGCCCTACATGACGGATCGTTCAATAATAACTGATTTCCAGCATGGATTGAACTCCTGGGCTCCCGCTAAGTGCACAGGAGTGTTAACCACTGCGCCAGCTAGGTATTTCATGAAAGGTAAACTGGGGAACTAATATTTATCCTACTGGAAGCCCGACTTCAGGATTTTAATGGGTTGGTCGTGTGTCTCTTCCGGACTCGGAGATGCTGGTAGATTTTGTTGAAAGTCACTGGCGATCTCTCCACTCAAGGACAAGTTTCCGTTGCACCTTTCCTATCGTGTTAGTCTGTCTTTACTAGTTTCATTTGTCAGTGGTCATCAATCATGGGGAGGAACGAACGAATACGAAGCCGCATATATAGCCGGAAACTAGCGGAGGGAAAAGCGAAGGATGGATCGGGATACTGACCGGAACGGAGGATATCAACGAGTGGAGGGGATTGGAAAGCTCATTGGACTGTCTATATAAACCCTCTGTTTTGTCGTAGTTAGAACAAGTAAGCAAGACACATTTCCGGAAAATATACAGCCGTTCCTTCCTTGACTTCTTTGTACTTCTTCATCGTTCCAGCACATTCTTCACATATCCCGCTCTCATAACAATAGATTTCAACTGAGGTGTTTCTTACTTCTTAGGTGTTTAATGAGATTCTCAGTGGTTTAAAATAGGATCAGTGCTTTGCGCGCTTGTTACTATCATACGATAGGACTAGTAAAGCTCCACCCGAGGCCTCGAGCCTCCCTACTTGCTCCTATATGTATTACCTCACTATAGTCTCCCGCTCGTTCTAGTGTTTTGTGAAGGCTTTTTTCTTTTCTGATCGTACACTGAGATCGAATTTTGATAACCGTTGACAGTACATATATAGAGATTAGTGAAGCCCGGGCTGTAGGAGGGACCTTCTCTTCGAAAAGGAGTGCCTAGAGCTCGAGCACAGCATCCTAAAATTATCTTGAAATAGGTTTTCGCTCAATATCCCTTACAAAAAGGCAACAATTCTAACCCACCCAATAAATTCCAATCAGACTTCGTATCATCATGCCGATGCTTGTTTTAGCAACTCAGCCAATCAATTGGTATCCTCTCACAATAAGTTGATTAATACCGGTATGCGAAGCCGCATTACTACTGCTGTTGCATTGCATGCCTTGGTGCCATAAAAACGACCCCCCCCAAGCATCAGGTGCGTACAGTTCACTACCGAGTCCTCGTTAAACAAAACCAATCACTGGGCTGCTCACGCATTGATGGATATTAACATGTCCGCATGACACCCAATCCAAATCTTACCAAGAACTATTGTAACCACGTCCAATATTACAATCAGGCCCACAACCCGGGAATTTATAGCGTCTAGAGTCTAACAGCGTGGCTCAAAGATGTTGGGTGCAAACATGTTTCATACGTTATCACTCGTTATATATGTCTACCTATTGCAGAAGCATAAGCGGGCTAAGGGCCTGTTTACTGATCCGTTGCGTTTCGAGATTTTGGTGGGGAAACTAGACGGTGGCGTCTCAACCAGCATTATATTCTGATAGACGTGGCAAAACTGTTTACCCTGTTTTCAACCGTTTAATATTCTGGGTGTTAGACGGTCAAAACAGGACGTGGATCAAGGGGTGGGATTGCAACCACCGTCTACTGGTACCGCCAACCTTCCATGCCTGCAATAACGAGAGCAGCTATGAATAAGCTCTCTTTTTCTTGCACAATCAGCAATTCCCTTTCTCATTATTTAGGGCAAGTTTAATAACAGAATTCTCATCGTTTGATTGTAAGAGAGAATTGTTGGTCAATCCATTCTCTCGGTTGTCGAGTACTGTGAGAATTGAAAGCCACCTGGTTACACACCTCACGTTTGTGGATCACACTTTTCAAACTACTACACACTGTATTAGGTAAACACACACCCATCAATTTCTCCTACCGCTCTTCGACCGTTTAGCCTCCCTTGACGGTAGGCACCGTCTCCGGTCGCTTGACGGCCGTCTATTCGTAAACGGGCCCTAAGCCAGCCCCAGCGCTATCCCACAATAATCCAGAGCTACTTATCTACAGCTCTTTGACAAGACAGATATCACTATGTGTTCGTGCATACCTCGGAGTGGCGTAATGACTTGGTTGGGGCTGCATCTAGCCGTGCTTATGTGCATCCAGGTCCTAGGCGCACGAGGGCCGACTATGATAATAATACCATCACGACCACCGGTAACCAGCTTTCGCGGCCAATACTTATTTTGGTGGGCAGCGCGATTGAAGCTTAGTAGCAGGTTGGCTCCTGAGGAAGAAGATATGATATGGCGCTGACTTAAATTATAGGCTAAGGTTTACGATCAGCATTCATCCCTCGAATTGTGGGCCTCCGAGCCTTTAAATATCCGTCAATGCTGAAAGAACGTTCCCTATTCTGTCTTGCTGGAGAGTATCATAGATTAGGCTAGTAGCGTCTAGAGAATAAGCGCGGCTAATACCCTCTCTGTTTCCGCGTCGTGTGTAGGTTAAGGTTTCAGACCACCGGTACAATACTTGGGGGAAGATTAGGTGCCCAGAGATGGCAACCCATGGCTGGGCTCGCAATGATAAACCGGGCACCAGAATGAAAACGGAAAAAAAAACCCAACCAAGCGCATTCAGAGCCCCCTACTACTAGGTACTACTGGGAGTTTGCAGATTTTTTTAAGCACCACCGGAGTTGTTCTCTGCGCTGTTCAGTTGGCACTCGGCGGTTGCTTCCGGACATCCAATCTCACCCACCCACCCAGAAAGCAAGAGGCTGAGAGATTAGTATAGTGTTATACTTGGAGTAGCGGGTGATCAGTTAGTGGATTGTCTCATTGGGGCGGTGTTAGGCTGCCTGCGTAAAGTATTCTTAGGCCGTCAGGTTTCAATAATGCGCCTGTTAGTGACTGCAGAGTGAGTGGAATTGTGATGCGATATCGGGCCGCTAGCGATGGAACGATAGCCAGCTTTGGGGGTATTGAGAGAGTTGGGCCATGGGGTGAGCATTAGCCTGCCGAACGAAGGTTCCGGAAGGATGGAGAGGAAAGGGGTTAAACCCGTGTTTGAGTATATGTCGGTTCGGGAGCTATGTCGGGAAGAGGAATACACAGTGGGTGTAGGGATTGGAATTAGCATTTGACCTCATTCCAAGTAAACGTAATGGGAAACGACATACCTCCCGCGCCATCATACCCCCGGATAAGATTTTAGGGTTAACTAAAGTATTGGAAGAGGTTAGTAGTGTTAATTGAGGGGATCGAGTTGGTTGTTTAGTTGTATCATACATAATGGTGTTGAGGTTGGGCAGACACTTCAGTTTGGTACGGAAAACATGGAAAATGGCCCTTGGCTGATTGGATGAATTTACTATGTGTGTAACAATCTTTTAATTTCTTGCGGCACACACTCCTCCAGTCTATCCCAATTTTTCGTGAGCGAAAAAAGTCTGTCGAACTCTCGCCTAGTAACTAGAAGGAATCCTGTTCTCTGAGTGGGCGAAAGGGGAACTGGGCCAACCAGAGGGGTTCGACAGACTTATCCTTCGTACCGGTAAACTCTCGTTACCCGAGGTATATGAGGCCGTGTCTTGGCACCAGCGATGTACAGTACCACATCTTCTGATTTTAGGCAAGGGTTAGTATAGACCTTAGCTACCATAAGTGGTATCATAGGTTGAAAGTTGAATTATGACTAGTAAATTCCTTTACTGAATATTGCTGTTCTTCTCACATCTTCCCTAACTGACACTAATGGTCGCGGAGACCGCCTTTAATCGCTGCCTAACATCATATTAGAAGACGTGGTACATTGATAGTGCCACACATACCTGTGGTGTTATGAGAACTGTGCTGACCAGAGTGCAGTCTGAAGTAACATGAGGGGCTAGCTACGATAGGTTAAATCCTTGCCAATAATGCACGAGAGAGATTTTTCAAGAGCCTCAATGGGCCAGCGAAATACTACACTTATTGCACAATATCAGGCACCATCGAATGAAGACGGTTGCGGAGTCTCTAGCAGCAGACACATGTTCCTACAATACCGCAGGAGCACAAGCCAATCGAGAGGAGGGTTGAAGTGATGATGTTCAAAGTGATATTTCGGCGGCACGCCCTGGGCCGGTATTTAGAATGACGGCAACAGTTCAAGAAAAGAAGAGCAGTGTTCTCAACGGTCCGGGGCCCCCGTAGGGCCCGACGGGGGGACTGCCAAGAGCCCTGGACCGGACGGGACGGCAAAATGCGGTCCACACCCGTCCTGGAAACCTCAGGACGGTCGTCTTTGTGGCGGACGGCGGGCCCTGCAAGGTAGGACATTTTAGCGTGGGGGACTGTGGGGGACTGCGGGGGACGACCAGGGACTGCGAGTGACTGTGGGTTACTGCCGGTGACTACAGGGGACTAAATCCTATCAGCAGCATTTCATGACACCCTTCTCGATCAAATACAGAAATTCATCTAATAAGATTAAAAGAAACCTGAGGCTATCTAAGAGAGATAAATAGGTGTAGAATATATCCCATAATATACCGCTAGGGCCGGGCATCGGGCATATCGCTTAATCCAGAAATCATACCTACCTACCATCCTCTTATTGCAACGTTTCTTACTTCTCTTGCATCATTAAGCCCTGATCCAAGCTAGGGAAACATGTCGGATAAACACGCGGAGCCTGCATCACAAGAAACCATCTAAGATTTATGAGAGAAGGCGTAAGATGAGAAAGAGTTGCGTCTGTTCTGAAAATGGTTCGGAGTATACAACTTCTGATGGAAAAACCTGGTGGCGTTGTGCTCGTTGTATGTTCCCCTGCTTCTTTTTTTCTATCATATACTAGCACTCGGGTTCCTGCTATAAGAATTGTTGAAACGACTGTTGTTTATTGACCAAGAGAGAAAGAGAGAAGTGGGGGTGACCCCGGCTATGTAACAAGAAAAGACGCAGTCACGATTTCCCCAGTTCACAGAGCCTCACTCGCCGCCGCATCACCGCCGCATCACCGGCTCACATAACACCCCGCAGTCAACCATACCAGATATGGAAGGATGCTCCAACAAGAATAATAAGAATATTCCCGCCTCCAAGCACTGAGGAAAGCTGGGATGACATAAGCAATCTTGCCCCGAGGCGAGATTTCTTACTAATTCGGGCGTTTTCCTTGGCATGAAACATGTTTCACGGGGGACGGCGGGGGACGGCGGGGCTTATAGTTCTTCGCACCGGGGCGCAGGGCAAGTTTTTAAAAAGACCGGACGGACGGACTGCCCCGTTGAGAACACTGAAGAAGAGTGCCCGGCACAATACGTCACTCCAACACGACGACGACGACGGCGACACTCCACTCACGAAAGCAATGGTGTCGCAAGGCGCTTGAACGACCTTTCGGAACGAGCTAGATATGTTAACTTGTATCCTTTCCACCACACTCCACTCTGCTCTTCGCTTGATTCACAAATATTTACATCTCCCCCCCCGCCCTCGATTCTCATTTTCTCAGCCAATTGAGCGCGAGTTCCGGGCCCAAAGAGACTCAAATTTTGCGAACGAACACCGATGCATCAGATTTGGTTGAGTTGTATAAACTGGAAACATAATTGTTCCACTGCCACGCTAGACATACCATAACAGTGGAGAAGATGAGAGGTGGCTATAAGAGGGTGAAGGAGGGCCGGAGAAATCCTGTGGAAATCGGCACAGGAAGCTTCGGCACCGTCTATAAACAAGTCGAGGGAGCTACGGGCCGCTATCGTGCGGTAAAATCCATTGATAAGAGGAGACTACCCCCCAACTTTGATTATTCTAGAGAGCTCCTTGTGATGGCGACATTGTTGCTGAAAATCACTGGCGACCACCCCCGCTGAAGGATATTTCCTTTGTACCTTTCCTATCTTGTCGATCATTGGTTACTAGTTTCCTTTGTCACTCATGGCGAATCATACCCGGTTTGTATACTACATGGGGATTTGAATACCTTAAAAAACTCAGATGATCGACCCATGTGCTTGTCTTTGGAGTTGCCTCCTCGGGTAAGGTCTGACGTTTTTTATTTTTTATCCTTTACTTCGCTTGGGGGAGCTAAGCGGCTCACCGTTTTCTATGTTTTTCGCCCCTCTTCCATCGTTTCCACCTTCCCCAATCGAGAGCTCATGGCAATGCTGCTAGGAACCCCACCACACAAAATCTTAAGTATCTAGGTTTCTACTAGTTTCGTTAAATATCAATGGGGTCCTACAGGGATCAGCAGTCTTCTGGGGACCAGAAAAGCTAAGCAAAATGACAATTGGCTCGGAGTTGGGAGATGTTTAGGGTGCGACGATCGAGCTGATAAAGGCGCAAGATGGGGACAAATCATGCTTGGGATGGCAGAGTTGATGTGCATCACCCACGCGGAACAGCCGCGGGAAGTGGAAGAGTTCTGCCGTGCCCTAGTAGTTGGTCTAGGCCCCACCGGTTTCGATATTATCAACGTCCCTTCGGTGTTGACATTGGTGAGCTGCTGTCAATAGCTTATTACCGTAGAAAATGAGACATCATCCGTGCGATTGAACCACTTTACTCTCCAGGGGTGGCTTTCCTCTCATCCAGATATATCTAGTAAATCTCACTCGGCAATGGCCGAAATTTGCTTAACCTATCTGAATTCCCGACAAGCCAAACCCTTGCAAGCTTGATGATTACTGTCAAACACCGCTCTCGTGGGCCGCTTGAAGTGGACATGAGGGAGTGGTGAGGATACTACTCGGACAGGGGGAGGTCAACCCTAACAAGCTAGATAATCACGTTCGAACTCCCCTCATGGATACCTCTCTCTATGGATGTGAGGGAGTGGTAAAAATACCGCTTGGACGGGAAGACATCAATCCCGGCAAGCGACATAATGGCGGCCCAGCACCACTCCCATTAGCTGCTGAGCTTGGGTATAAGGGAGCAGTGGGAGTTCTACTCGGGCTTGAAGGGGTTAACCCTGACTACCTAAATAATGATGCCCTAGCACCGCTCTTGTATGCCACTCAGAATGGATGTGAGGGAATGGTAAAAATATTACTTGGACGGGGGGAGGTCAACCCTGACAGGCTAGATAATACTGCCGAAAGCCCCTCTCATGGGCCGCTATGTATGGACATGCGGGAGTGGTAAAAATGCTACTCGGACGGGAAGATGTCAACCCTGACCAACTAGATAATGGCGGTCTAACACCGCTCTCGGAGGCTGCCTTGTTTGGGCAAGAAGAAGTGGTGAAAATTCTATGCGAACAGGAAGAGGTCAATACCGACCCGCCAGATAATGACGACAGAACAATACTCTCAATGACTACCGGGTGGGGCTGTGAGAGGGTGGTAGCGTGGCTGCATTCTCACAAAACGGTAACTTCCAGTACGATTTAAGCTCTAGGAAGCGCTGCGACTTGGAAATATCCACCGCCCCTTTCATTCCTGCGCATGTTACATTCTGAGATACACTTGGACATCATCCTTTGCCGACGGGGGGAATCCGATGAGGTGGGAGTGCGGATATCTACCATACTCTCCTGCTTATTTTTGGCTATTGGCTTGCGTGGTTGGGTGAAGATTGATGAGTTTCTGTTTGCAAAGCTCGGCAGACCTTGGTTCGCAGAGGGGCAGTTGCGGTGATTTCATGGCTCGCAGATTTTCCTCAATCATCTTTAATCCTTCTCTCTGTAAATTGCTATATATATTTTTTCTTCCAACAAGTGTGCGGTGAATAACATAGCATTTTATTTTTCCTTATTCTTGAACACTTTGGCTCTCTCGGCTGGGCCTAACAGCCTATCTAAACATTAGGTGCGAGAATATTTAATGAATTGCCAAGTGGTTTGAGTTTGGGCATTTCCCAGGCCACAGCTCTAGTTAAGGAATTTCGCAGCCAGATCAATTAGTGAGCTGACTAAAGGTACAGAATCGATGTTTTTTGCTATAGTATCATAGCAATAAAATAAAATAAAAGGAACTTAGGATTTGGGAGAAAGGGTAAATGATTTTTTCCCGGCTCGAACCGGGGACTGCTAGTGAGTGAAAGTTTGGCGACTCGGATATGATCGCCACAAAACTGCACCACAACTTTGAACTACAGTAATAACACATCATTCAAGACCATGCGGTACAATAATGTTTACGAGGAAGGGGTTCACAAAACCACAGATTAAACTAGTTTGGAATTTGGAACATGTCTATTTCCGAGCTAAATAAAAAAAAAGAAGCAGAATGAAAGGACAAGTATGATCGGAGGACAAGAAAATAAAAATAGTTTTCAACCTCCCTCCCCCAACTCTTCTCAACCCTGTAGCAAGTTGGAACCCGCAAGGATGCTAAATAGAGACAATTTCCACAAATTAGGTATCGGGTAGATTAGATTAGAAATCTGCAGCTTACTAGCATTAAGCCTTCCTGGTGGGATTGCAGTCCACCTTACTACCCTTCTTGCAGTCCTCCAGGTCCTGAAGCCACTGCCGCATCGGTTTTTTTATTCCCATCGAGAGCCTTCATGATATGGTGGCCACCTTCTACGACCATCGACTGGCAGTATTCTACCTTGTCACTGTTGGGATGTGTGTATGTGGTACGTTGTGTGAGGTGAGATGTTCGTTATAGACTAGTCGTACAAGAGAGAAACTACTTATAAATTTAGGAAACACCCATGCCAAGCCCACTCCCGCACAACCAATGACCTAACCCACATAGTAGGCAGTCACTAAGCTAACCCCTAGACATGACCCAAGTGGGTAGCCGTACCTCAACATTATCGTATAGCTTAAGAGCTAACAGTCAGGTATGGCTGCAGGGCCGCGGAATGCGGCCTTGATTTCCGCCACGAAAGCAGCCATTTCTGCCTTGCGTTCGGAAGTGTTTTCGCGGCGGCCCCTGCGATTGTCACTGATGATGTAGCAGGCTGCAGCCATTTTGAAACCGCATGAGATAAATAGGTCTGTATGGGGTCGGACTAGGGCCCTGATGGTACTGAATACTATTTCAATTAGAGCCGGTAACAATGTTGTTGGGGGGGATCTGCCGTTTTTCATCGTAATTATAATTGATGCCATGAACAGGTCGGTGGGTTCAGGCAACAGTCACCAAGGCCACCTACGAACTCTGGAAGTCAGTCTCCTGCACTCTAAAGTTACCCATAGTTAGCTGGAAGATCTGAGGTTGAGAATGCTCACGGAGTAGTTTTATAACCCTTGTTTTTGGTGGAACTCGGTGGTGGTGGGGTGGTGGAGGGGTGACTTGATGCATTTCCTATCTATGACTGAAGGTTTATATAGCAATACAGGACTGTCAAGAGTTAATGGTTTGACGGGTAGGGAGGTGGGGCAATTGTCCAAAATTTACGGGCATTTCCGATGGTATGTTCAGCGGGTATGATCGAACTGTACCCTACCGTACGTTAAATTGAAAAGTTAGAACACCGAGAGACTAGGAAGGGGGTCAACGAGCAGACCAAACAAAATCGTCCCTTGAATTAACGCTTACTAACTCACTTCCAGTGTCGCGTTCGCTGAGCCCTCCCGTTCGTTGACCCCTCCTATTCTCTACTTTGTTTAAAAGCTGACAAGCTGCCTATCAATAACTGCAGCCACAAACTCACACATAATCATCAACCCACTGAATCCCTAAAACCAATTCTATCACCCCATCCCATCCATTCTATCCCCTCAGAAGGAACCCTTCAAACAAACCCAACTTCGCCACAAACTAACAGCCATCACATCTCCGCTCACAGAGCAACACCGACAATGCTATCCTCTCGCATCCTCACCCGTGCTACGCGCACGCAGCCACGCAGCCTACAGCAAACCCACCGTCTACCCACGAAGTCGGCGCTAAAGCTCCTGGACAGTACGTTTGTCAAGGAGCGTGAGACAGTGAGGCGGCATGCTGCCGAATCTAGCGGTATCGCACCCCTCCTCCGCCCCCCTCCTTTGTTTCTCCTGGGCCCTTTAGTGGCTAATTGTCCGACAGACCTTTGGAGGAAACTTTCCATCTAGTATGCTCCCTCGACAAGCCCGCGCGCCGATAGAGGGTCGGGGGAACGGAAGACTAATTGGATCGGAAAATGGTACCGTTATTCCTACTGTCCTCCTCGCAATTATCAATACGTGCTGCCTTTGGAATCAGCATTGGGAGCATTGGGCCCATTTGCCCCCACTTGAGGAGAACCCCCAGTACCCGTATCAGAACATCAGAAGCAAGAATTACATCTTGGGGAATGGTGATAAGGTATCTCTCCCTTCTAAAACATGGCTGATAAGTCGCTAACGTCTTCTAGACTCTTTTGTAGGTTTCTATAGTATATTATTTCCTCGGTAGATTGTGTGTGCTAGTTGGAACGACAAGGTCAACTACCACGAGCATGACGGATGAGTGCTAGGTGTCGCAGTTTGTCCCTACGAGATATGCACATGGCGGTAGAGAGGGAATTTTGGAGTTGCCGCTCCATCGGAAGGATGCCTGTGGATAAAGTATGGAGTTTGGTGGGTGATTGTGCACGGTACGGCAGACAGTGTAGATGCATCAATCGAGGATATTTCTTCTTCCTCTCTGTATTTGGGAATGGGGGGATAGAGGTTTTTCTGCCCCGTGATGCTCGGTGTTGTAGATGCGATCAACCCTTAATCCATTTACCCCCAAACTGCTGCCCCTCACTCGTCCCCTACTCTCATCAGGTGTCGTTCAGTAGCCGAAACACACCAAAATTAATGGTTTTCGAGACATCATTACCCAACCACCATATGTGGAAACAGCATGGAAAAAATTCAAAGGGGAATTTTCCGTAATAGCGCCCATGTAACA
>Ga0307513_10011575_pt1 | contig 10955 bp, 12 predicted proteins | sample 15_EM_MG_FD_202174 | JGI IMG/M metagenome (GOLD analysis project Ga0307513, IMG submission 202174) | Populus trichocarpa ectomycorrhiza microbial communities from riparian zone in the Pacific Northwest, United States - 15_EM | ecosystem: Host-associated > Plants > Roots > Unclassified | place... | reverse complement strand
GAGTCTTGCTTTTCTAGTGCTGGAGGCGCCGTTTCTACAGTTTTCTTGAGAGGACTATTTGGGATTGAGGTTGACAAAATGTCTGGCAATGGTCGCAAACCGCCAACAATAATTGGAGAAATCGGATTCTCTGACTTGTTTGTTATCCCAAATGTTGCTGTGTTCACACCCCAATCATTTAAATCAGGCAAACCATCGTCGTCGTCGCCAGCCCAATCAAGATGGCTTCCAGGAGTGGACGGTCTATTGTCCATTGCCACGGCTCTAATGTTGAACGGGTCGTCGCCGGAACGAGGGAACGGAGCGAGGCGCCTGTGGCCTGTGAAGGGGTGACGTGGTCTAACCAGACCAGAGGTGGATGAGACGGCGCCTAGCGAGGCGCGCGCGGGTGTCGTCCAAACAGATCGACGGAACGGCCATGCCTGGTGTGGGCATGGGCTAACGAGGCCTTGACTCGGGCAGGGGCGAGGGTTAGAACATGATTATTCGAGACAAGGAACGAAGTACAATGGCGAAGACGGTCTAAATCGAGCGTATTTGTATGTATTAGTAACTAAGGAGTCCATGTGAATGAGCAATTGTAACATCTAACCCGCTCCACGAGGGCATCAATATCGTTACGCATGTCAAAGCGCTGATTGAGGTGTGGTGGTGTATCTTTAACGGGAGCTGTGTTAGGGATAGGGCCGACACGGGGTCTATTTGGGCGAAGGAGGTTATCGTTCGGAGCAGGAGGGTTGATTTTTGGTGGAAGTGGCGCAGGGGTTTTCCCTGCTGTTGACCGTCTCCGCCTGCTAGATGGCTTGGCGGATGACGGTGCCGACGCAACTTCTGCAGCTTGTATTTGCGTATTAATAGATGGGGGGATTGCCCGTGATGGCTTTCTTGAAGCGGGCTTGGGTTTCGAGGAAGAGGCCTGAGCTGGAGGAACACTGGGCTTTACGGAGGCGGGTGGAGGGATGAGGGTAGCTGGGGCAGATGGGGGAGGTGAAGTAGACGATTTTGCGGAAGCAGGAGCAGGGGACTGGAGAGTTTCATGCTTCGTAGGTCTAGCGTCAGGTTCTCATTGACTACTCCCCCTTTTCAGACTGGACATCATCTGAGCAAGTGACATTCGATTCGAAGAATTGGCCCCTTCGTTTTGATGCATAGCTTCCGCATATCTTTGAACTCGTTGAACTCCAAACCGGTGAAACGAGAAGGACATGACGTACAACAACTTGTAACGAACCAGCTCGTCTTCCATCTCTTCATTTTTCAGGCGTTGCTTGACTAGCTCATTCTTTGCGGACAGTTTAAGGAAGTTATTTCGTAGGTTAAAAGGGTATGTTTGCCTACCAGAACTTCAACATGCTCTTCGTTGACCTGAGCCAAGCTATTTTCAAGAACTTTGCTAAAGCGTTTTATTATGTGAGTGTGCCAACTATAGTGTTTTGACGAGGGCTTACACCTGGTTAGATAGTGATCGATTGGTATTCCTCAATTCGTCGATTTGCGCGGCATGTTTATTCGTTTCGCGCTGGTACACCGTAGTTAAATAGCCTAAAATAATGAAGGGTGCGAAGAACGCACCACAAGGTCCTCATATTCGTGCCTATAACAATCGAGCATAAAAGGGGTTATCCGTAGCGAAGCGGCTTCGTTCACGAATTCATCGACCCTATACTTGGGTGCATTATGCTCGGAGTCATCACTCGACCTTGTGATCTAAAAGATATTAAAGTGCAATCCGAGATGAAAAGGAAACCTTACGAGATAACAATCAAACAATTTGATATTTAAAAACGACAAGATCTCGTCAAATTTCAAGGCAAGAAGAGCTTCTTCATTCTTCTTCAAAAGCATGACACTGAATCCAAAAATGGCTTCTATACCATTTGCGAGGCAGCTGTCATATATTCGAAAAACAATTTCGAGTGGGAATCTAGATGGAAGGTAAAATTTGGGTTTGGGGGAAGTATTTCAATGCTCACCGATAGCTGAACAAGGTCAAAAACCATTGCGAACAAAACATACTTGACTTTACCCCTTGGCGCAAGAAATGGACATGAAGGACTGGTAGTAGCTCTTCAATAAGACGATCGAACTACGTCAATGATGAGTAGCTGAACTTCGGCTCTAATTTTTGTAACCATACTTGGAACTGGTACGGTAAGCAGACGAGCAACGAAACAGAAATTTTATTTCGCTCACAAGCCTCAATTGGAGCTTAGGCATTTCAGGAAGAAAATGGCCTTGCAAGTCATACACCGACATCAATCGGACAAGGAGGGAAAAGGCTTCTTCATCAGGCATCTGTGAATGTTGTCAGATGGTGTGCCCCTTCTCCCTTCCCCCCAAAAAACAAGCTTCTCACATTGAGCAAAAGAATAGCCACGATAAATGGCAGCCCCTGGCAATACCCTACCACAGGATCATACCTAACGCGTGTTAAAAATCCAATACCTATTAAAAGAAAAATGAACACTATACAGAGAATAGGCTTTCAAAACGTTGAAGAGATTTTCTTGTCCGATGCCTTGACCATCAGTGAAAAAATCGTGATGAGGAAAAGTCCTAAGGTATACTCAATGTAAATTCAATCACTAAAATACTTGGCGCAACCCACCTTCCAAGGTCTCGTGTGATGGCCTTCTCATGGGCACTCGTTTCTTTGAGCAATCGCAGATAGGTGGCTTCAAGTACTGGGTCTTTCGATGCAGCCCTAAAACGAAAATGTGATTGGAATAATTTTGCAGGGGGCGATGGAAAGATAGGTTACATGTGTTGCCACATCATGCCTCTAAGGGCAGGGGGGATGCCCTTCTGGATTGCTTCTGCCAGTTCTTCAGGCCTTTCTGATGCAAAACTGCGGTAATCTTTCAAAGCATTCAGTTGTAGACGGGGAACATAGCTGAGGATATTTGCATACCGGATATTACAGCACCCCAAAAGTCTGCAAAACAAAAAAAAATCAACGAGGGGTCAAGAAAGAATTCCTTGACGAACCCCAATCAATTACGCCTTCTTGGGCACCCTGATCTTTGGTCTCCTTTTCATGCAAGCGAGCGAATTCCTCCTGTAATTTCAACTGGCCGTCCACACTTCCGCGCGCCTTTCCTTTAGTGCCGTGGAGGTCGAGACGATTGAGGAGCAGCGAGGTATTATTTGTTTCATGAAAAGAGCGAATGGTGGTGGTAGATGCTGTCTTTCTATGGCCTTTCTGAGACGAGAATTCAACGATTGGTGGCACAACGAATGAGATACTTCTCGTCCGGCTAGTAGACTTAGGCTCATCCTCCAATGGTGCGGGTACTGTCTCCAGGATAGGTGGGCGAGCAGTCAGGGCTATGGGCGAAAAATTGTCATCGTCCAAGGCAATGTCATTGAAGTCCGATACTGCAAGAGAGTCCCGACCCAGAGGCTTGTCACTGAACGATTGATTGAGCTGCGGAGAACGCAAAGATTCCAGTGGATCTGGCTGGGAGTGCGCAGCTATTACAGGTGGCAATTCGAAGGTTGTTTGACTTGTAATCATGGTTTAGAAGTCTTCAGCCCGAATTCGTGCGAGTTCGTGGAGGGCCAGTGCTCATTTAATTGAGCTCAAAAGACAAGACAGAAATCAAGATGGGTTGGCCGTTGAGAAGACCTGCTTCCTGACTGTCTATGAATGGAGATGATCCGGAGAGATTGGAAGTCGCTTCAAGACTTAATGTTTGCTTAACGTCGAAGGAATCGAGAGATATAGAGAACAATCTATTATGTAATTTGATTGTGGCGCAGTGATATTTACATGGTCAACTCAAGACTACTCAAGAGGATAAATATGTAAGGATGCATGTACTACGTAGTCAGCAAAAAGTGGGTATCGGGTTTCTGGTATCAGGTTTGGAGGAAGGGAAGGCGCGACAAAAAAATACATAAACAGAGAGCGATCAAAATATTAGATAGGTATCATAGAGTTGTGTGGGGGAATAAGTTAGTCGTGTTCACCATGGTCCATGAGGGAGGGGAAACATATAGCGATTATGTTTGAGAAATCGGTGTTTAGAAGCCATAATCAGTGTCTGAGCCTGAGGACGATGTTCGTCGAGGACACGCAGGATCGTTGAGAGCGTCAAGAGAATCGGTTTGGAGATACAGTTTTTCCAGTTCGAGGAGGGAATGCCCATCTTTCCAAGATTCGGAAGTTTCATGGGCACGGACAATCTTCCATCCCAGGTAAGTGGAACAGGTTGCGCATGTTATTTCTTGCATAGTATGAGCCCCAGTGGCCATAAGCTGAATTCCGGGTTTAGCAAGAACAACGTTATAGCTAGTAGTAATGTGTGAACGTGGCCCAAAAGTGTACAGCCACAACCAGGGAGACTCACGTTTCTGTGAATAGCGATGCTTTGCCCGAGAAACCTTTGAACGACCTCGAATGGGGAGGGATCTAGTAGTTCGAGATTAGGATAAGAGGAATAGAGCCACTACAAGGACATCGCTCACCGCAGATGGAGGAAGAAGGACGTTATGGGATGTTATGCATGCACCGCACTCCTTGCAGACGAGGGCGCGCGGGATTTGGGGAAGGGGACGAGAAATCCGCTTAGATGACTTTGGAGGCGCTGGCAGCCTGCGAGGTTGGTCAAGTTTGGGGCTGGAATCGGTGGGCATATTGGTGGGAGAAGAAATCGTCAGGATCCTTGAGGCGATGTCATCGTTTGTACCATCAATTCCGTCCTAGCTTTGTTCGGGATCTCCCTTTACATAAGCAGCGAATCATGTTGGGCAGTTACAGTAACTTGATGTCGGATTATCTCGTTTGCGCAGGGCCGAAAGTATTACTTCCTGGAAACAATGATCCCACTCCTGCCTCCATCATAGTCGATAAATCCTCGGGAAAGATACTTGAAGTTCGGCAGGGCCAACATACAACGCAGGATCTTGGATTGACTGGGTGTTCTGTGGAATGGATTGACGCTGGAAACAATGTCGTTCTTCCAGGCCTCGTTGAGTCCGTATATTTCCATATCCTCCGGCTCCGGTCTCAAAAATACATCTGACAGCGCCCATGTTCATCTCAATGAACCAGGACGCACAGCGTGGGAGGGATTTTGGACAGGAACAAGAGCTGCTGCTTCAGGGGGTGTTACAACATTAGTGGACATGCCATTAAACTCATTACCACCTACAACTACGGTCTCCAATCTTGAAGCCAAAAGACGCGCGGCTGAAGGACAATGTCATATAGACGTTGCGTTCTGGGGTGGTGTCATCCCAGGTAATCAAGTACGTCCCAATTCATCTTCGTGCAGATCACTGGATAACTGCTCCCTCCAGGCTCACCTAAAACCACTCGTAAAAGCTGGAGTTCGTGGCTTCAAGTGTTTCCTCCTGGAAAGTGGTGTCGAGGTAAGGATTTCTTCTTTGTCGCCTTATTGGATCATGACTTCCTTTTCACCAATAGGAATTTCCCTGCGTCAAAGAGTCAGATTTGTTGTTGTCCATGAAGGAATTAGAGGTATATCAATGCCATATTTTTGCCTTTCTATTTTTTATTGATCGTCACCGAAGGATGAGGATACCGTTTTACTATTCCATGCTGAAGTCGAAGATCACTCTCTGGAAACAAAATCGGATCCCAGGCATTATTCTAGCTTCTTAGCTTCACGCCCACAGAAAATGGAGGCCAATGCGATATCTCTGGTTGTCAAGTTACAAATGGCTTTCCCAAAATTAAAGACTCATATCGTTCATCTGTCCGCCGCATCAGCTCTTCCCATCGTAAAGGACGCGAAGGCCGCAGGACTTCCCATCACAGTCGAGACTTGCTTCCACTATCTGTGTCTCGCAGCTGAGGATATTCCTAATGGTCATGCAGAATTCAAATGCTGTCCTCCTGTTCGGGAAGGAATAAATAAAGACAGGCTCTGGGATGCACTAAAAGATGGCACGATCGATTGCGTTGTCTCCGATCACAGCCCTTGCATTCTTGAACTCAAGATGGTGGAAGACGGTGACATTATGGCTGCGTGGGGTGGAATAAGCACACTCGGATTGGGGCTTAGCTTGTTGTGGACAGAGGGTAAGAGAAGGGGAGTGACTCTGGGCCAAGTCGTTCGTTGGATGAGCAACAAGAGTGCCGAACTTGCTGGCTTCGGAGATACAAAGGGCCAACTACAGGTTGGATATGATGCTGACTTTGTGTTGTGGGATCAAGAAGAAGAATACGAGGTTAGAACTCCCTTATCGCTCGTCGGGATACTAACATTTCCTCTAGGTCACGAAGGATAAACTGAATTACAAGAACAAAATATCTCCCTATGAAGGAAGGAAGCTATGCGGTGTTGTACAGCAGACTTTTCTTCGTGGCCAGAAGGTGTTCGATCGGGTTGCAGGTTTTCCGGGACTGCCACCCATAGGAAAGCTTCTGTGATTAACTTAAGTCCAAAAAGTCGCTCAGCCCACTACCGGGCCACGAAATATGTATACATTATCCCTCCATGCCCTAACAAAGCAAGTAAGATTTTTGCCTCGCTGCGCCATTCTGGAACGGTAGTATTTACAGTGTGACCCCTACTAACAATCTTCGGGCTCTATATTATTCATTGTGCAACCATGTTTATTATTTAAAATGTAACTTAGATATAAATGGTAACAACTGTACTTAACAAAGCTTTCACAAGTCCCTGATGTTCCCGATTCGAGGAATGCTCCGCCCCCAACCAACTTCCATGCCTCTATGGAATTCATGGATGGCTCAACGTCGCTGCATAAGGTTGCAAAAGCCACACCATCTTCCCACTCGCCATTCTAGATGCCGTGCGAACCCTTGGGTTTTCTACCCTACATACGCGTTAATACTGGGCACGGCGTGTTTTGCGACTTATCAAACCTCACAGTCATTCAGGCATATAATTCTCGCCGTTGTACGATGTTCTCGAGTTGCCGGTCAGTTCTTCTCCGAGGCGGTGTCACAAGCTTACTATTGTCATCCAGGCGCTGCTATCCTAAGTGCTGTAGACTATAAGCTGACCATGGTAAAAAGTTACAAATCCGTTGACGAGGAGGGTGAAGCTTACTCCGGGTGTCACACGCGAAGTGCGCAGCGAGTGCTCCGGGCATTGCTGGCGAACGGGGGTCTGTTTCCATTTAACATCTAGTAAACACTTAAGTAATGTCGTTAACAGGTGTTTTCATAAAAATGGGACAGCACATGGCTTCATTAGTGGTCCTTCCGGTCGAGTGGACAAATACCATGAAAATTTTGCAAGATAAGTGTGAACCCACTCGGTACGAAGATCTAGAAGCACTCTTTCTAAAGGACATGGGAATGCCGATCGACGACCTCTTTGACTCCTTCAACCCTATACCAATCGGAGTAGCGAGTCTTGCTCAGGTTCACGTTGGACATCATAAAGCGTCTGGCAAGCTTGTAGCAGTCAAGGTTGGTTTTCTTCAAAGCTCGAAATTATTTTTGTTAATCCGGGAATTAGCTGCAACACCCTCACCTCGCAGAGTTCTGCAACATCGACACGGAGATGGTTGACATAACCCTAGGTCAGTATACCCATATCTTCGAAATGTCCACTCCCAACAGTTATAATAGGTTGGATCAAATACTGGTTTCCTGACTTTGAGTTCACTTGGCTGGGGGTAGGCTATTAATACGCATACGTTCCTTGACTCACGAAATAACCAAGGAAGAAATGCGAACGAACCTTCCAAAAGAAATGGACTTTGTCCACGAAGCCAATAATTCGGCGCGAACGGTTGCAGATTTCGCTCAAATACGGACTTCATTGTACATTCCCCAAGTTATCCTAGCTGCAAAGAGGGTCTTGATCATGGAGTACATCCAGGGGGGTCGGGTCGATGACTTAGAATATCTTGCAGCTGCCCAGATTGATCGCAACAAGGTTGCGATAGAGCTTTCGCGCATTTTCAGCCAGATGGTCTTCATAAATGGGTGGTTCCATGCGGTAGGTCACTGAGTTTATGCTCAGTCATCTCACTGATGATCTTTAGGATCCCCACCCAGGTATGCCTCTCCATCAAAGGAGATAACCCAAGGTCCTAATCTATGAAACAACTTCCAGGTAACTTATTAATCCGATCCGCCCCATCGAAATCGAACTCTCCCTATAACTTCGAAATTGTTTTACTGGACCACGGGTTATACTTCGACATAGACACCAATTTACGGGTGAACTACAGCAACCTCTGGTTATCCCTAATGGCGCCAGCATCACCGTCCACGATGGCTGATAGAAGGAAATATGCGGAATTGGTGGGGAACATTGGGCCAGACTTGGTAAAATTCTATCGATTTCACTGTCTGCGATTATTTACACCCAACCAGTACCCTGTTTTTGAGGCGGCAATTACGGGCAGGGTTGCATTGGAGGGAAGTTGGGATGACGCTGATGATAGTAACTTCCGACGCGCCTCCAGTGTGGTCGACATGGTCCCACAAACCGACGAGGAAAAGGACGCCATTCGGAATGCCGTGATGCAAAAGGAAGGGGTTCTTCTGTCAGTTTTCGACGTCCTACGTCGGGTTCCTCGTAGAATTCTCATGGTTTTAAAGCTGAACGATTTGACACGGTAAGGCTTAGCTTTGGTGGTTTATTTATTTCTCCAGCTAACGTTCATTTTATAGGAGTCTTGATCATGCACTTATGACCACACATTCGAACGTGAGTGCTTATCCACGATTTACATTTACATTTTTTTTCACCCGGAATAGACCCGGATATTCCTTGTAACTGCCAAATACTGTACATACGCCGTGTGGCGGGCCGATCGAGAGCGCCTCATCGACATTATGAGAGACCGTGGACTGTTCTCGCTCAGACTTTTGTCAGAGTATTTTACATGTTGGTGGTACGTGCACCACTTACTCGAGCGAAACCACCTTACTAAGAATTCTGACTTGATAGGCGGTATGAGAAGGCCTACACTCGAATGTCTGTTGTTGAGAGCATTATGGATTTCCAGGCCTACCTCAATAAGTCAAAAGCTTGGGTATATGGGTTATGGCGGAAAGGCTTTCAAGGGGCACACGACGCAGCTTTTGGACTTCCAGATCGAGTTTACCAAGGTAAATAATTATGAATTAACTCTAATATAAAAAAGCCATGCACTGGAGTGAATCTGGTTATCCCTAAGTATCACTTTTTCTTCTGCTGATCAAAGAGTTTGTCGATGGTATCCGAACCTTGCCTCAAAGACATCCACTGAATGTCAAGGTGTTGTTGAACTTGTGTCATAATACATAAAAAATAAGCCACTCACTTGTTCCAAAGTGAGGGAAATACCCTTTTTCCCTGGTTTCTCTTGACCTTCTTCCCCATAGTACTCTCTAATATCGAGCAAAGGTATACCTTTGAACGACCGTACGACAGCCCGTTTCTTTTTCCCCAGATCTAAATATTTTTCGCCATCGGCATTGGTGTGAATTTTGGATTGTTGGTCGCCAGAACCATCTCCTGCAGTTTCCTAGATGCCCAAATTTGTGTAAGATACCAATTCAAGGGTTTGAAACTGTGACATGGACATACAGGACTGGACATAGTTTTAGAATCGGTTTTCAGCTTTTTTCGGTTTTGGGGATCATCATTTTTCTTACAAGACGAACTTATGAGATAATGTGAAGAGGAGATAGGTTAAATTATCCGTACTTGATGGGCCTTATTCGATTTTTTTGAAGTGGCTTTTGCAATAGGAGCAATCACGCTCGATTCACCTGAAGCATCATCGCTAGCACTCTCTTGAGCTTCGGAAAAGGCATCGTCGGAGGTTTTTCTCTTTGGCATTATTCAATTGGACAAAGATTTGCGGCAAACTTGTGGTTGGTTTAATTGCGACGTGAACTTGACATGAACTGAGTTACAGTGACGCGTTTCGGAGGCAAACGCGTTACGAGCACAGTCACGCGCAAATTGCGTCAGCAATCTCGCTCCTGCGATTTGCCTGACTGTCCCTGACCTCAGCTTTTGAGGCAACCGCTAATCATTCATCATCGTTTCTCATATTCTGGTCACCGCACACAATCAATTGGCTCTCGTTTCTTCCTCTTGATTAGCCCCGGAGAATGAAGGTCCTTCCTAAATCAAAGAAGGCGATTCCACCGGTTTGTTTCCTTGTATGCCAGGAGCTACGCGTAGGAAATACTGAATCACCATTGCACAGCCGGCTCCAGTAGCCGCACTTATTGCGAATCTTTATAATTCCCAAAATGAACAGCTCCTCACACGACTGAAAGAAGTCGATTCATGGAAATGGCCACGGTCAGATCTGAATGCCTGGATTCGAGTTCTGAACAAGTTTGATGACATTATGGACGGAATTGTTCGCGAATACAACGTGGAAAAGTTGCAGCTGAACCCTTTCAGTGCCGAGACAAAGGAACTGTTGTCCGAGATCCTTCGCTTTGAAAGACTCCTCTTGGAGAATTCCACTAACAGGAAAACTTTTAGCTCCTACGATGTAAGACTCTTCTTGAACAAACAATATTTTTCAAAGTCTAACATCCAATTTAGCGATTGAATAGCCTACTCTCCACGTCAGATCTGGATATTCTTATATTGGCGCTGAACCTACTTCTCCGCCCCTCGCAGCAATACTCCGCACAACCTTCCGTGTCCCATGCACTCAGCATATCTACCGCTCGCCTGCAATCGCTTGCAAAAAGGTGGCCTCATTTACGCGAACATGGAATCAGTCTCGTCGATCTTGCAGGCGGAAAGGGTGGAGTTGAGGGAGTTCCGTCCGAGGCCAGAGAAGTCAATTTCAGCTTCTATAGAACAGACCCAACAGCTATGGAGGGTGAAAGAAAGACGGAGGACATTTCAGATGCTTCGCGTCGCAAGATACAGACAGCAGTTCCAAGCTCAAGTGCTGTCCAGTTTCACCTCGATGAACATACGATCACCGCCCAGCCAGCGATGAACGTGCTCGCTGATGCAACACAAGCATACTCTGTCCCT
>Ga0307513_10011574_pt1 | contig 10956 bp, 8 predicted proteins | sample 15_EM_MG_FD_202174 | JGI IMG/M metagenome (GOLD analysis project Ga0307513, IMG submission 202174) | Populus trichocarpa ectomycorrhiza microbial communities from riparian zone in the Pacific Northwest, United States - 15_EM | ecosystem: Host-associated > Plants > Roots > Unclassified | place... | reverse complement strand
TCCACGGCAGGACCCTGTTTTTCACCTTTTTTTGGGTGGTGGGCAAGTGCCACTATGCATGTATGAAGTGAGTTAGGCAACTACCATCTACTGATACATGAGAGGGGCTATTAGAGGTGAAGGTGATCATGTATAAATAAATCACCGTTGCTGAAGGTGCTTACCACGTAGGGCCGGACATTTTTCTCGCCGAAGCAATGACAAGCCGGGCATACAAACTGAAGTTGTTCTTGCTTGTGAGTCAACTGAATGCACGCTTTACAGAACGCGCGAGGGCACATTTCACAGAGAATCATTGGCCCCCCGTTTTGGCAGCCGGAACAACACTACAAAAGGGAAATGGAATTATGACAACCTGTAAGTAGAGCTTTCAAAGTTCAAATGCTCAAGCCTTACGTTGTCATGCCTCTTAGAGTTTTCGTCCATAGTAACAACCTCTCCTCCCACAAGTACGTCCAGGAAATTCCTCCTTGGCGGTTCTTCAATCTCGATGCGTACTTGATACGTATCGTCCGAGTCGTCAGTAGTATCTGGTAGTGGTATTTCATTTGAACAATCAGGAGCAGCATGACGAGCAGCAGTGCCCAATGTATTTCATATATGTTGAGGAGGGTAACAGGTAGTGACAGGCACCTTTTTGCCTTCAGTCCGAATCGCAGGCATGAGAGAGAAGGTACGTGTCGAAACTTGGAAGTTCAACCTTCAATATTTTTATATTTGGTATAAGCCCCAAGTACAAAGAACAATTGCCAAATAACCAATGATTGATCACGTCACTTTTCAACCCTGTTCTGATAGCTGCCTGCCGTTTTGTGTTACAAGTGCACTGCCTATTTCTCAACGCTTTTTGATGCATCAACCAAATGTATTTGCGCAGACACCTCCCAAGGATGCTCCTACATGCACCCATTTTACGGAGTCTAAGTATTCCCCTACCACGTATTAACCACCGGCCATCATTCATGATCAGCTTGGCTAAATCGTCTTTAGCCACCAATGGGACTTGTATAACACCCCATTGAGCTTCCAACCTCTACTAAACTACAACTGGTTAGTGTTGGTACAGCGCCAGGGCAAAGTCGCACCTATACCTTCATCGAAGAGCAACTTGTCGGGAGCACGTCGCAGACACGAAATAACTTCCATAACAATATTGCGAATGGCAACACCCAAGTTCAGGAATCGGAAAGATGACTGGCTACCCAAGCCCCTACTGGACCGAATCTAGAACATAATCACTAAGATGGGAACTCACACGCATGGATGATTCAAACAAAAAATGTGTAGCCGAGTCACTTTTCCATTCGTAACACCCAAGAGAAGGTCAGCTAAGCTTAGAAGGATAAGCCAGATGACGAAACCAAGGAATTTACAGAAGGACTGTGGTGGCGAGCGGCGACAGACTGGGAAGACTCGAAGAGGAAAAAAGCTGAGGAGAACATCATGAAGGGAATATGGCTGCTTTTGCAGAGTTGTACAACGTCGATAGATGAGAGGATGGGGAGGTGAATCCGATGAATGAGGCAGTTCAAGTTGACCAAACTAACATAAAACTCCTATTATTTATTTATCAATATCGCCTACAACCACAACTCACAGAGCCGCACCGTGAATCCGTCGGTCATGTCCCTTGTTGATGACGCCTGTCAATAGTTATGGAAAACCCGAGGGTAGCGAGGTTTAAGACAGTGATCGCTACCACTAGCGTCGTACTCAGACCGCTTTACTGTAACTTCAGTTATACTCCTACATTGACAATCTGAGATACGGGCCTCAAGTGGGCGCCTTTTCAGCGTGCAAACATAGAAATGAAATGGAAATCCACATGCCGTGACAATGAAGATACATATTTGCGACGGTTGGGGATTTTATTGAAGGCTTTTCGATTTGGAACAGAGGTAAGTGTCAATACCATTCATGGCCTCGTGTGATAGTCTCTCCTAGACAGACTGCGATATATGTGATGTATGTAGGTTATGCACCCATCCATTCATTCGCACCCAACACACCAAGTGTTTGTGGTGAGGAGGCAGACTGAAATTTACGTCGTGCCAAGCTTGGAGCTGCGGGTCCAATGCATAGGAAGAGTGGAGGCGATTACCATCATGGATGTTGCCTTGATGTTCGACCAGGGTTCAAAAAGAGGCAAAGGGAGGTGGGGACGTACCACAAAGCAAGAGTCTCTAGTAGAAGGTGCCCCGATGTCAATGCACCAATCCATTGAGACAATTCCCCCTCTCTGGGCCTTTTTTCAGATGTCCACAGGGTCCGATACACGTTTATTGGGGGGGGAAGTCGCGCAGATTGAGGATAGGTTAGATGGTTGGCGAACTTCAACTTGTCATGTAGGTCAGAAAGGGTAGTGACGACTCTTGGCCACCGAAGAATGTGCGAATTTGAAGGGAATCGAGTTCCTCCGTCCTTGAAGCGAGAGCCATGGGTCTCCAACGTTCCACATCGGCATTGAGATACAACAGGAAAGAGAGATACGCTCGGTTGTCACAACACCGGCATTTACCGAAGACAACCAGAGGTTTGTGAGACACTGAACAAAAGTGCGTTGAACCATAGCCATGTTGACGAATAGATCTCTCAGCTTCGCCATCGAATTTTTATCTCTTTCGCCAAAAAAAAGTCCACATCCATGACTTCCCTGTCGAGATTTTGACCGAAAACTTTCTCTTCTGTATCCCGATGGCCCGTTAAATCACCAACAACCCGATACAACAATTCCACTGATGCTCCTCTGCCAGGTATGCTCAATTTGGAGGAGGGTATCCTTCAGCATCCCGATCATTTGGGTGTACCTCTATTACGTTGCCAAAATTCCGGGCCAGGAATCCCGCGCATACGAGCTTAGGAAATTGCATCCGACCAGTTGATATCAAATTCTTGAATTGGGGGTAGGAAATTCACAGGCCACTTCTCTCATATTTCATTTTGAGTTCAATTTCACTAGAAGCAACGGAGAAAACTGACTGTGGGGGAGAATCTGGAAGGGAATGCAAGTCGATCCGGCAGTGCTTTTCTTCCGCGTCTTATCCAACGCGAGCGGCCTCTCTCAACGACTTTGTTTGCATGTTGTTATGAAGGCGAGTAAACCGTCATAACCTGCAATTTACCAACTTGCTATCCTGGCAAATTCTCAATCAGCCACACCCATTGGACCCATCCTTCATTTAGGTACACTCCGACACATGATCTACCACGAACATCGAACTTTGCTGGACAATGGCATATCTAACTCATGTTTCTATCCGGAGTCTCTCCATATCTGGTACAGATTGGTGCATCCTCATCTGACAACTTGAGGCTCTCCAAGTCGGGGAATTTATGGCCATCGTAGATACTATAGCAACCGACACAACCACGGAATACTACTCAAAAGACCTTCCCCACCCCTGCGAGTTGCGACTGGCGCTTTACTTTTAGAATATTAACTTCAACCTGCTTCCGAACATTGTACTCCCCTCGCTGACTACGCTGCACTATGATGGAGCCAATATGCGATACATTTTGTTTTTCGCAAGTTGTTTCTAGCCTCCCCTCATCTAACGATTCTCCACTTGGGCTGTGCATCTCTTCACCAAAATAACCTGGAGAATCTTTTTGAGTTTGTGATGTCAGGATGGACTGGATGGGGTGTGTGGATATATTGGAGTATCTTCCGCCAAACCTGCGATGTTTGGTGCTCGTGTATTTCACGGATACCCAGTTTCTTATGCGGTGGCTGTTTAAATCGGAAGAGTACCTCCTCCGCATTTCAGAAAGAAATACCACTGGAATAACATGCCCAGAGAGGAGACCAATGTGGATTATTGGAGAATATCTCCGTGTGAACTTCGGGAGTGGATGGGGAAATGGTATGTGGTGGTGCGAGATAAAGCTATGAACTTCGTGACTAAAATCACCTTTTCAGATTGTCACACAAGTCCTATCTGCCATCCACCCATTGTAGACAGTGGAGTTGTAATTTTTCTGCCCTCTTGTCTGATAAAATTCAATTGCCACTTTCATCCGAGCACCGACTGTGTGCCCATTTTCACTGCGAACTTATTCATCTATTCATTCTCGATGAAGTACAGCAGCCCGGAGTGTGGCGAGGTAAAGTGTGGACACAGTGCGATATAGCACTATAAGGTAGGTGGATGTACATCTAAATGAGGAAAGAAAGAGGAGATGACATGTCCAGTTCGATTAGATTGGATCTGTCATTGTATTAGTAATCTTGGAAGTCCCGATTTGGATACTAAAAATAGTCCTCTGAACACTATGGTGATATTCCATCCTCATTATCACCCAAATGGCATCTCCGCTCCCCACCATTCCTGCATACCACGTGAAAGTGGAGAACCCTCACCTTCCATTCCGGTAATACCTGCTATGGTCATCTTTAGTGATGAAGCGTACCCGCTGACTGTTACATGAAGGTACATATGTTCTCCAACGCACAGAACCTATCGAGACGGGATACAGCGATTCGCAACGCTGGAAGGGATATAACGATGATTAACATATATACTGAACCTGAGCTGGTACGTGCTCGCTTTCCGTGTGTCATATCCTCGGATGAATTATCGTAGTTTCCTTCAAACATTGTATCCCAATGGCCCAATGTACTTTCGGTAACTATTATGCAAGACTGCACTCCTTTAGCTTTTTTATGAATGGATGTAGCCTGAAATAAATGTGGGAGTACATTGTTCATGGTCCAGGAAATGGCAAGTTGGAAACGGTTGCAGAAGACGTCCTCAAATCCCCTCCTTTGAATCCCAACACTCTCCTAACTAAAACATCCATGTGTGTACCGGGAGTCAGATACCTAATAGTGTATGTTTCCGTCATGGTTACTATTTTCTGGTTAAATGATCTGTCCTTGCAGGTCCAGCATTCAATACTCCTTCTTCTGAACTATAAGTGCGATTTACGTTCAGTAAAGCAGATTCGGATTGATTCCCGAACGAATAATAGCCCTTATAGGATATATAGGATATACTTGTTGTATCGGGTTTTTCACACTTTACAGAGCTCAAGCTCGAGAACTTATGGATGTAGGAACAATCAGACTTTTAGGGCAAGGGGAGATGGGGTGGACAGCGGACACTAGTGTTTTATTACACCTGAGGTTGAAGTCGTTTGGAGCTAGATTAAATAACTGCCGTTGAATATTTAGGGAAGTTATTCATTTTACTTAGCTTCAATGTCGGAAAATTCTGAATCAAAGTGCGACGCCCCCTATTTCAGATGGGTGCCGACAAGAGGTTCCCTTTTTCTTTTCCAGGTCTGTCGCGGGCCTGAACACAGGGAATCACTTCATGGCCACCTCGCCCACTAAGTTTCCCTATCGATCCCGAAAACTCGCCGCTATATCGCCCAGGCCATCAAGAGGAATTCCTCCATCTTCAGCATGTTATTTGAAACAGAACTTCATATGGCGTCATTTTGTACAGTGTTAATCCTCAACTACTTTCTGTGTCCGCTACATACGTACTTTGGACATTTTTCAGAGATTCCGAGCAACCTAAATTTTGATAATCTACCTCCCTGAATTCTCAGTTCAGCTACTTTCAAAGGCGCGATGATATCGGATCGGGTCGTGTCTTCGCTCACCAACAGGGCGGCTTTAGCACCTCAACCAAGACAAGGAGTCAAGGATCATGGTGGGTAGAGGGTAACTTTGGGGCCGTACTCACGAGGACTCCGCGGGAGTCAGGGCTTTCGGTTGTGGATGGACGATGGTGGGGCCGACGAAGAGGTTATTGAGTTAGTGCCAGAGAAAGGACTAGTTGCCTCAAGGAGCGGTCCGCATTTCCAACTGCCCACTGGAGTTGGCTTCGTGCTTACATTCCGAGTTGGAGATCACCTTTGGGGTTTAATCAAGGTTTACTAGACATCCTGATTCCGAAAATCTATTTGTTTCTGCTTCTTATTTGGGTTGAATGTCGAATTGAAATCAGCAGCCTAAATGCAACGAGGAGACCCGAATGATCTTCTTGGGCGATAATATTTGTTGACCTTGCTATTCCCATATGATGCTAACACTCACCTCAGCCACATGAGTTGTGCTGCTGAATTCTGTAATGAGGTGGTTGATGGGCATTCGCACAGCTCGCCCTGCGCTTGAACCTCCAAAGGCGGGGTCGACCTTTTCAGGGGTAAACCATTTAACTGGGGTACTCCGTTTGATGCCGATGCGACGGGTGGGTGTTGTTGGGCTTGGGGGTGATCGTCGCAGAAGGAGTGATTATCAAGTGAACCGTTGAAAGGTGTGATTAAGTCGAAGCTCGGTGAACCGGGTATGGATGATGAGAAGCAAGGGTTGCACACTACTGTGAAGTTGGCGTATTTGCCGATATCGGGGTCGACGTCGAGGATGGTGGATGCATCGAATTCTATTTCGTTTGCTGCGTCGTGTCTGGACCCCATCTGTTGAAATAACGAACACCCCTTGATGGCAGTTACGTCTATTCAACTCGCGAGAGAGCCAGAATACGTACCTTCACAACCTCGCAGTAGTGCTATAGTCACTTGAAACAGCCCTCACAAATGACAATAAATTTGTAAGAACAGAGAAGCACCTTATGGCAACCTTCGCGCACCAAATCTCCCTATCGATCCTGGAAACTCGCCGCTACATCGCTCAAGCCACCGAGAGCGATTCCTCCATTTCACACAACTTCAGACCCTTATTGTGTCTTGTCGCCATTGATGGGCTGGACAAAAGTCAGAACGCCAGAAGATTTCTTTATCCTGGTTGCTAGCCATCCCGAAGGTCCCGTCCGAAATCAGCGGTATCTCTTGGGTTTCACTGATTCAATTTTAATCGAATAAGGCAATCGTATCTGCTTCGCACCTATGCGGGGTCAAAATGCCAAAATTCGAGAGATATCAATGGTTGTAACAGTGAATCGGAGACATGTTAATATCCGAGGAGAGGAGGTGAAAAGGACGAGGCCAATCTGGATGCGGAGAGGTACGTGAATCCATGAGAGCGAGTCAGAAGAATGGACAAACGGACATACGTACGGGAGGAAGGAGATCCGACAGCTCAACCCAAACTCCTAAATGTTAGCATGCTATCCTGGTGATGGCGATGGCGATGTAACAGTATTGGACTAAGGTGACGAGGAGGAAATATATTCAATGGTTAGACCTCGAATGAAATAAATAAACGGGCATACCGCCTTTGCCCACACCTCAGCTTCCATGTATCGTGGTTCAATGGGGTCCTACGAGAAGACGGGGACAAATGAATTAAGTGATCTTGTACGCAATAAAGTAAAACTGGAAATACCTTGGAGATCCACATCGACGGCTAAGGAGTTTGGTAGGGTGTTCACTAATGCCTCCCATCTACGGCGTTTATCGCAATACGAATTACAACAAAGAATCATAAAAGAACAGGATGGGGAGATTGCTTCGGTGGGAGAATGTCAATCCAAATCCAATGTGGGGTGATGAAACGGAGGAGAAATGGGAGGAGGATACTTCCAAGAGACAACTGATTGAAGGGTGAAAAAAGACATGGGCCCGGAGAGTTAGCGGCCATGATATAGATTGCGAGCAAAGAAAGGAGACGATTATAAGGTGGCTGTTTTCAGGTATTGCTGGTGCTGGCGGCGATGGAAGGTATCCGGGCCCGGTGGACTATCGCGTCCATTCTATATTGAACGGGGTGATGAAAGCGATTGGAGAATGATCAAAGAAGGGGGTGTCCTGTGTTGTGCGAGAAGAGTGTTGTTAGAATGGAATAAATGGGTTGGGAGATGATGCAGGAAATGTAGCGAGTGAAGTGGCGTAGACCTTATCTCAACGGAACCAGTGTCGTGCCGGTCTCATGACTCTCAGGTGACTGGTCATCGCAGTCATGACTGCTCTCACGGCCCTAGGCCTGCGGTCGTGCTGATCTGATGGGTGATGTAACTGATAATGCCGTGTGAAATGGCCTTGGGAATTATCGAGAAATAAAGTGAATGATTCAAAAGTGGAAGTAGAAGATGAATGGTGTGCCACGAGTAAATCATTTTTAAACTCAATGGTGGACCTGGCTAAATGGTAAGCATGATCCAAAAGAATGAGTCGGAACAATGCTTTTCTACATGTAACATGAACACATATCTGGTTTAATTCAATCCTGGTTCAAAGTGCAGTGACGAGATTTGAAGATATGCGCTTGGAGGCAAATTGGATGTCGTGAACAAGGAGGTAAACAGGTAGAGTGGCACTGGGTGGTTGAGAAAGCGATGACTGTCAAATTTACCTCAGTCAAGGTCATCGTAATAACCCAGCTTTTGCTGTTCGTCATGAATCCGGGGTAACTAGATTCTTACCATCGAGGCAGTGCCCCAGCTGACCCAAGGCAAACAAATCGGGCTTGGGAACATAAAAATAGACGTGAGATTCGGAGAAGCAGTCAGCATGATGCAGCGTATTTGGAACCAAATATCCACCCGAACAAAAATGAGTCTCCACCCCATCTTCACGTCATCATGGATAAAGCTCTTGGACAATTCACCGGGAGGCGGGTCAGTGAACACTTCGAGCAGAGAGGGTACAGAAATATGGCAGGTCCTTACTATTCATTGCGAATAAGGAGCATACACCAGCTTATGCTAATGTTAGAGGTCCTGGAAATCCAGACCGTGTGCGAGACCCGAGCATAGCCGGATAGCCGAAAAAATCAACGTCAGCCATGTGTGTAACGAGAATCAGACTCCAATCTCCATTCCTGAATCACAGAAATTCGAAGAGGAATGGAGTCCTGCAAAGCGGGGCTGCACGCATGGCGCCCTACTCGTTAAGTACATGAAATCCATCAGTTCTGCTCGTCGACGCTAACATGAGGAAATTAGGGGAAGAGAAGTTGAGTTTAGAGATGGAGTGACCTAGGCAAGTTCTTGAGGAAAAGGAGAAGAAGGTTCGGACACATAACCTAAAAGCAAGCGAACTCAGGACGCAAGTGCGGTATAGTTATGGCAAGCATAAGTTAAATTTGAGGACGTTAAGTGGTAAAGTGCATCCATGTTCGACCGTCAGTTGCTTTCTCGCACGCTGTTTAGAGGACCCATGTTGATAAGTGGATCGCTAAGTGATGTGGGGTAAAGAGTCAATCGCTAGGGAAGGTGAGAGACTCAGACACGTAGACTTGGAGCTAATAAATATTAAAGACCAGAGGCCTATTTTCTTGGCCATTCTCCTGTTTGATACCATCGGACAGTGAGGATAAATAGGCGATCCACCCGGATCCAAAAGAAGGAGAAAAACACATGGTCAGACAAGCAAACGAACGTGCGAGTCCGAGGAGAAGATCTACAGGCACAACACCTTATCAGAGAGTAACCTAAGTCATTTACTTCTGCAACACCCAAGCAAGCCCGAACCCGACTCAACGTCAGCACGATATCATCGTTGAAATTAATTTGTGGCGATGTAAGCATGAAATACAGTGGAGAGGGGAATGAGGAGAGTGGTACACAAGGAGTTCAATAGTGTCTTTATTATATCCTCCCATTTACAACCTTTACGGCTCATCTGAATACAGAAAGCTCAATCGACGAAGGATCATAAAACCAGAGAACGGGCTGGGCTGATACCAGAATGATAATCCATTTATGAGACGAGGGATAACTGACAGAGCATAGCAGGTAAAGGTGGGAGGACGATACAAGAGAGGAAACCATTTGGATAAGGGAAAGGAGACGTGCATATAACACTGGCAGCGATAACGATGAGACGACGAATTGCGACGAGGAGGATGATATAACTAGTTTCGGATAGCGCCGGAATTCCTGTATAGCTGTGATGGGAGATACCTAGCTGTATCATCCCAATCACCCCTTGATGGGCCAAGGCAGGAGATTGTTGCTAGAGGGCATTGTGGGGTCGTGTAAATGAAAATGGAGGGAACCCTCTGGTAGATACAGCAAATCTGCTAACACGACGCGATGGACAGGACCAAGGAAGGATTGTGATTGCAGACGACATGCTTCACCCAGGATAACATAATCGCCCAATGAATGTTCTCCCAATCATATTCTGCACACAATCAGTTCTTACTCCAGTTCTTGATCTGACCACCTTGCGCACCACCACGACCATCTGACGTTCCTTCTCTCGTTGTCTGCGTGAATATAAATTCACCAGGGGTTCACTGGATCAATCAATAATCGGGCTATTCCTGTTTGTTCTTTGAGGGGTGAAAGTGATCTCTATCTCAACAATTCAAAGGTAGGGGTTCAATGGGTAATAGACTAGTAATGTCTAATATTGAACGGGCCAACTAAGAACTGGACGTGTAAATGACGGAGTTCTCTACTAATCACTTCAATGAGGGGAAAACCCTAAAGAATCTGGTATGTACTGGGAAGAATGTGCTGGATGTCCTGAAAATAGCTTGGGAAAATAAAGCGTAATGTCAGTTATAATGTGAAAGAATATAATGTGCGTACTTTGAAATGTGAAATTACTGTAGCGTGCGTCGTTGAAGTGCTGTTGAAGTTGTCCTAGAAGCTGAAGAATTACCTGTGTATGTTGTCCGAAGTGTTGTGTAGAATGTCATGAATGTCGTTAAGAATATAAATTGATATAGCGTGATTTTTAGGGGTAAAGTCTACCTTGTATTGCAAGCAACTGTTACAAGCAGTAAGGGATCAATACTGGCCTAGAAGAATTGTGGGTATAGACTAGTGCACTTTGCGCACAGAGCTGTATCTGGGTCTAGATGTATAGACAAGTGCACTTTTGCATAGTGCTTGGAAGTCCAGTCCCAAGACTGCAAAAAGACCGGGACTGAACCGGACCCAGACCACCCAAGACCAGAAATTCCCAGGACCGTCAAAGACCGCAACCACGGTCCGGTCTTCGGTCTCTCAGGATTTTTGAAAATTCAAGACCGAGAAAAGACCGGTCTAACCGGTCTCAACCAGTCTTTCTGGCCTGCGAGCAAGTCAGGTATGT
>Ga0307513_10011573_pt1 | contig 10957 bp, 8 predicted proteins | sample 15_EM_MG_FD_202174 | JGI IMG/M metagenome (GOLD analysis project Ga0307513, IMG submission 202174) | Populus trichocarpa ectomycorrhiza microbial communities from riparian zone in the Pacific Northwest, United States - 15_EM | ecosystem: Host-associated > Plants > Roots > Unclassified | place... | reverse complement strand
CAGCGCTCGACCATCCGCGCATCCGGCGCTGCGTAGAAAGTCGAGTTCACCTCGACCATCTCGAAATGCTGCGCATACCAGGCCAGCCGATCCCCCGCCGGCATCTTCTTCGGATACCAATGCTCGACAAAACCCGGGTCCGACCAACTCGCCGTGCCGACAAGAATTTTGCCTGAATCACTTTTCGACGCCGATTTCGCGTTCACAAAAGAATACGATTGCTTTCCAGCACGAAAGTAAATCACGCGCGGGGTTTTTGCAGTTGCGTTCGCCACTCGATGCTGCATAATCACGCCCAAGACGCGGGGTGGAGCAGCCTGGTAGCTCGTCAGGCTCATAACCTGAAGGCCGCGGGTTCAAATCCCGCCCCCGCAACCAAATCACTTGCCGCGCGCAATCGCTTGCGCAAACTGTAAGCCGCTCGGCTTAAGCGTCACCATTCCAGAGTAGCTCAGTGGTAGAGCGGTCGGCTGTTAACCGATTGGTCGTAGGTTCGAATCCTACCTCTGGAGCCATGCTTGGGTCGACTTCTGAATTTTCCTTGGCTGTTAATCCGCTTCAGGCGGATCGTAGGTTCGAATTCCCCCAGATGACTACCGAGAAATCATGCTTGTGCTGGTACGTTTACGTCTTGCTCAACCCGGACGGAAAACTCTACATCGGGCAGACTCGGGATCTCTCCTTTCGTCTCCACCAACACAACGACCCCAAGCACACGCTCACAAGGACAACGAAGCGCTTCCGCGGGCCTTGGGAAATTGTGCATTCAGAGATGCTCCCGTCGCGATCAGCGGCTCTGGCTAGAGAGAAGTCGCTCAAGTCCGGTCAAGGCAGAGCCTGGCTGAATGGTCACCTCGGTTGTTAATCCGCCTAAGGCGGATCGTAGGTTCGAATCCTACCTCTGGAGCCATTCGACGCGCCTTCGGCATGCTCATGGCCTCCGGCAGACACTGCTTCATCGCGATTCTCCGAAACGCGGGCGCGTCGAATGTCCCCGAGCTTATCGGGCGATTTCAAATGAATGTGCAGCTGCTTTTCTTGCGCGGGCCGCGAGCTCGCGATTGTTCTTTCCTAGACGGCCCGATTCTAATAAGAATTTGAGCGTTGATGAAAAACCAAGGAGATTAACCCCCCTCGCCCACCCAACCCCCCATGAGTTATCTAAAACAGTACGATGATCTGCCAGACGAGCAGATAGCGCAAAAGGTCGGCCTCGTCAGCCGCTGGATTCGAACGGACTGGCAGCCTTTTTTTAAAGAGTTGCGAGAGAACCGGCCGATCTTCAAGACTCCGGCCTTTACTCTCGTCGCACTCTTTCCCGATGTAGTGGAAGTGCTTTCGAAGGAGGATGTCTTCTCCGTTCGCCTTTACCAGGCCAAGATGGATGCCGTGGTGGGCAGCCCGTTCATGCTGGCGAGGGACAACACACCGGTGAACTGGCGTGAGAAGTCGATCATGAAAGCGATGCTTCAATTGGAGGATCTTCCGGCGGTCCGGGAGATGTCCGGTGGCTTCGCCGATGAAGCGCTCGATCGCTTTGCGGGCGATGGCCGCATTGAAGTAGTGCACGAACTCAGCCGACACGTGCCGGTTCGGACATGTGGGGATTATTTCGGCTTCCCAGGGCCGAACCCCGAGGCGATGTATCGCTGGTCGAAGGCGACGCAATCCGACTTTTTCAAGAATCTCCAGAACGATGTGACGGTGCATGAAGCCGCTGTCCAGGCTGGGGGCGAGATGATGGCCTACCTCGGCGAATTGCTGGAAGAGAAGCGCCAGCGATTCTTCGCCGAACAAAACGGTCAGCGCTTGCCTGAAGACACCTTTAGCAGACTGATCCGGACATATTTCCCCGCGGAAATCGGGTTCGACGACCAACGGATGCTTACCAACATGGCAGGCCTTCTTATCGGAACTGTGGAAACGACTTCGCAAGCCATCGTCCAGGCGTTGGAGCAGATTCTCCTTCGGCCCGACATCGCCGCGGAAGCAATCGCCGCGGCGCGCTCTTCGGATACGGACGCGTTCGACGCGTACGTCTGGGAGGCATTGCGCTTCAATCCAATCAATCCACTGATCTTTCGCTTTTGCGAACAGGATACTACCCTCGCGGCGGGAACACCGAGGGAGACCCGCATTCCCGCCAAAACAATCGTGTTCGCGCTCACCGCATCCGCGGGGTTCGACTCCGCCGTGTTGCCCGATCCCGAAAACTTCCAGATCAAGCGTCCGGCATTCACCCAACTGCATTTCGGTTACGGGCATCATACTTGCCTCGGTAAGTACATCGGCCTGGTGCAGGTTCCGGAGGTAATCCGACGGATCCTTCTCCGACCGAAGGTGCGGTTGCTTGCTCCCCCCGAGGGCGCCATCGATTTTAAGGGAGGCCCATTCCCGGAGCACTTCACGATTGCGTATGGCGATTGAGAGAATCCCGCAAACGAGCAAAGGACGGTTATAACAGCAGTCGCAACGCGTTAGCGGAGGAGGACGAATGAATCCACAAACATATATCCTGACTCATTTCGGGGGGTTTTGGCGTTTCGTGCAAAGCGTCCCTTGGCTGCGTCGCAAGGTGAACCGTTTCCTGATCAACAGTTCGATCGATCGAACGGCCACACGCCCTTATCCGTTCACCACTCTCAATCCATACACATCCTGGGAATCCCTCACGGACCGCACTTACAGCAACCGCCACCTTCCGGCCGTGGAGCAGCCGCCCAATCTGCCGGATACAAACACGCTGGCCGATCTGTTCATGCGACGCGGTGAGACGATCCTTTGTCCCAAATCCACAGTCCTATTTGCTTATTTCGCGCAGTGGTTCACGGACGGATTCCTTCGCACCGATGGAAACAACCCGGGCAAAAACACTTCCAACCACGAGATCGATCTCACCCCGCTCTACGGGGTCAACAAGCCAGTCACCGAGATAATCCGCGCCAAGCATGGCGGTTTGCTCAAGAGCCAGATGATCAATGGTGAAGAATACCCGCCGCAGCTGTGCGAAAACGGCGTAGTCAAAACCGAGTTTGCGGGCCTGAAGCAAGTCCAGTTTGGTGACCGAAGCCCCGAAGAGAAGAATCAATTTTTTGCCATGGCTGGAGACCGCTCGAACGTCCAGATCGGCTACGTCATGCTCAACGTGCTCTTTCTGCGCGAGCATAATCGCATCGCGGGCTTGCTGGCGCGGGAGTACCCGGCTTGGGACGATGAGCGCCTCTTCCAGACCGCGCGAAACATCGTTATCGTCATCCTGATGAGAATCGTGATTGAGGAGTATATCAATCACATCACGCCGTTGCAGTTTCCGTTCTTCCTCGATCCTGGTGCGTTCCCGAATGAGCGCTGGTATCGGCAGAACTGGATGGCGGTCGAATTTACCCTGGTCTATCGCTGGCACATGCTGATCCCCGACAAGCTGACCGTGGCTGGCGCAAGCGTGGACCCGTGGACTACGATGTGGAACACGTCGCTGATCACCGACCGCGGTTTGGGCGCGTTGTTCGAGGAAGCATCGCGGCAGCCGGCGGGCAAGGTGGGACTGTTCAACTCGCCCAGGTTCCTTCGCGAGATCGAGGTGAGAAGCATCCAGATGGGCCGTGACTTGCATCTTGCGAGCTACAACGATTACCGGGCCACCTATAAGATGCCGCGTGTCACCGATTTCTCGGAGATTTCGAGCAACCCGACGGTTCAAAGCGAACTCAAACGGCTGTATGGCAACGTGGACAGGATCGATTACTACATCGGGCTCTTTGCCGAGGACACGGTGCCGAACTCCGTGCTCTCCCCACTGATCGGAACGCTGGTTGCGATCGATGCCTTCTCGCAGGCGCTCACGAACCCGCTCCTCAACCCGAATATCTATAACGAACGGACCTTCTCGCCCCTGGGGATGGAGTTGATCGAGAAGACGAGCCGACTAACGGACGTCTTGCATCGGAACATCCCGGCCGGTTCACCCAACTTTTATGTGAGCCTGACGAGAGAGGACTGGAAGCGGGTGTGAGAGCAGTTTGATAGAAAGGCCGAATCCTACCTCTGGAGCCAAATTCGCGCGGGGCGCATTTTCGAGCTTAATGGTAGTCCTCGTTGAGCGATCTCAGGAACGCGGCGAGCGGCGCGATATCGGTTGGGGCAAGATGAATGCCCGCGATTTCGGGCGAACCGTTGCGGACCTTCCCGGCGCGAGCGAGCGCTGACACGCCTACGTAAAAATGGAGCGCGTCTTCGATCGTGTCGAAAGCGCCGGAGTGGAAATAGGGATTGGAGTGACCCAGGTCGCGCACGGACGCCGTCTTGAAAACCGCCACGGTTCGAGGCAAAACCGCTTCCGGCGCGCAGGGCTTATCGCCGCACAGGATTTGCATGAGCGCCTGCTGCGGTTTGGGCATATCCGGGTTAGCGAAAACATTCCACGCCCCCAGATCCGCGTAGCCTGGCTTGCCGGCGACGGGCACAGCACGAAAACGACCGCTCGCACGCAGGTAATTCGAGGAGGGCGGCAGGTAATCGTTGAAGCGTACGTTGCGCTCCGCCAGCCCGGGAATCTTAAGAGCGGCGAAGGCGCCAGCGCCGAAGATCCGATCATACTCAGTCTGTGAAACACCGTTGTTGTGGAGGCGGTGATCCGTGAATTGCGGGGGCGTGTGACAAGAGACGCAATTACCAACGCGCGCACGGCTCGAGTCATGCGGGCGAGCCAAAAATATCTTCAGTCCCTGCAGCTCGGTCTTGCCGAAACGATAGGGCTGATCGTGCAATTTAAACGCGCCGTCCTGCGGGGTCGTCACCCATTTGAACGACTTCTGTTGTTCCAGCCGGGTGAGAAGTCTCCCGGAGTACTTGAGATCCGATTCGCCCTTTTCCGGCGCGACCGGCAGGCCGTTTTTCTGCAGAAAGAGATCGTAGGGCGAGCCGGATTCGCGAAACGTGTTGTGTGTGCCGAAGCGGATGCCATCCATGTAAGCGTGCATGAACTTCGCGATTGCTTCGAGCACCTGTTCGTCCGAGGCCTTCATCACGTCGATCCGATATCGCTCCGGAACCTCAAAGCCAGGCGGCAGATCGGGGCCGGTCCCTAGCATCACCACTCGGTAGGGAATACCTTTGCCGTTTCGCTGCAGAACGTGCCGAGGATTTGTGCCGTTATCCTCGCGAATGACGCGCGCGATGTGGGCAACGGCGGTCCGCTCCTCCTCCAGCAGCCAGCCGAAATTACGGCCCGTGAAACTGGCGATGGTGAGGTCTTCCGGCGTCGCGAATTCTCCATCGAAATGCATCAGGACCGGCACCTCGCGCGGCAACCCCAGACCAACCGTAGACGGAGAGTTGCGCGGCGTGGTGACAAGTCCGTCGCCGCGATCAGGAATAGCACTGCGGCGGCTGAAATCGACGTAGGTCCGCCCGGCTAGCGGCTGGCTGGAGATAAAATCGTCGCCAAGATGACATTGCCGGCAACTGATACTCTTCCCGCGAAACGGGCCGGGCAGCGCGGCGCGGTCGACCGCAGGAACTTGATCCACCAGACGATCCCCTTGATCGAGAGGGGCGTTCACGTCTCCGTTGCTGTGCGCAAAAAAGTATTGCGCAAAGCGGGTCTCGAAGAAGAGCCGATCTCCCACCGCGACTTCAGGATAAATCGAAGATAATCTGAGCCCATCCACTTCCTGTGGGTCAGAAGCGGCTGCGACAGTCACGCCCCAGGTAGCGGCCGCCAGCATCGCAGCCAACAGAGTTGTCGGCTCCAGTTTCATGATTATCAAGCCAAAAGCGAGCCAGAAATCGTCCCGACGACGCGTTGTTTGTCAAGACGTTTGTTAGCCATGTTGTCGTCTCCCAAAGAAGCAACGTCTAAGCCAACGTTCGGTCAGCTTACACTAAATTAATTAATCGGTTGGCACAGGCAGGAACTGTTGAGGGGTGAGTCTGCTTTCGCCCAAATCGTGCGGAACCGCGCCTCCACGGCGCGCGGTTCGGACGCGTCCTTGTTTTGGCGGCGCAGGCTCTTGCTCAGACCGTAAAGCGACCAGCCATTTTCCGGCAGGCGCACCAGATCATCGCGATAGAGCTGCTCGGCCTCCGCGAACTTTCCAGCCTTCATCAGGACGGCACCAAGCGAATGCCGGACAGGGATCATCCAGCCCGGGGGCTCGTCGTATCTCAATGCGTCTTCCTCTTTCACGGCCATCTGTAACTCGCCCGCGCCCGCGTCCACTTTGTCTTCCGCCACAAGGATCTCGCCTTCCAGCATGTGCGTGGCCAGTGAGAGGACAGGGGCGGCCGGATTGTTGCCCAAGGATGTCTCCCGCGGCACGGCCTTTGCGGCTTCGAGGAAGATGGCCTGCTCCTTCCGCGCTTTGGTGGTTTCTCCCTTGGCCGCATAGGCGGTCGCGCGCGCCGCGTGATGGAAGGCGCGCGAGAAAAACATGTTCTCCGGATATTTCGCAGGCTCGGCCAGAATTTCATTCCATCGCCCAAAACGCACCAGCACTTCGAGCGGCATTGCGACAAAGCCGTCCGCCGTAGTCGCGTTTTGCTTTGTCCATTCGCCTGGCAATTCCGCGACCATCGCCCGGACATGTTTCATCGCCAGTTCACGCTGCCCGTTCATCATCGCGGCGTAAGCCAGCATGTGCCGATTGTGGGCCGCATAGATCGGCGGCATTATGCCAGCGGGCGGTCCGACGATCTTTCGATAACGCCGATCGGCTTCCACAGCTTTCAGGTTCGTCTCGATTGCCTGTTGCCAGCGGCCCCGGCGAATATCGATGTGCGACGGCATGTGAACATTGTGCGCCAGTCCCGGTTGCAGAGTGCGCAAGCGGTCGGCCGCCGCGTCCGCGCGCTCTGGATTCGGTGAAGCTTCGACCGCGTGAATGAAAAGGTGGTTCGCGAACGGATGTTTCGGATTGAGTTTCAAGACCGCGTCGAGCGTCGCCAGGATTTCGTCGGTGCCTGGATTCGGCTGGCCCTCCGGCGTCCATTGGTCCCACGGGCGCAGGTCCATCATCGCTTCGGCGAAAAATGCGCCCACATCGGGATCGGTTGGATTCGCCTTCCAAACTTCCCGCATCGCATCCGCGTAAGCCTGATCGAGCGGGGCGCGGTCTCTCGGCGGGGGATTGGCATAGCGTTGACCCAACGCTTCAATCAGAGCGCGCTCAACCGGCGACGCCTTGCCCGCGTGTTGCTGCGCCAATTGCATTTCATTCCAGGCGAGTTCGGCGGACTTTGGCAGCACCATTGGGAAATTAATGTGCGGCCCGCTCGCGAGCGCGATGCCCCAGTGCGCCATCGCGCATTCTGGGTCAAGGCGGACCGCTTCCTGGAACGAACGGATCGCCGCGCTGTGATTGAACCCGTGCACGAACGCGAGCCCCTGGTTGAAATAGCGCCCGGCTTTAGGCGACTCGGTCGTGACCGCGCGCGAATAAGACCCCAGCCCTTCGAAGACTGGCTCCCGCGCGTAGCTCTGATTCGTAAGCAGAAGCCCCCACGCCACGCTAATTTGTAGAAGATGACGGAACGGGTTCACGCCGGCGTTGTGAGTCAAAATTCCTCTCCGCCGGGCGTTAAGACGGAGGGCAACTGAGCCTCGGGATGTGCGCGGAGCAATTGGTAAGCAACCCCACCCAGTCCTGGCAAGAGACCGGGCACGCAGGCATTTCCGGCAATGCCGCAAAAGGGTCCATGCTGCTCCAGACTGGTCAGAATCATGTCGAGCAAGGAAGAGGCGCCAAGCCCTTTCGGCCCTTCTCCCGCGGCGATCGCGTGGTGCAGCAATTCCCAGGCGCCGAGATCGCCATGACACGCGCAATGATTCCAACCCATTCCCAGCCGCCAGGTTGCCGCGGCCGCCCGATGCAAGTCTTGCCGTGTCGATGGGTGAGCCAGCGTCGGATCCAGATTTCGACGGGCCAAGCCAATGCCCACCGCGCCATGGCACCAAGCTGCTGCGGTTTTGATGCCCTCGATCTTGCGCAGGTCCAGCCAGCTCTGCTCCTGCTCGTCAAAAAGCGCGTCTTCGCAGGCGAACGCTTCCTGTGCCAGTTGCTCGTGGCGCGCGCTCCCAGTCGCGCGTGCCAGCCGGGTCAAGGCCCAACCGATCCCGGTTACGCCGTGGGCAAAACCGCCCACCCCTTCGGGCGCTCCGCTATGAATCCAGTAAACCTGTCCATCCCTCCGTTCAGCGCGTTCGTGCAAAAGGTCTCCAAAATGTGAAGCGAGATGGAGGTACTGCTCATCTCCGGTCAGGCGGGCCAAGATCAACAGTGGAGTGATGGCTCCGGCCGTGCCCAGAACCAAGTCGCTGGTCTCGTCGGCTTCTGCGGCCGCGGGAAGTTCCTCCGCCAGTTTGCAAGCGCGCTGTAAACCATCGACGCCGTCCAATTGCCAGTGCGCCAGCACAAGGTAGGTCCAGATCTGCGACCCAAGTCCGATATATCCGCCGGGAGTCAGCGGCCTGAGCTTAGCCCCGTCATCGCGCAGACGTTGCCGCTTAGCCTCGGCTAAGTCCAGCGTATGCAATGCCGCCCTAAAGAGCTTATCCAGTCCATCGATGGGATCCGCACGGCCGGCGGTTGTTTCGCGCAAATAGGCGCCCAGCAGCAACGCAATCCCAGAGATCCCATTGTAAAGATCCTGCGCCAGGGGCTGCACCGACCAACCGGTTGGACCAAGCACCGGTGCAATCCAAGCCACGCTCCCATCGTCACCATAAATCCCATTGCTCAAGATGCGGCGCACAATCAACGCGGCTTGTTGACGGCGGCGCTCTTCCAGATCGCCGCCACGGCCATGCTTCGGCCATAACGATACTTCCTTGGCCAGCCAGCCGTCGTTGATGTAAGCGCTTACCAGCGATGCTTGGATGACGTTTCGCTCGAGAGCGAGATCTGCCGCGCGCCAATTCGCCAGGGCAGCTTCGACCAAATGGCGCGGAGAAAGCCAATAGGTGCCGCGCGGCCCGGACAAGCGGCCTTCGCGGACTACGGTGAAGAAGAATGGAATATCACCTTCGAGCAAGTCATCGATCTCTGCGTTGATGACCGCGGGATCGCTTGGCGCTGACGAAACGTTGACCGCCATTTTCTGCAACAGATCGAAGGCATGCTGCCGCGCCGGTGCCGGATCATGAAGTGATGCCGGATGCCATAACATGCGAGCGATTTCGGCGTAGATCTCCGAGGGACGCGGCACCACCCGGATGCGGCACTCTTCGAATGCTCGCAGCCGCGAGCGCAAGGTCCCGGTCGCGTCCAAGCGCTGCAGGGTAGCTGTTAATCCATCAAAACCGCGCAGCACGTCCGGCCAGTATTCCGCGAGCACGGGCTTTGGGCTCGGATGATTTAACGATGGCCCTTGTTCGGCAGGGATGAAGCCCATATGGGCTTCGTCCGAACCGGCGTCAACAACTCCTGGCTGCATCTGCCTCGGCTGCTGTCCAGGAAGCTTGCCGACAGCCGACGGGTCAATGCCGCGCCAAGCCAGACCCACGGCGCGGCCTGGTAACAAACCCACACTAAGGACCGTCCCACCTACCAATTCACCGGCACGGTCGACCGCCTTCCCGTAGCCAGAGGGAGATGGCGGAACGTGGGGCGTAAAAAGCGTTTCGCAGTCGACCACGACCGGCGAACCGCCTTGAGCTATCAAGTTTTCGGCGTGCAGATCGCTGCCGCCGAGCAACCGCATTATTGCCAGGCATTCGCCGATGCCGCGATAGAAGCTGACGAACTCCTCATGGCTCTCGGCGTAACGATGCGTTACAAACTTGACCCACCCGTACTCACCACGGTCGACCGCCTCCGGTACGCGAACACTCAGCGGCGCTCCGTGCTCTTCGGCAAGCTCTGCGACGAAACTGCGCAAGACGAGGTGAATCCCCAACGGTCGCGGCTTGTAGGCCATGCGCCACCCCTCGCCGCGCAGAAGCGCCACGGTGGCCCCGCCGCAATGGCTGTCCCCGGCGCCGAACTCGATCTCTTGTAACTCGCCTGGGTCACCGCCGCATAGCCGGTCGAGCCGCCGGCGATCTTTCCCCCAACGCTGCGCAAAATTCAATGCCGCTGAGCAGCGATTGCGCATAATTGCGCTGATTCGCTCCAGCATCGTAGGGTAATGAACGGCGAGGCCGTCCCAGAAAGACCGGTGCGATGAAAGTTCAAGGAACTGCTGCCAGCGCTGATTCGAGTCCTCGCCGGTGAGGCGCCCGGTAACGCGGGCGGCGTTGAGCTCGAGCACGAGCACCCGGGTCAGCTTTGTGTGGAGGACGGTATAAAGGGAGAACCTGGTCCCGTCAGTAATGATCTCGCGCTCGCTCGCGCTCAGATCGGGGAGGAAAGTCAGCTGGGTTGCCAGATCGTCGACCGGAGGCGAAATCAGGCAACCCAGCGCAGTATCGAAGTGACGTGTGGTCACCTGATCTCAGCAACAGAAACAGATGCCTGAACCTGTGCAATTGGTGCCACACCACGTATAGGGCGTGCTGCAGCCACCACAATTATTGGTTATGTCTGCTTCTGTGAACTCAGCCACAAAGAGCGGACCGGCAGGATTATTCTGCTCGCCGCCATTGCGCCAGCGCGCAACCAACTCTTCATTCTTCATGCGGTTTTCCTCCTTTCGTCTGACCATTGTAACAAAAAATACTTACGCAGGTCAAGGGTGATTCGTTGCGAAAAGAAGGGTTGCGTGTCTCGACGGACAAAAAAAGTTGCCCGCGTCTTTGGATGGTGATCGTCGTCCCCTGCGGCCACGAAGTATTTGATCGACGACGGACCTGTCCCGCCAGCAAGGGTCTCGCGCTCAGAGCGGAGAGGAAGTTCTCCTGGGTTGCCAGTTCGTCCACCGGGGAAAAATCAGGCAACCCAGCGCGGTATCGAAGTGACGTGCGGTCACCTGATCTCAGCAGCACCAACGGAAGGCCGACATAGTGCAAACCGTCCCACAG
>Ga0307513_10011572_pt1 | contig 10957 bp, 17 predicted proteins | sample 15_EM_MG_FD_202174 | JGI IMG/M metagenome (GOLD analysis project Ga0307513, IMG submission 202174) | Populus trichocarpa ectomycorrhiza microbial communities from riparian zone in the Pacific Northwest, United States - 15_EM | ecosystem: Host-associated > Plants > Roots > Unclassified | place... | reverse complement strand
TCATAATGACACCCCATCCTCCCCCTAATAACCACCGAACCAGCTCGATAATTGGCTCTCATGCGCTCTTTGAGATCGCTTGTATGCCCCAGAGTGACATCCAGCGAATTCGGGAAGAAATCACTACTGCGCTGGAAGAAGAAGGTGGCTGGAACAAACCTGCTTTGGCTAGACTCTGGCTGCTCGACTCTCTTCTCCGAGAAGTTGCTAGAGTATATGGCCTCGGGTTAAGTGAGTACTTCGGTCAATCCTACCTTAGTTTTGGGATTTGTGTTTAATATAACCTAGCCCCTCTGTCACGTTTGACCATCAAAGAAGGGGTCCTTTCCGACGGGACCGTTGTTCCGCCTGGGTGGACCATCACCCTCCTCAACTCCGCAACTCATCAGGATCCATCTGTCTACCCTAATCCTGACACTTTCGACCCATTCCGATTTGCCAAGTTGAGAACGGAGGCGGAAAGTGATGTCAAATATGGCTTTGCGACTCTTGATAATGACTATATAGTCTTTGGCTTTGGACGACATGCGTGCCCCGGACGGTTCTTGTGCGTCAACTTGATCGTTTCCCCCGAGAGATAATTACTAATTGTTTACTCGCCAACTGCACAGCGCCTCAATGGAGCTCAAGATCGTATTGGCGACTATCTTACTCAAATGGGATGTCTCCTTACCAGAAGGGGTGAAGGAAAGACCAAAGAATATGGTGTTCCAGACAATGATCATGCCGCCTCCCAAAGCAGAGTTGGTCTTCACGAAACGGTCAGGCTAGAAATTCATTTTATTGAGTATTGGGGGATATTATGGCCTGTACTTCTGCTCCCAATTGCTAAAAGAGAGTATTTATCGACATTCATTCGAACCCAGGAACACTGCAGACCGGGAGGGACGTTGAGCCATCTCCCCAATGCATAGGGAACCATAGCCAGATCTTTGTGTCTGAGTTACTGCTTTAAACACATTTACGAAGGCCCAAGAGCGCCAGAAGTAAAACAAGAAGCCACCCCTCATCTGCCTGCACAAGCAATAATCGGAGAGTGAACCGACCCCTGTGAAATTTCTAACCTGAGAAACCAGAAAGGTTGTATATGAGCCAATAATCTGCTTGAGATCAGATCGCAAATTGGTCGGAATAGCGAGCACCTGGACTCCTATCATAGACGTTTGCGTTTTCAAGTCCCGCACGGCAGAGAGGCCAAGGCAAAAGCTCTTGCAACACGTAGAGATCCAGAAGCTGTCCGACATAATGTAGTTATTCCACCACCACACGTTCAGCAGGAAACGATCCAGCTTTGTGTTTCCGTACTAATTGACATGTGCATAGCCAATGTCCTTGTCTATTTCTGCTTCGTTTGGTACAAAATTACTGCCGCTATTATATCAGCCCCTTCCCGACACCAGAGGTTTTGTTGACAGAAGTCGTGGAAGAGCGGCGGGGGTTTCGTGACGCACAGTTAGGAGGGGCAAATATAACACTTCCGCGGCTCGAATATTTCATTCTACATACTACTGCGTTTCACCGCCACTCACACATAGCCGTGACCAGCCCACCGAGGACGACATCGCTCAACTCGGATCTTGAAGGTTACAGTTGCGCTCGCTAGTCTTGCTCCATCCTCTTAGAAGAGCGCTGAGGACTAAAAGGAGGACATAACTACTATTTTAGACGCAAGTAGTCAGGAAGACAACGAGTCACCGAAATTAACACCGGCTAAATTATTACGGGTATCGAGGCCAATAAAATTGGGAACACGCCAGCTCTTTGGGAGCTCACAGCAAAGACGTTCATGACCACGGATACGTTCCCAAAGCTGCGTGCACGCAAATCCCAGACCGGTGGGAAAGATGTTAGATGGCAGGTATTGACAGCAAAGGGGCAGGAATGATTCATTCTGATATGGGTCCGCCGTCTGTGAACCGACCACTGCATGCAACTTTGCTTGTCGTTGTCGCTACAGATAGAGCCATGTCGCGCACCACCTTTGCTCCAGCAAGATCTGACATGCGCCGTAGACCGCTCATTTAATTCCGTCGACATTGATTAGGATATGAGCATCAATGACACCATCCTTGCACTCGCTAATGGTACTTCAGGGACAGCAGAGATCACCTCGGCAGATTCAATTGAATTCGCTACGTTCTAACAAGACCTCACCAATTCTGCTGCTGAGCTTGCGCGGCTGGTCGTTTGTGACGATGAGTTTCGTCGATGTTCAGGTAAGAGTATATTGGAATATTAACCGCTGTAGATAGTATGTGCTTAGCGTGCGATCAGAATCAACGCTTCATTCGTGTACCTGCAGGTGGTATGATATAGGCCTTTAGGACCGTATACAACATATTCAAAGTATCAGGACACTCATTGCTCAGCGTGCGATCAGAATCAACGCTGAGCCAGTGGTTCCACCGAACGTATACAATAATATACATAGACCCATGTGCTCGAGTCGACAATTCTCCTTGGCCATATCGGGCGATACACAACGGATCGGGCGGGATATCCAACAGAGTGTTGGTATTTCCCTCGACTTTTGGCATGAACTTAATGTTCAACCAGGGTACTCCTACATATGAAGACGCACACAAAGTCCCATCCGTCATTTCGATCAACTTCGGCATTGGTGAAAACTACGCTGGACGGAGAGGACGCCAAGTAAGCCTCGTTATAATTTCGTTGTGGTATCCGAGCTCTTACCATTGGATCTTCAATCGTCCTAGCTGGGCCATGATTTTGCTGCCACTGGCTCGATCAAAGCCGATCAACCCTCATATAGTGTCGGATTCTTTTATCTGTACCGATGGCCCCCCAATCCTCCCTTTGCTGACCAATGGAGACCGGTCAAAGAACATCACAGAGTGTGAAGATTGGGCTAGGCAACGAAAAGGCGCCTTATTGGACATGCCAATTTTAGTCACGTATGTTTTCTTCGCTTGTACTCTTCCATCTGGCAGGCGCTTTGACACAATTTCAGGGATATGTGACCATTAACGGCGATTATCGAAGCCGAGCGTTCTTTTCAGGATGCGTCGTATAAGGGAATCTATAGACAGATCGCTTGTTACACAAGTCGTCCTGCACGATGAGAACCCGAGTGACGAATTGACGAAGAGAGCTCACCCTGGGCGCTCCTGACAAATCTAACATTGTTCACATACTCCATTCTATTCAGAATTTGTACCAAAAACCTACAAATTTGGTCACAATTAGCCGTTTGAGTTGAGAACTTGCTGGCCTCGAAAGTAGCCCCCAGACCTTTGGTACACACACATTTCCTAGTTGCTTGTTGTCCCCTCGTTGGTTCTTCTTTGACTTTTCCTCATGCCTAAGCACTGCTCTTTGCATTTCTGGTGTTAAAGCTCGAGGCGGCAAAGAGTAGCCACAAGAAGCCTCCTTGATATGTTGGAAGCTAAACTGATAGCCTATACACACAAACACCAGAATAATACATAAACCAGGAGCGCATGGACCGGGCGCGCAATCGAACTGCGACCAGATCGTTGAGCACCGGCAAATGGTACAGACGGCGCGGACGGCGGATGAAGCGTGGTAGTGCCAACAAAGTCCTTGAACGAAGTTCTTGAATTTGACCTGACCCTTTCAGCGTTTACATCTCAGAATTGAGACGTCAACGCCCACGTCAGGTTCCGCTTCGCGGGACTCAGGGCAGCCTCCCACTCCCCCAATCAGAAGCTAACCTTCGCCTCAGAAGACTACAAGTGCATTGGTGAACCACCAGCGTCTCACTAAGTGGCAACGTAATGATTGACCACTCCGTTACTAGACCTACCTCCCTCTTAGACGCAACCCACGACCACCCCCCCCCCCCCCGCCCTCGCGATGGGGTTATCGAGTTGTGTCCTACTGATAGCAGCTGCGGCTGTAGTCGCTATTAAGCTCCACACTAGGCGGCCTTTCCCCCGCGTTGGCAACCAAACACCATTCGGAATTGGCTATCTCATTACGGCGCTACAGGCAATCACCAAGGGCCCAGAATTGATCGAAGAGGGTTTGAAGAAGTACCCCGGAAAGCCATTTGTCCTTCCAACATTGGGAGGCAGTGTATTACTCACAGCGAACAAAGGCGATGTCGAACTTATGAGAAGGAGTGACGACTCGGTGGTGAGACCAAGATCCTTACCTTGCTCTGTGCCTGGAAATGTTCATCCCTCCTTCCAGTGGAACCACCCGATCGCAGCAAACGAGGTTCGCCACTATTCTGAGACCTGCGAGACGCTTTCTTATCACGTCTTCAATGCTACTAGGTCCTACAGCTCGATTATGTCATGAACGAATTCCAGCAACGTAATCCATATCAAGCAGCGGTCACCCGAACCGAGGTTACCAAGGCAATTTCGAAATTCATACCTGATGTTGTTGAGGAAACTCAGCTGTCCACCGAGGAAACCTTCTCCCCGAACGGTCGCGGTACGCAATGTCATTTTCTTTGCTATCCTTTTGCTAATTCTTCGCAGTGGTGATGCAAATTAAAGTCCTCGACACCATGACCAACCTCGTCGCACGTATCAGTAATAGGGCAATGGTAGGCCTTCCGCTTTGTCGGAACGCTGGCTATACCCATGCGATGGTGCATTTCGCTGAACTTCTCATCCCTTGTGGCCAAATACTCCTCTGGGTACCTCGGATTGCTAGGGGGTTAGTGATTTGATTATTCAAACTGAGTTTGCTTTTGACTTTGCCTGATATCTGCAGGGTGGTTTATTGGATGGTCTCAAATGTGGCAGGAGGGAAGCAAGAACCACTGAAATTCCTTGTTCCATACCTCACAGAACGCCTACGTGATCGTCAAGCCCACACCAAGACACCGGATATCAATTCAGAGCAGTCGGTGGGGTGCATTCTTTGCTGCGATGATCAACGGCTTTCATACTCTACCCTGGTTGCAGGTCACTGTTGCAGACCTCCTCATGGATGCTGCACCACCTGGGGAGCTTGCTGATATCCGATTGCTGGCCATGCGCGTGATGAACCTTAATTTCGCGGCAATACACACCAGGTGTGCATACTTTCATAATGACATCCCATACCCCCCATAATAACCACCGAACCAGCTCGATATTTGGCTCTCATGTGCTCTTTGAGATCGTTTGTATGCCCCAGAGTGACATCCAGCGAATTCGGGAAGAAATTACTACTGCCCTGGAAGAAGAAGGTGGCTGGAATAAACCTGCTTTGGCTAGACTCTGGCTGCTCGACTCTCTTCTCCGAGAAGTTGGTAGAGTATATGGCCTCGGGTTAAGTGAGTACTTCGGTCAATCCTGCCTTAGTGTTGGGATTCGTGTTTAATAAAACTAGAGCATCTGGACCGTTTAGCCATCAAAGAAGGGGTCCTTTCCGACGGGACCGTTGTTCCGCCTGGTTGGATCATCTCCCCCCTCAACTCTGCAACTCATCAGGACCCATCTGTATATCCTAACCCTGACACTTTCGACCCATTCCGATTTGCCAAGTTGAGAATGGAGGCGGAAAGTGATGTCAAATATGGCTTTGCGACTCTTGATAATGACTATATAGCCTTTGGCGTTGGACGACATGCGTGCCCCGGGCGGTTCTTGTGTGTCAACTTGATCATTTCCCTTGAGAGATAATTACTGATTTTTTACTCGCCAACTGACTAGCGCCTCAATGGAGCTCAAGATCGTATTGGCGACTATCTTACTCAATTGGGATATCTCTTTACCGGAGGGAGTGAAGGAAAGACCAAAGAATATGGTGTTCCAGACAATAACCATGCCCCCTCCCAAAGCGGAGTTGGTCTTCACGAAACGGTCAGGCTAGAAATTTATTTATTGAGTATTGGGGGATATTATGGCCTGTACCTCTGTCCCCAATTGCTAAAAGACTGTCTTTAATCGACATTCATTCGAACTGAACACCGCACACGGGGGGACGTTGGGCCATCTTTCCAATGCATATGGCATCATAGCCAGACCTCCATGGCTGAGTTACTGCTTTACACACATTTACGAAGGCCCAAGAGCGCCAGAAGTAAAAACGAAGCCACCCCTGATCCGCCTGCACAAGCAATAATCGGAGAGTGAACCGACCCCTGTGAAATTTCGAACCAGAGAAACCAGAAAGGTTGTATATGAGCCAATAATCTGGGAAGTCGAGCTTGCATGCTTGAGATCAGATCGCAAATTGGTCGAATGGCGAGCACCCGGACTCTTATCATAGACGTTTGCGTTTTCAAGTCCCGTACGGCAGAGAGGCCAAAGCAAGAGCTCTTGCAGCACATAAGCTGTCCGACATAACACACGTTCAGCAGGAAACGACCCAGCTTTATGGTCCCATACCAATTAACATGTGCCTAACCAATGTAATTGTCTACTTCTGCTCCCTTTGGTACAAATTTACTGCTGCTATTATATTGGCCTCTTGACGACACCAGAGGATTTGTTGAGTGCTGATGTTATCTCATGTGCCCAGTACCCAGAAGTCGTGGAAGAACCACAGGGAGGTTTCGTTACGCATAGTTAGGAGGGGCGAATATAACACTTCCGGGGCTCGAATATTTCATTCTACATACTTCTGCGTTTCACCGCCACTCACACTCAGCCGCGACCAGCCCACCAAGGACGACATCACTCAACTCGGATCTTGAAGGTTACAGTTGTGCTCGCTAGTCTTGCTCCATCTTCTTAGAAGAGTGCTGAGGACAAAAAGGAGGATATAAACACGATGTCAGGCGCAGGTAGTCAGGAAGACAACGAGTCACCGGACCGAACATGACCGAAATTAACACCGGCTAAGTAGATTACGGGTATCGAGGCTAATAAACTTGGGAACACGCCAGCTCATTGGGAGCTCGCAGCAAAGGCATTCATGACCACAGATACGTTCCCAAGGCTGCGTGCACGCAAATCCCAGATGGGTGGGAAAGATGTTAAGATGGCAGGTATTGACAAAGGGGCAGGAATGATTCATCCTGATATGGGTCCGCCGTCTTCGAACCGACCACTGCATGCAACTCTGCTTGTCGCTGTGGCTACAGATGGATCCATGTCGCGCACCACCTTTGCCTCAGCAAGACCTGACATGTGCCGTAGACCGCTCATTTAATTCCATCGACATTGGTATTGATTGAGATATGAGCGCCAATGACACCATCCTCGCACTCGCTAATGACACTTCAGGGACAGCAGAAATCACCTCGGCAGATTCAATTGAACTGGCTACGTTCCAACAAGAGCCCACCCACTCTGCTGCTGAGCTTGCGTGACTGGTCGCTTGCGACGACGAGTTTGTGACAAAACTCGTGATCGTCGATGTTCGAGTAAGAGTATATTGGAACCGCTGTAGATAGTACATGCTCAGCGTGCGATCAGAATCAACGCTTCATTCATTTACCTGCAGATGGTATGATATAGGCCTTTAGAACCGTATACAACACATTCAATGTATCAGGACACTCCCTGCTCAGCGTGCGATCAGAATCAACGCTGAGTCAGTGGTTCCACTGAACGTGTACAATAATATACATAGAGGTTCGAGTCGACAATTCTCTTTGGTTATATCGGGCGATGCACAACGGATCGGGCGGGATATCCAACAGAGTGTTAGTGTTTCTCTCTACTTTTGGCATGAACTTAATATCCAATCAGAGTGTTCCTACATATGAAGACGCACACAAAGCCCCATCCGTCATTTCGATCAACTTCGGCATTGGTGAAAACTACGCTGGACGGAGAGGGCGCCAAGTAAGCCTCGTTACAACTTCGTTGTGGTATCCGAACTCTTACCATTGGATCTTCAATCGTCCTAGCTGGGCCATGATTTTGCTGCCACTGGCTCGATCAAAACCGATCAACCCTCATATAGTGTCGGATTCTTTTATCTCTGCCGATGGCTCCCCAATCCTCCCTTTGCTGACCAATGAAGATCGGTCGAAGAAGACCGCAGAGTGTGAAGATTGGGATGGGCAACGAAAAGGTGACTTAATAGACATGCTGATTTTAGTCACGTATGTTTTCTTCGCTTGCACCTTTCCGTCTGGCACGCGCTTTGACACAATTTCAGGGATATGTGACTATTAACAGCGATTATCGAAGCTGAGCGTTATTTTCAGGATGCGCCGTATAAGGGTATCTATAGACACATCGCTTGTTACACAAGTCGTCCTGCGTGATGAGAACCCGAGTGACGAATTGACGAAGAGAGCTCACCCTAGGCGCTTCCGACAGATCTAGCATGGTTCACATACCCCATTTCTATTCAAAAATTGTACCAAAAATCTACAAATTTGATCACAATTAGCCGTTTGAGTTGAGAACTTGCTGGACTCGAAAGTAGCCTCCAGACCTTTGGTACACACACATTTTCTATTTGCTTGTTGTCCTCTCGTTGGTTCTTCCTTGACTTTTCCTCATGTTAAGCACTGCACTTCGCATTTCTGGTGTTAAAGCTCGAGGCGGCAAAGAGTATCCATACAAGAAACCTCCTTGATATGTTGGAAGCTAAACTGATAGCCTATACACACAAACACTAGAATAATACATAAACCACGAGCGCATAGACCGGGCGCGTAATCGAACTGCCACCAGATCGTTGAGCACGGTACGGACATCTCGGACGGCGCATGAAGCGTGGCAGTGCCAACAAAGTCCTTGACGTTCTTGAATTTGACCTGACCCTTTCAGCGTCTGCATTTCAGAATTGAGACGTCAACGCCCACACGTCAGGTTCGCAGGTTCGGGCTTCGCGGTCAGGGCAACCTCCCACTCCCCCAATTAGAAGCTAATCTTTGCCTCAGAAGATTGCAAGTGCATCGGTGGACCACCGGCGTCTCACTAAGTGGCAACGTAATGATTGACCAGCTCCGTTACTAGACCAACGACCAACCTCACTTTTAGACGCAACCCCAACCCCCCCCCTTCCGCCCTCGCGATGGGGTTATCGAGTTATGTCCTACTGATAGCAGCTGCGGCTGTATTCGCAATTAAGCTCCACACTAGGCGGCCTTTCCCCCGCGTTGGCAACCAAACACCATTCGGAATTGGCTATCTCATTACGGCACTACAGGCAATCACCAAAAGCCCAGAATTGATCGAAGAGGGTTTGAAGAAATACCCCGGAAAGCCATTTGTCCTTCCAACATTGGGAGGCAGTTTATTACTCACAGAGAACAAAAGCGATATCGAAATCATGAGAAGGAGTGATGACTCGGTTGTGAGTCCAAGACCTTTACCTTGCTCTGTGCCTGGGGATACTCATCCCTCCTTCCAGTGGAACCAGCCAATCGCAATAAACGAGGTTCGCTACTATTCTGAGACCTGCGACACGCTTTCTTATCACGTCTTCGATGCTACTAGACCTTTCAGTTTGATTATGTCATGAACGAATTCCAGCTACATAATCCATATCACGTAGCCGTCGTCCGAACCGAGGCTACCAAGGCAATTTCGAAATTCATACCTGATGTTGTTGAGGAAACTCAGCTGTCCACCGAGGAAACCTTCTCCCCGAACGGTCGCGGTACGCAGTGTCATTTTCTTTGCTATCCTTTTGCTAATTCTTCGCAGTGGTGATGCAAATTAAAGTCTTCGACACCATGACCCATCTCATTGCACGCATCGGTAATAGGGCATTTGTAGGCCTTCCGCTCTGTCGGAACGCTGGCTATAACCATGTGCTGGTGCATTTCGCTAGACTTCTGCTCCCTTGTGGCCAACTACTCCTCTGGGTACCTCGATTTGCTAGGGGGTTAGTGATTCGATTATTCAAACCGAGTTTGCTTTTGACTTTGCCTCATATCTGCAGGGTGGCTTATTTGATACTCTCAAGTGTGGTAGGAGGGAAGCAAGAACCAATGAAATTCCTTGTTCCACACCTCACAGAACGCCTACGTGACCATCAAGCCCACACCAAGACACCGGATATCAATTCGGAGCAGTCGGTAGGGTGCATTCTTTGCTGCGATGGTCAACGGGTCTTATACTCTACCCTGGTTGTAGGTCACTATTGCCGATCTCCTCATGGATGCTGCACCACCTGCGGAGCTTGCTGATATTCGATTGCTGGCCGTGCGCGTGTTGAACATTAATTCCGCGGCAATACACACTAGGTATGCATACTTTCATGATGACACCCCATGGCCACCCATAATAACCACCGAACTAGCGCGATGATTACCACTCATGCGCTCTTTGAGATCGCTTGTATGCCCCAGAGTGATATCCAGCGAATTCGGGAAGAAATCGCTACTGCCCTGGAAGAAGAAGGTGGCTGGAATAAACCTGCTTTGGCTAGACTCTGGCTGCTCGACTCTCTTCTCCGAGAAGTTGGTAGAGTATATGGCCTCGGATTAAGTGAGTACTTCGGTCAAATCTGCCTTAGTTTTGAGATTTGAGATTAATAAAACCTAGCCCCTGCGGTCCGTTTGACCATCAAAGAAGGGGTTCTTTCCGATGGAACCGTTATTCCGCCTGGGTGGAATGTCGCCAGCCTCACCTGTGCAACTCATCAGGATCCATCTGTCTATCCTAATCCCGACACTTTCGACCCATTCCGATTTGCCAAGTTGAGAATGGAGGCGGAAAGTGATGTCAAATATGGCTTTACGACTCTTGATAAAGATTATATGGCCTTTAGCGTTGGACGACACGCGTGCCCCGGACGGTTCTTGTGCGTCAACTTGATCGTTTCCCTCGAGAGATAATTACTAATTGTTTACTCGCCAACTGCACAGCGCCTCAATGACGCTCAAGATCGTATTAGCGACTATCTTACTCAATTGGCATGTCTCTTTACCGGAGGGAGTGAAAGGAAGACCAAAGAATATGGTGTTCCTGACAGCAACCTTGCCCCCTCCCAAAGCGGAGTTGGTCTTCACAAAACGGTCAGGCTAGAAACTCATTTTGTTGAGTATGGGGGGATATTATGGCCTGTACTTCTGCACCCAATTGCTAGACGCTAAAAGTGGGTATTTAATCGACATGCA
>Ga0307513_10011571_pt1 | contig 10957 bp, 15 predicted proteins | sample 15_EM_MG_FD_202174 | JGI IMG/M metagenome (GOLD analysis project Ga0307513, IMG submission 202174) | Populus trichocarpa ectomycorrhiza microbial communities from riparian zone in the Pacific Northwest, United States - 15_EM | ecosystem: Host-associated > Plants > Roots > Unclassified | place... | reverse complement strand
TGGAGTTGAACGATGCATACGCCCACACATTACATATTGTTCTTAAAAACCAGTGATCGCACAGTCCGAGTTCGTTGTAAACCATGCAATTGAGCGCCAGGTACAGTCCTTGCCACGGGACGCCCAAAGTGTATGATTGGATAAGGCAAAGAGGCAGTAGCGACCACCGAAGGATTAGAGCATGCTCCAGCGTTATTCGCTTCGAAGAGATTGGCCGCCAGGGTTTGTTTCGGAGGTCTTCAGCAGGATTAATACTTTGATTGGATACGCAGCACTGAAGAAGATGTGCCCATGTCCAGAAAACTGATGCAGCGAATCTTCCAGGGCTAGCATTAGGTTGTGAGAGGGCAGCAAAGACGGTCTAGGGGTCATAGGTGGTTCTCAGCTCTTGCGCAGAACCAAGGTGTATCAGGATGGACACTCACAACAGGGATGAGAACGGTTTTGAGATCTGACTTTGTGAATAGGAACGAAGTTGTGATCGCATATCTTCCTCTCGAGCTGAGGGCCAGGAAGGCAAGAATGGTCAATTTCAGGCCGGCATATGGAGTAAGCAGGAGGGGTGGCACTGTTAGAGAGGCAACGGTGCTTTTCGTCGCTGAGAGTTGGAGCGTCTCCAATATATGCATGGTGAGGTAGTAAAGACAAAGTGGGAGGTGGACGAGTGTACAATTAGGGGGTACCTTGGTTTTAAATCGAGTTGCGGATGACGTCGCGGGTACGTTGAGAGGGAGAAACGTCAGCACCCCTGGTGGTGGGCATCCCCCGGAGCATCAACGGCATCTACATCCAATATTCACAAGAGTGGGCACATATACGGAGAGTGCAGACCGTGATCCGACGGGCGATTAAGTATAAGTGAAGCCGTTTCGGCCGGAGATGCGGCTTAACGCATTATTCACGTCGGCACTCATGCCGGACACATTGAGGTGGAGCTCGATACCGGCAGCTAAGCGCTGGGCCGCTTAAAAATGGGCTGCCGCCAATATCGAGCAACCCGGCGCAAAGTTAAGGAACTTGTAGTGGTGGGTAGAGGCACTGTATTAGAGGGCCAAATGCGGATGAAAGTCGGTGCTGGGCTCCCTCCGCTCCCCGAGGTTTCGGGTACCCTGGGCCAGTCCGCAGCGACCGGGCCGGAAGCCTAGTGAGTAGAGATATAAATACTCTGTTATCACAACGTAATATCCCATCCCCGTACTCTCGAATATGAACCATCGATTAGCTGACAAACGATCGGGCAGTTGTCGCAGGTTGTCTGTACGCATTTTGACAGGTTGAAGGCGAGAAAACCCTCCGCTCCAAAGACCTAAGCAACGTTATTAATTTGCATCCTCTCATGGTGGCACCCTGTCCGGTGGCGCCCCGTACGTATCGCACCTACTCCCAAGTCTGAGTTGAACTGTCGAGAATACAAGAGCTGTGGTCGGTTGCATTCTCCACTCACTTCACTAAACCTATGGACGCGTGGTTTTAGAGAAGCATGATAGGTGTTATTGAACAGGGTTCCTTGAATTTTCTGGGTGTACTGCTTTCTTATTGAGGATGCGAGAGATCCGGAGTGGAGAACGGGAGGGGGAAATTGCTGATGTCGTGCAAGGTATTTCCATTTTGCTCCCTTGGGTAATTGTTGAGCAAGCTGTATAAAAATGAAAATTCGATATACAAATGTTTCCATTCAGTAGACGAGGATCCCGAGGCTCGCAGGCGCGCAAACTGGAATGCAGGTGACTTGTGAGGCCATTCTATGTAACATTCATCACTCTCATCCTTGAGGGACTATTGGAAGAGGCGATTCAGAGATGGGGAAACCAAACAAATGAGGAACCGGGAACTCACGTTGATAAGCGGCCCGTTCCCTTAAGAAAGTGCTGCCTACCCTGAGGTTTGCTTCCCTTCGGATGCCAGTACACGATTGGTTGATCGGAAATACAGTCCTTGTTGTATAAGACCTGATCAAGGGGAATGGGAATGGTAGTCAAACACTGCAAATCAGTGACCCACCGTGTTAATGAGGACAACCTCGGTCTTTGGTCCATTGCAGAACAGTTCGAGAACCGGAGCGTATTTCTACTCGCTCGCGTCCGTGTCAATTTTATCCAACACAGAAGCAATAGCACACGCATGATGACCTCCCTCAAGGCTAGGCCTTCGATCTGATCTGGCGGAGTGCTCCAATCCACAGTAGCTATCAACCCGTGCCAAATGCACGCCACTAAATCGGTCCCCGGGATCGGTTGCTGAGCCTGTTGATCTTTTCAGAATGAGATCATCTAAATCGAACAATGTTCAGAGTTCAAACCTTTCTCCCACTCCAGGACCGCACCGCCTCGATGCCCTCTTCCTTCTCAAAGAGGTGCTTCAGTCCATTCACGATCACATCCTTGACGGGTGTAACTTCCTTTCGTACCACTCGGCCACAACCGGAAGGCCCTTCTCCTTGAAGTACGCGTCAAGATTAGTGACATTACGTTTATTGTGAGGGAAGAAGTCGATGGGATCCTTGACTCCGCCTCGCTTGAGTGAGGAGAAGTGATAGATAGACTGGTCACCGATGTACGCGCGGAAGATGAGCGTGAGGATCGTCAATGCCTGGCCTATAATAGGAGGTCAGCATGCAAAGGGCAGGCCAATGAGTAGGTCTCACCACCCTTGACGACGTGGTCCTTCGTCAAGACCTGGATTGCGCTCGCACTGGCTAACCCCTGGAGGTTGGCTCGTTCGAATGCAGCTGCGAAACAAGGCCTATATCTGACCTATGTCTATTAGTGTGTTGTGTTATTGTCTATAGTACCTCGTGTCTCTGTTCTGTCGGGTGCGGTTTGTATTTGGGTATTTCCTTATAGGGCCGTCCTACTTCACGTAGTGACCAGGGGCAACACCTCACAATTTTGCCCTGCTGGGCTTTCCACAATTTTGACACTTCTGCCATGAAGCCCAATCTCCAATATTCGGGAACTGGCCATTCGTTAAGGCTACAGTGGCTCAACGTTCAACTGCACCACGTGTTGTCCCATGTTACACACCTGACAGCTTTATACAAGGTCATTGCTTACAATGAACCGCCGAATGAAGGTGAACGACGGAAACGGGTTACCCGTCGGGGGGAACTGCCAAGTGTGGAAGTGCCGGAACCGTCCGTCCAGATAAACGAATAGATTGATCGTTCGAAATCTCTCAGCTGTTAACACTTCTTGTATTGGATGAAAGACGTTGCTGCTACCCTTGGGGGTTTGGAATCCTTCGCTTCATTGCGATCTTCAGCGCTCGCGGCTCTAAAACTCATGGGAGTGCAAAGATCAGAGACGAATAAAATACGCAACCTATTATGTACCAGAGCTCCGATGCCCTAACCAGAACCGTCGGTGCTCTCTTTCTTCGGTATATTCGCACCGACACGAATGATCGAGCGTCGTTGTCGGTTATCTTTGGAGGTTCACCGATATATCGAATTGGTGGGCCCCGGGATGACGGTCAGCCCGTATGTACATTTCCGAGAATTTGTGGGCGAGGTTCAACATGCGATTTGACCTCTACCACGCCATCGGCGCACGACGGCAATGTCCCAATCGATTGAAAATGAGACAGCGACGTGTGAGACGTGTAGCATAGCACATTATTGTCCAGCCGGAAGGTTTGCTGCAGAATTCCTACAAGGTTCGCCAGTGATAAAGATTGGCTGCACCCAGACGAGCGACGAAGAGTACTGTGTAGACGAGCGCACCAATTCCACGCAAACTGGATCTACTCACTCTCGATTCTCACCACCTACCTCGCCCTCTGAAGTTGTCCCTTCTGACAAGGACCACGTTTAACGTCACCCAAAGTACACAGCCTAGCAACGATCCTGGGCTTAACAAGATAGAGGCTCTTTATGCGAGCCTTTGGCGTCATAGTTGCCATCACACTTCGCCTCTGCAACCGACTAGTCTGTGCAACCACCTACCTCGCACCCACCCACGTCGACTGGGGCCAGCAACCATTGTCGAAATCGAGACTGTTTCCTCGCCTATCGCCTTGCTTCAAGTCGGTCTCTCTGCGAAAACGCGAGAGGATGTGCTCAACATCTTGCAAGTAGTCATGGGAGCGACAACAACTCTAATGGTGTCAACAAATTAACACTCTGTAAACACCTCTGGTCAGGCTCACCCGGAGCCCCTCTCCGAGCCGCCCGCCCAGTGTGTCGGACAATGGGCAGACCCGGTGTTATCCTGAGCACCGAACCCCAATACGGCAGGCAAAAATCTTTCCCTTTTCAAAGGCAACTTACCGTGTGTGTGGGGGCGTGCTTGCTGCGTGCTGCGTGCGGACGTGCGTGCGTGCGACTGTCGGAGGAGACTGGCCATAAGAGTACTGGCGACTGGCGGTTGATGATGAAACAATAGCTATTATCAATTACCAATTATTATTATTTATTTATTATTTATTGAGTACATATCCCATGCTTCCTTGTCGCGATCAGGCTAAACCCGACCCTGCACCACCCCAAAGCTTTAAACCCCATCGACGAATCCGCACGCGTCGCGCCCAGCTCAGAGGGTGTCCTCAGAGGCCGTCCGTGAAACCACCCGTGACCTCGCAGACGAGTACCCCGACCTCGCCACCCATCACTCCCACTACCTGGGCCGGAGTCGCCTCGCCCCTTATCCGAATGCCCTCTTTCGAAACCGGTAGGTGACACCTCCCTTTTACTCCTGAGACCGCGTCTGTCGCTCCGACCGGACAACCTCATCCCAGACCCCACGATGCACCAGCGCTTCCAGTCGCGTGTCAAGGACGCCCTGTTCCGTCTGTAGGTAGCTCAGGAGTATCTGCCGTTCGTTGCCGCTCATGCTCGCCTGGAATCGAGAATACAGTTCCTCATCCGACTGCAGCACCATCCAGACGGTCGCGACGGAGTTGCGCCCATCAGTTTGGGAACACTGCTTTTGCCAGTGCTTCTCTCACTGAGTAGCAATACATAATTCCTCTTGTTCCTAGCTTCCACCTATCCCAGCTGACCCCGCTACTCTAGCTTCATACAGATTGATGCTCCTCAAATACACCCTAATAGTAACTCGTCTTCTTCTGTGTACCCAACATCACGGCCTGGCCGTACTCCATCTCTCCCTCGCTCATCCGCGACATCCTCACTGTAGCGGCAGCACGGACAGTCGGTTTCGCCCTCCACCTCCCGCTTTTCTACCTTGTAACCCCCTTCCACACCTACATCAACAGGTTCATGTTGGTGCTCTCAGTCTTCTTCCAGGTATTCTCAGAGGAGCTCCTCCGCCTGAGTGTGCTCATGCTGCTTGGAATCAAGTTGGAAGGGGGTTAAGCCGTGGGGGATGTGTGGGACCCGGCATTTACGCGTGTGTAGTGGATTGCCATGGGCTGGGCGTTGGCGGGTAGAGTGGTTGGTCTCGCGCAGGGATGACCAGCTCTCGCTGTTTAAGAATATACTCCCGCCGTATTCCAGGCCCAGTTTGCATAATCCGCCTTTCGTCTCCATCCGCCATTCCCCAACGCGCACCGGCAAGCCACCGCTCAGACCACCCGGGGCGGCCACGACGACGCAACCCCGGCCCCATTCCGACTCCCACTCCCCTCTGAGCACCGTCATGCGATCGGTCCACCCGAGTCAGGAGATCCTCACGCCAGATTTGGAGACTCAAATCTCGCACCTGCTCGCGCTCAAGAGTAGAGCAGAGATCGAAGACATGTACGGTTCACCACTGCCCAACATCCCGCTCTTCCTCATGTTCCTCCAACGCGTCGACTCGATCCTCCTCAATCTGGGCCTGACCTCCTCCTGTGTGCGGCGTACGTCTCCTCTGCCCTCAGGCGCGTTTGAAGACTACCTCCCCCGCCGCAATCGCTGTGCTGATGAGAGAGGGACAGGGCCTGACATGGGCGCAGGTCGAGGCCATCGCACTGACGTTTATGGCGTTCATCGGTGTGCATTTTGCACATAGCGCGATATGGACCGCGGGTGCGCTGCCAAGGACTAGGATGCATACCGCGAGCTATGTTGGTTGCTGGTCACACTTGGGTGTTTCTTTGCGGGCCTTGGTGAGTGGGGGCTTTGGTCTGATGGAGGAGAAAGAACCGAGTGGTGACAGAGGGGAAGAGTATGGCTAGGAGGAGAGCAACGAAACCCAATTCTCTCACTTTTGATATGACATATATATGAGGAAAGAGGTGGTACACACGGTCCCTCAAAAGGCTCCAACTCGTCTCGGTCTGGGCTGGGCACTGTACGCAATGACATTACCACATCGTGCACGCAGATATCTCGCTATCTGGTCCACATTTTCGCTTGTGTACGATCTCTCGTTGGTGGACACTATATCATAATTTGAGGTATACGATATAGTTGGAGATTCAACTACACAAACAAACTTGGGTTGACGCGTTTGCACGCCCGTCCTATGTCAAATATGTTTCCTTACTTGCAGTACCTATTGAACGCTCAGTTAGTACATTTATTCAGCGGGTTTTCCTCCCCCGACTGGCTCCCAGCCTCACAGTCAAACGTCGCACGACACATAATCTGACAGCCAGAAAATCCATAATATTCACAATAGTGACTACAACTAGTATACACAGAACCAACATGAGAATGATACTTTCTTAACGTCCTTTCGGCTGCCGGCACGCGACATTTCATCCGGCAGCCGCAGACCCCACCTTGTGAGCTCATTGCGCCCCCAGCCTCATTGTCATACGCATGACGGCTGATGACAGCTGTCTCGGAGTTCCACCCGCTGTCATGCTGGACACATCAGATAGCCTTTTGGAGGGCCCTACATTCGACGGACTACGACAGAATGAGAAGCTCTGGGAATGGTATGAATAAGCGACATAGATGGATCCCTATCGAAGAAGCGAGTTGGCCGGTAGTCGCGGTCGAAAGTGTTGTTTTTTCACGTCTTTCCCTCGAGCCGAACCCGTGCCAAGTTGTGGCAAGAATGCGTTTTTTGATGCACCTTGAGCCGTTGATCCGGGATCTTTAAAGTGCTGCAGGAACTTCTATCGGGCGGAGGGTCCACCGTTAGCTCCGCTGCGGAAGGCTAGACGCCCAAAGGATAGAAGAGGACTGGCTACTGTCCATTGGGGGTTACTCACTGTCCCTACGCAATCTCCCTTTGTTTTGGTGTCCCGCAAGAGTTATCAGTCCCTCACGCCGGGAGGAGCAGATATAGCCCTTGGCAGAATAGTGTGTAGATCAAATTTTCAGTTCACCACTACCGTGTAGGAAGGCGACAATGGCAAGCAGGTGAGGGAAGAGTAGTGAAGAAGTGACAAGGATTGTGGAAATTGAGAATTTTAATAACTTTTCAATAACCACAGCTAATACTTGAAGTGAACCTGGTGTCAATAAGTTTCTGTCAGATCGTGTCAGATCGTGGGGCGGGTCAGCGTCTCTCATCTTGGACCTCGCAATATTCTCCTCAACGTGACCAAACATGGCGACTCAACGACCTAGGACGTACAATCTGTGAGCGACGGCTATATCGCGCCGCATGATCGTGGCTGATGACCAATCCAAGCCTCTACCTAGACAGTGCGGCGCTTCACTTCAATTTTGGTCCATACCGCTGACTTCGGGCAACATACAGAAATTACACTCCAAGATGTCTTAAATCGGGACTATACGCTTAGGTTGTTTATAGAAAATGAGGCGCTGGAATTGCAGACGCAAGATAACCGAAGCTGGACACCAGCCCAACGCCCGTACGTCCCTTCTTTCCCTGCTACGTACACTCTCTGATGGCTGTGTATATGTAGAGGGATTTCTCCGACATCCGAGATGCGCGTAGAGTTACAAATGAGGAGTGGTCATTCATTTTGGGCCAAAACTCGACTGGGGGGCGAGATGATCGACCTCCAACCGCTTTTCAATGATTACTGGAGCTCCAGCAAGCACGAGTTCACGGTACCGAGTCAGTAATGATCAACAATGAGTCCGCTTGTATCTGAGAGCGAAACGCAGGGGATGTTGTTGTCGTTGGAAAGCACCACAGTTATCGTTGGTCTCTAGAACTACAATTCTCCGCGAGCACTACTGTTTGTTTCTTTGCGACTGCCCATCCCAGCCAACTAATATTCTTCGCATAGACGGAATCCCTGCGCTCGTCGCTCCATCAACTCGAAGATTTGTTAAAGGAATACTCCCCATTGATGAGCAACTCGACCGAGAAGGCTGTGGAGACAGCTATTAAATATGGGGCTGCATTCGCAGAGGTCCGTTTTTCCACGTGGAGACTAACAGGACATTGACACCTTGCAGTTGAATCCAATCGCAAAGGCTGTCTTCGGTGTTGCCAACGTTACGTTTGAGGTTCGTGCTCGCTACTGGTGGGTCAGCAGCGAAGGTAATTCTGGACCGTTAGCTTTTGAAGGTACAGAACGAGTACGACCAGATACCATCGGGACTTCTGGACCGGTTGAAGCGCATTTTACCTTTCGCGGACATGGTTGCGGAAGAAATCGTCTGTGAAGAGACGGATCTCTTAGACAAGGTCATCCCACGAATGTTTGAAGTGATGCATAGGGTCGCTCAAGTGTCGTGCAACTACGTCAAACATGGTGGGTGGCCATGTTCTGGATTGGCAAGCGCTGATGATGACAGCGAGGACGGTGGGCGGGCCAGCGTACCTGAAGACGATCGAAGAAATAGACGGAGAGTTGACCAAGGTCGTCGAAGACTTCATGCGTGCAGTGGATGTCGAAACTCTCCGCTTAGCCAAAAGGAGTGGTAAGCACTCAATACATCAACTTGGCGACAGCGCATTCTCAGTGACTCCGTAGACCAAAGAGGACAAGAGCGAGAAGATCAAGAACTTTTGATTCAGCGGCTTAAACCCGTGGAGACCGGCTATCACCAAGACCTCCGTTGTATGGAAGGCACCCGCAGAGTCGCCCTCAAGGAAATCACGGACTGGGTCTCCAGTGTTTCAGGGCAGGGGGTTGTTCTCCATGGCAATACATACTGGATCCACGGCTTACCTGGCATTGGCAAAACGTCGTTGGCTCATTCGATCTGCGCAAGCCTTCACGAACACGGGCAGCTGGCTGGAGCCTTTTTCTGCCGGAGGGATGACCCGAATTTGAGCGAGCCCGGAAATATCCTTCCGACTCTCATCCACAATCTCGCGACAGTCTTCCCCCATTTTCGAAGCCTTGTCGCAGAACGTCTTCGTAATGACACAAACTTGACACGAGAGTCAATGAAGCATATCCTCTTCCTTGACCTCATCCGCCGGCTCTCTCGCCTCCCAAAAAGGACTCTCACCCTTGTCATTGATGCACTTGATGAGTGTGGCAGCACTCAGACTCGTCGAGCCATCCTGAATGCTCTGACCGACGCCGCCGTACACGTTCCATGGCTCAAGGTTATCATCACCAGTAGACCCGAAATCGATATCCAACGTTTCTTTGATGGCCCCACCCAGTTGTCGCATTTGCGATATGATCTGACCGCAGATAAAGAGACCACCTCCGACCTACAAATCTTCGCTGAAGACAGACTCAGTAGGGTGGCTTTAATTCGGTGCCTCCAATCTCCTTGGCCAGAACCATTGCTCTTCGATGGCGTGATCTCCCGGGCGGCAGGACTATTCATCTTCATCGAGACTCTTGCACTTGCCCTTGAGCATTGCTATGACCCCACTGAGCTGTTGGGGGCGACCTTGCAAGACTCAGCCGGACCTGGCATGACGTCTTTATACGGACTTTACTCCAACATCGTCGGAGCACGGAAAGTGCATAGCAATGCCGAATTTCGGCGGATGATTGGAGTGCTTCTTATAACGGGGCCCTACCGACCACTGTGCGACGAGACGATTGCAGAGCTGGCGGGCGTGAGAGTCGATCTAGTGAAAATGTGGATGGAAGAGCTCGGCTCTCTGCTATATCGAGACGAAGGGGCCAATGGAGGGATTCGTGTCCGGCATTTGTCCATTTCGGACTTCTTTGTCAGCCTTAACTGTCACAGTGACTATCAGGTCAACCTCCGAGACGCAAATGTACAACTGGGTATCACTTGCCTTGAGAAGATGCTTGAACAGCTCCGTTTCAATATTTGCAAGCTCGAAGATTCCCGGCTCGCCAACGATGATGTGAAAGACCTCCCAAAGCGAATCAAAGATAACATTTCGGACGCTTTGCAGTATTGTTCTCTGTATTGGTCAAATCATCTTTGCTTTACTCCCGACACCGGCGATCGGCTTGTGTGGGAAAGCTTAAGGAGATTCTTTGAAGGACCGTATGCATTATTTTGGATTGAAGTACTGAGCACTATGGGAATGTTGGGAATTGGGGTCCCCAGCCTTCGAAACGTAACATCGACCTTGGTCCGGGTGAGTACGGCTCCTGCCTGCCCTGATGGGCATTCAAAGGTGATTCTGACGCGCTCTAGGGTGGAGATTTGGGCCTATTGGAAAGAATCAAGGATGTCCGTCGCTTCATGACCGTCTTTCGCACTCCCATCTCTATCAGCGCTCCACACACCTATATTTCAACGCGACCATTCCTGCCCTCAGAGTCACCTTTGTCGGTAATCTTCAACACGCAGTTCACTAAAGGCATCAGGGCGCAAAGAGGCAGGTTGTTGTCATGGCCAGCGCCACCATTGGAATGGATTGGACACAGCGATGCTGTCCGTTGTATAAGTTATTCTCCCAATGGGTGCTATATTGTCACCGGATCCGATGACAAGGCAATTCGGATCTGGGATGCTGAGACTGGCGATGCAGTCGGGAAGCCTCTCGAGGGGCACACTCACTGGGTGCGGTCAGTTTCTTACTCTCCCGATGGGCGGCACATCGTCTCTGGATCCTATGACAAGACAATTCGAATCTGGAATGCCGAGACTGGCGATGCAATCGGCGAGCCTCTCGAGGGGCACACCGACTCGGTGGGGTCAGTTACTTACTCTCCCGATGGGCGGTACATCGTCTCTGGATCCGATGACAAC
>Ga0307513_10011570_pt1 | contig 10958 bp, 13 predicted proteins | sample 15_EM_MG_FD_202174 | JGI IMG/M metagenome (GOLD analysis project Ga0307513, IMG submission 202174) | Populus trichocarpa ectomycorrhiza microbial communities from riparian zone in the Pacific Northwest, United States - 15_EM | ecosystem: Host-associated > Plants > Roots > Unclassified | place... | reverse complement strand
TACTTCTTCATTGTGCCGTTTCCTTTTCGAGCGTGGACACGTAGAGCTCGATGAAACCCTTCTCCACGGAGTGGGGCTCGAGCTCGAGATATTTGAGCAGCAGCGGCAGCGCACCGGCCTTGTCGCCATCGTTCATCAGGCGCTTGCCGAGCGCGGCGTAGGTGGGTGGATAGTCGGGGGCGATGGCCAGCGCTTCGCGATAGGCCGCGAGCGACTTCTCCGCATCGCCCTCGTCCTTGCGCAGCCGATACCCTTCGGCAAGGTGAAAGCGGCAATACGGCGGCAACGTCGAGAGAAGGTCTTCTTTCTCGAGCAGATGCACCAGTAGTTTGCCGTTGCCCTCGCGCAGGATGCCGTCGAGCGCCGCCACGCGTGCCGAGGCGGTTTGCACCTGGTATTCGTCGGTGTAGGTAACGCCGCCCGAGCCGGCCCTCTTCGACAGGGAGACGAAATTGGCGATGCGGTCGCTGACCGCCGGGTGACTGGCGAAAAACAGCGGCTGCTTGATGTTGAGGGCTTCGAGCTCGCGCAGCAGCCGGCGGAACGTTTCAGCGCCCGCAGCTCCGTCGTATCCCGCCCTGGTCATGCGCTGAAAGCCTTGGTTGTCGGCTTCGCGTTCGTGATCGCGCGACATGCCCATGATGGACGACACACCGGCGAGCTGGCCGAGGGCCGGCGCGCCGAGGGCAGCCCCGAGAACCGTGAGAATGGGCATCGAGATTTTCGCCGAGTTCACCGCGCGAAAGATGTGGTCGCCGGTGTAGTGCGCGCCTTCATGCCCGAGCACCGACGCGAGCTCTGCTTCGTTCTTGAGGCGAAGCAGTGTGCCGGTGTGGATGTAGAGGTTCCCATTCGGCATCGCGAAGGCGTTGAATGAAGTCGCCTTGAAAGTGTGGATCAGCAGCTTGCCCTGAAAGTCCGGGTACAGCTTGTCGATGACGCCCTGCAGATACGCGTCGAGCTGCGGATCGCCGTACAGGATCCCGAGCTCGCCGATGGTGTGCGTCGCCTCGTTCGCCTGATAGGCGATGCGGGCGCGCTGTTCTTCCTCGTTCAATGCGTGAGCGGGCACGGCAACGCAAGCCAGCGTTGCAGCGGCTAACAAAGCAGGCGCCCGCGCGCGGATCATTTCTTTTTCTTCTTGGCCTTGTTGCCGAGCAGGGTACTCGCCGGATAGGTGCCCACCAGCGCCATCATGGTCTGTTCGGCGCCCGCCTTTTCGCGGATGTTGCCCTTGGTTCCCATGCGCTCTTCGAGCCACTTGATGTCGCCGGTGTTGAGGTCGATGATTCCGGCCGTGCCCTGCGCGCCGCCGAGGGGAATGGCGACGCCGGCCGCGGCCAGCAGGATCATCATCGCGATGCGGCCGCCGCTCGAGTTGACCTGCGCACCTGCGACCACCACGGCGGCATCGGCGCCGCTGCGCTCCACCAGGAACTTCAGCCCGTCGCCGATCGAGTAGTCGAAATTCTTCTGTTTGGCTTTCCAGGCCGGCCCGCCCATGCGAATCATCTGCGAGGCGTTGATGGCCGTGAGCTTGTACAGCGCCACGTGTTCTTTGAGGATCGCAGCCTCGGCTTCGCTCATCGCCGGCAGGTCGATGATCTGGAATTTCTTGGTGTTCTTGAGCACCTTGACGGTCGCGACGGTGAGCGCCTCTTCGGCCTCGGTGGTCGCAACCGGCACGGGTTCGATCATTCCGCCGGCGGACATCTCCAGCACGTCGAAGTCGACCGGCAGCACCAGCACGCGCATTGGTGGTGCGGTGACCTCCGGCACTTTTTCAGCGGTTTTGGCCGCGCAGATCGTGGGGACCGACAAGCATGCAGACGCAATCGCGACGCGCAAGGCGCCAACAACACGATTTCCCATGACATCCTCCCAGATGCTGGCGACCTTGTTGAATAGTTTGGTGTCGCCGACCCTCGCAGGTACGCACCCTGCCGAAAAAAACATCCGCTTGTCAATCGCGACGGTGGGATGCCTCAATTTGGCGCTCGCGGGCGCGACGGCCGGCATGGATTCAGTCCGGAAAGGGCGGTCAGACGGCCGTACTTGGGCCTAGAATAGCCGCCAAAGCCACTGGGCTTAAGTAAACCCGGCGCACACAAAAAAGGGGCTCGTCATGTTCTCCGCATCCGCGAAACGCTTGTTGGTAGTTGCGTGCAGCGCCGTTCTGACGCTAGCAGCCTGCTCGAAGAAAGAAGAGGAGGCGAAACCCGCCGCCGCCCCCATGGCGTCCACCGCGCTCGAAGGCGCGCTCGACATCGTCGCGTGGCCGGGCTACGTCGAACGCGGCGAGACCGACAAGGCCTACGACTGGGTTTCGCAGTTCGAAGCCGACACTGGTTGCAAGGTCACCGTGAAGACCGCCAACACCTCGGACGAGATGGTGTCGCTGCTGGCAAGCGGTGGGCCGCAGCCGAGCCCTTCGGGCGACGGCTCGTGGCCTCCTCCCGGCAACGCGCCCTACGACCTGGTCACCGCCTCGGGCGATGCCTCGCTGCGGCTGATCCGCGGCGGCACGGTCATCCCGGTCGATATCACCAGGATCCCGAGCTACAACACGCTCGATCCGCGTCTGCAGGAATCGAACTGGCATTTTGTCGACGGCAAGCACTATGGCGTTCCCTACCAGTGGGGACCGAACGTGTTGCTGTACAAGACCGACACCTTCAAAAAGCCGCCCGCTTCCTGGTCGGTGGTCTTCGAGCCGCAGAAGCTTCCGGACGGCAAGTCGAACAAGGGCCGCGTCCAGGCCTATGACGGGCCTATCTACATTGCGGACGCCGCGCTGTACCTGAAAGCCAAGAAACCGGACCTCGGCATCAAGGACCCGTACGAGCTCAGCGAGCTGCAATACAACGCGGTGCTCGAAGTGCTGCGTGTCCAGCACCCGTTGATCCAGCGCTATTGGCACGACACCAATGTCCAGGTGCAGGACTTCCAGAACGAAGGCATCGTGGCCTCGGGTTCGTGGCCGTACCAGGCGAACACGCTGCTCGCCAACAAGGCGAAGGTCGCCACCACGGTTCCGGAAGAGGGTGCCACCGGTTGGGCCGACACCACCATGCTGGCCGCCGGCGCCAAGCATCCAAACTGCGCCTACAAGTGGCTCGAGTGGTCGATCTCGCCCAAGGTTCAGGGCGACGTGGCCGCGTATTTCGGCTCCAACCCGACGGTGCCGAAAGCCTGCGAAGGCAACGCCTTGTTAGGCCCCGAAGGCTGCAAAGCCAACGGCGTCGAAAACTTCGACAAGATCGCGTTCTGGCGCACGCCGGAAGCCAAGTGCGCTTCGCATGTCGAGGGCTGCGTGCCGTACAGCCGCTGGGTGAGCGACTACGTCGCCATAATCGGCGGCAAGTAATCGGGTGGGGACTGACTTCATCAGTCTGTCCCCACGCAACATGACCTCAGCCATCGAATTCCGCGACGTCTCACGCGTGTTCGGTGAGGTGCGTGCGGTTGACGACGTGTCGTTTGCGATCGAGCCCGGCGAATTCTTCGCGATGCTGGGTCCGTCGGGTTCGGGCAAGACGTCCTGTCTGCGGCTGGTGGCGGGTTTCGACTCGCCCGACCGCGGGCAGGTGTTGCTCGAAGGCCAGGACGTTTCCTCGGTGCCGCCGTACGAGCGCAACGTCAACACGGTCTTCCAGGACTACGCGCTGTTTCCACACATGACCGTGCTCGAGAACGTGGCGTACGGCCCGCGAGTTCGCGGCGTGGACGCCTCCACGCGGACGCAACGCGCCGGGGAGATGCTCGAACTGGTGCAGCTCGGCGCGCACGGTGACCGGCGGCCCGCGCAGCTGTCCGGTGGCCAGCGCCAGCGGGTGGCGCTGGCACGCGCGCTCATCAACCAGCCCAAGGTGTTGCTGCTCGACGAACCGCTGGGCGCGCTCGATCTCAAACTGCGCGAAGAAATGCAGATCGAGCTCAAGAGCCTGCAGCGCCGGCTCGGCATCACCTTCGTGTACGTGACACACGATCAGGGCGAGGCGTTGTCCATGGCCGACCGCGTCGCCGTGTTCAACCGCGGCAAGATCGAGCAGCTCGCCGCGCCGCGCGAGCTCTACACGCGCCCGCGCACCGCGTTCGTGGCGCGTTTTGTCGGCAGCGCCAATGTGGCGGACGCGACGCTCGCGCAGGCCATCAACGGTCTCGCGCAGCCGTTTGCGATTCGCGCCGAGAACATTGCCGTGAAGGCGGAAGCCGCGGCGGCTCCGGCCGGGGACATCGGCGCGTCGGGCATCGTCGTCGCCGTTCAGTATCACGGCGCCGCGAGCCGCTGGCAGGTGCAGCTCGACGCGGGCGAGGTGTGGAGCGCGTTGATAGACGAATCGCGCGCCCAGAACGGACTTGCGGTTGGCACCCGCGTCAGACTGTCCTGGCCGCGCGACGCGGCGGTGACGCTCAGCGTGTCATGACCCTGCGCGCGGCGTCGACGTTCTTCTACCGACGCCCGTACTGGTACATCGCACTGCTGCTCGTGCCGCCGCTGCTCTGGTTTGGCACGGTTTACTTGGGGTCGCTGTTTGCGTTGTTAGCGCAGTCCTTCTACGCCATCGACGAATTCACGGCCCAGGTGGTGCGCGAGCCCACGCTCGCGACCTACAAGCAGCTGGTGACGCAACCGGCCAACGTCGACATCGTGCTTCGCACGCTATTCATGGCGATCTCGGTCACGGTGGCCTGCGCCATCATCGCGCTGCCCATCGCCACGTACATGGCGCGCTACGCGCGGGGCCGCATGAAGGCGCTGTTCTACGTGGGCGTCATGCTGCCCATGTGGACCAGCTATCTGGTGAAGGTGTACGCCTGGCGCCTGTTGCTCGCGAAGGAAGGCATCATCGCCTGGTTCCTGGGAAAACTCGGGCTCATGGGGTTGTTGGACGCCGCGCTCGAGGCGCCCGGCATCGGCGGTCCGTCGCTGTCGTCGTCGTACATCGGCATGTTCATCGTGTTCGTCTACATGTGGCTGCCGTTCATGATCCTGCCGATGGCCGCGGCGCTCGAACGCGTGCCGGGTTCGTTGCTCCAGGCTTCTGCGGATCTCGGCGCGCGTCCCGCCCAGACTTTCCGCAACGTCGTCCTGCCTCTCGCCGTGCCCGGCATCGCCGCGGGCTCGGTGTTTACGTTTTCCCTCACGCTCGGCGACTACATCATCCCGAGCGTGGTCGGCGCGCCGGGATATTTCATCGGCATGATGGTGTACGTGCAGCAGGGAACGGCCGGCAACATACCGCTCGCCGCGGCTTTCTCCGTGGTTCCGATAGTCCTGATCTTCATCTATCTATCGATCGCCAAACGCTTCGGAGCGTTCGATGCGCTCTAGCCGACGCTATAGACCCGACCAGCCGTCGTGGTTGATGCGCATCGGTGCCTTCGCCGGGCTCGCCTTCATGCACATCCCGGTGTTCATCATCATCCTGTATGCGTTCACGACCGAGGAACGCACCTATCAATTCCCGCCGCCGGGTCTCACGCTGCGTTGGTTCGAGGTTGCGTTCGCGCGCTCGGATATCTGGCAGAGCCTGACGCTGTCTCTCGCCGTGGCGGCCTGCGCAACGGCGATTGCCCTCGTGCTGGGCACGCTGTCGGCGTTTGCCCTCGCGCGTGCGCGTTTCCCGGGCAAGGATTCGCTGACCGCGCTTTTCGTCTTGCCCATCGCGCTGCCCGGCATCATCACCGGCATCGCCTTGTTAGCCGCGATGAGGCTTGCGCGGGTCGATCCGTCGTTCTTCACCATCGTTGCGGGTCACGCGACGTTCTGCACCGTCATCGTCTACAACAACGTGATCGCGCGACTGCGCCGCCTGCCGCCGAGCTGGGTCGAGGCGTCCATGGATCTCGGCGCCGATGGCATGCAGACGTTGCGCTACGTATTGCTGCCGCAGGTGGCCACCGCGTTCCTGGCGGGCGGAATGCTGGCATTTGCGTTGTCGTTCGACGAAATCATCGTCACCATATTCACCGCCGGCAAAGAGCGCACACTTCCCATCTGGTTTTTCAATGAGCTGTTCCGGCCGCGCGACCGGCCTGTCACGAATGTCGTCGCCGTCATCGTGATAGCGGTGACTCTGATTCCCATACTGCTCGCCTACTACCTCACGAGGCCCGACGATGAACACGAAACTGCTCGTTAACGGCAAGCTGGTCAAAGGCAGGGGCGACGAGCTCGGTGTGCTGGACCCGGCCACCGGGAAAGTCGTCGCGCAGGTGGCCGAGGCTTCGGAGGAACAGATCACCGCGGCGGTAAAGGCGGCGGCGAAAGCCTTTCCCGGCTGGGCCGCCACCGTACCCAAGGACCGCGGCGCGCTGCTCATGAAGCTCGCCGATCGCATCGAGGCCGAGGCCATGGAATTCGCGCGCCTCGAATCTCAGAATTGCGGTAAGCCGCTGAACGCGGCGCTCAACGACGAAATTCCCGCGATCGCCGATGTATTCCGCTTCTTCGCGGGCGCGGCGCGAACCATGCATGGCGCGTTGGCGGGAGAGTATCTGCCCGGGTTCACCAGCATGATCCGCCGCGATCCCATCGGCGTCGTCGCGTCCATCGCGCCCTGGAACTATCCACTCATGATGGCGGCGTGGAAGATGGGCCCGGCGCTCGCGGCCGGCAACACCGTGGTGCTCAAGCCTTCCGAGCAGACACCGCTCACCGCGCTCAAGCTTGCGACCATTTGCGCCGAGCTTTTTCCGGCAGGCGTCGTGAACATCATCTGCGGACGCGGCAACACTGTCGGCGCGCCGCTCGTGTCGCAGCCCGAGGTCGCGATGATCTCGTTAACGGGTTCCATCGCAAGCGGCGAGAAAGTGCTCGCGGCCGCGGTGAACGGCACGAAACGCACGCACCTGGAGTTGGGCGGCAAAGCGCCGGTCATCGTGTTCGACGATGCGGACCTGCAGTCCGTGGTCGGCGGCGTTCGCACGTTTGGTTTCTATAACGCCGGTCAGGACTGTACCGCCGCCTGCCGCATCTACGCTGGCCCGAAGATCTACGACAAACTGGTCGCGGACCTTTCGAGCGCGGCCAGCAGCATCAAGATGGGCATGCAGGAGGAAGAGGGCGTGGAGATGGGTCCTCTCATCACCGCCAAACAGCGCTCGCGCGTATCGGGATTCGTGCAGCGTGCCGCTGAGAAACGGCACATCGAAGTGACCGCCGGCGGCAAAGCGCGCACGGGCAGTGGCTTCTTCTACGAACCCACCGTGATCGCCGGCGCGAAGCAGAGCGACGAGATCGTGCAGAAAGAAGTGTTCGGGCCGGTAGTTAGCGTCACGCGCTTCAAGGACGCCGACCAGGCCATCGAATGGGCCAACGACTCGGACTACGGCCTCGCGTCATCCGTGTGGACCAAGGACGTGGGCAAGGCCATGAAGGTGGCTGCGCGCCTGCAATACGGCTGCACCTGGGTGAACACGCATTTCATGCTGGTGAGCGAGATGCCGCACGGCGGCATGAAGCGGTCAGGCTATGGCAAGGACTTGAGCATCTACGCGCTCGAGGACTACACCGCCGTCAGGCACGTGATGGTGAAGTTCTAGAGCTCATGCGAGCTCAGTAGTCGACTTTGCCGAAGCGCGCGATCCCCTGGTTTTGTCCGGGCGGATCGAGCACTGACTCATCGAGTGGCAAAGGTTGGCCTATCCACTCACCCAGCGTCTTATGGTCCGCGAGATCGTCATCGGTGAGCGGGTGAATCAGAGCCGTCAAACCTGTTGGCCGTATGAGCGCGTCGATTTCCGGCAACGCCGAGGCGAGAAACTGAATCTCGAACTGAGGCTTCGGATGCGGACCAACGCTCTTCCCGTACATCTTTCCAACCAGCACCAGATTCGGAATGGCGCCGCTCGACTTCAGGTCATTGAGTTTCTGGTGCAGCTGTTCGGCTACGGTCCAGGTGTCCCGGTCGAAATAGACATGAGCGTGCCAAGGGTCTGTCACTTTCCACCCCCACCGCCAGGCGGGAGGTTCGCCCTTGATCCAGCAAACCGCCACCAGTGCCACGCAAAGACACGCTGCGAACGCGACGAACGCAGGAGGTCCGTACTTCGGCAGGAGAAGGCCGGCGCCAATCAGAAGAAGCGCGGCAAACACAGCCATGACTACCCAGCCCTGCCACGCGTTTGGTAGACCCCAACCCCATCCGTAACGCTTTGCAGGAAACCAATATCTGGAGTTTTCGGTCACGGGAGTTCCTACGTTTCAATTTGGTTAGTGCATGCCTTCGCAATCTTCGGGGTCATCTGCTCCTTGAGAAGACCCTGCTTCTGCTTTTCAAGGAGATCATCAAAGTACTTGATGTGGGAGTTGGGATCCTTCACCAGAATGGCTGCATAGACCTTCAGGACGCTCTCGACACCCGCCAATTGGAAAAGCGTTTCATCTTTCTGCGTTGGGTTTTTGATCTGATACACGACATTCCCGAACAACAGTTGCGTCATCAGCTCTCCGCCATATTTCAGCTTCTTGCCGGGAACCGGTCCAAGAATGTCGCAGACTGTGACTGTGTAATCGGGCGTGTCTGTCAGCCACTCAACGAGCCACCGGCGACTTTCCGCTGCCTGATCGCCGAGCGGATCCTTCTCGAGGGCATCGGTCAATCTCACTACTTTGTCGGTGACGCGTTCCGCGGCGGGTTCAGCAGCGATTGCGAAAAGGCTCGTCACCACGAACCCGAGTAGCAGACGCGCAAATCTCATGCGATTAACTCCTGAATTGTTAGGCGGGCAATTGAACGTGACGCGCGCGGAGCTGGCGCGCCAGATACAGCGCAAGCATCAGGAGCAGCGGAGCCGTGGCCACACCTGGCGTATACCGCATCTCTCGCAGCGTCCACAGAGGGTGAACCACTCCATTGACCAGCTCGATGGTCACCCAGATCCAACCGAACGTCAGCGCCGAAGGCCATCGCCGCATTATCGGCCAGACGAAACACCAAAGGCCAAAGAGCACGAGTGCCACATTGAGGATGATGAAGCCGCTCCGCAGATCCTGCGACACCAGGCCGCTTACAAACCGAGCGGGCGGAAACACTTCATACAATCGCCCGGCGTATTCTTCTACGGAGTGAGCCGCTTGAACTCCGATCAAGGCGATGAAGCTGACATCCAGTCGTGTCATGGGCTAGGCGTCACTTCCGCCACCGGGGAGAACACCCGCACGACATGATAGAACCCCGGCTCGAATGCGGCGAACGTCAGGGCTTCGGTGAGAAATGGACTGGAGGTAGGACTTGCGCGCATCCGCTCGTAGTGTTCCCAACTGCGCCATTGCGCGTACATGGTCACTTTCCTGCCATCCCGGCTGCGATGCAGAGAGGCGGAGATGAATCCTGGCGCGCGACTCACGTCCGATTCAGTAGCATGAGTCAGCAACTCTATGAGCCGCGATTGGTTTTCTGGCGCAACCGTGAACACGTTGATCGCCACCAATACGTCGGCACTCGGTGAAATTGTCGGCATTTGACTCACCCTGACGGGATGCGCTCAAGCGATTCGCCAGATGCCGCGGGCCATCACCCAGGCAGTCCCATGAATAATTGTGCCCGCGATGAATACGCCGGAGAGCGTAAGCGAAAGCGGGTGCCGCAGTCCAAAGAATGACGGCTGGATGAGCGCACGCGCCAGCCAGAAGCTGGCCATTGCCATGAGCCAGAAGCGGCCAAGGGCCGTGGCGGCCAGTTCGGACGGGAACAAGAAGCAAACGAGCGCGGAGAGCACGAACAAGTAGGTGACGGCGAGATTGAGAATTTGAGTGACGCTACGATTCAAGGCGCCGCTCTCGGAAAGGGATCTGGGCCAGTCAAAGAGGCGCCAGAACGACAGATGGAACGCCGCGAGTGCGAGATTGAACACGCCCGCCGCGAATATCCAGGATGCTGTGTCCTGCGTCACCCGCATTGCGACTGACTCAGCGCAATGATCGCGAGAATCTGCCGACGAAGAATCATGGCCACCCTACGCGCTCTTCCCGCCAAGAGCCGATCGTTCTGCCTGAAGCCTCGCCTTGATATCCGCATATGCGGCTTCGACCAATGCCTTCAGAACTGCGCGGCCAGGCAGAGCGCCAGGTTGCGCCTTCACGTGACGCATGAATTTTCCCGTTCCCTGCAGGATATGTGTCGGGTCCTCCAAGGATGCGCCGTGAAAGAAGCCGACGTTGACGTGGGTGGTGAATACGTTGACGTAGCCAAAAGCGGCATCTGCGACACATGCCGTAGGGTGACCGTCGTGCAGGAGTTCGGTAACGTCTGGGCCGCTGTTGCGCATCTCCGCAAACCATTCACGTGCGATGGCGGCGAGTTCGGGGCGCCGTGACTCGAACCACGTGTCTATCTGCGGCTGGTGACTGACTGCACCATTGAATCTAAGGAAGCCGGACACGGATGCATTCTTCGGCACGTGCGCTGCCATGAATTCTGGACCTCCGAGAAGAGTTGGACTCTACGCTTCTCACACAACAGTACTATGCTTGGCGCTAGGACATCAGTTGCATGAGCATTGAACCATGACTATCCGAGACTTCGCTCCCCGGCCGATGAAGCTCAGCGTGCTGACCGCGGCGTTCCAGGAACTGACCCCGCGCGATCGGCGCGACCCCGATCCGGACCTTGCGATCGAAGAATGGCTGGAGTTCGCAACGGTCATCGGTGCGCCGAACATTCAGCTCTCTGCCGCGCTGCATCCCACACTGAGCGATGTCCCCGAGGCAGCGATGCTCGACCCGGTGGCCAACACCCTCGACCTGCGGGCGCCATTCGACAAGAACCGCGCTGCCCGAGTGCTCAAGGCGATGAAGGCCACGGGCGTTGGTCTTTCCGACCTGGGGTACTTCGACAACATGCTTACGCACGACGCGAGCGCACGTGCTCAGAAGTACGCGTTCATGTTGCGAGTGTTCGATGCCGCCGCGCTGTTGGGCGCCAATGCGGTTTGCGGATTCGTCGGCCGCA
>Ga0307513_10011569_pt1 | contig 10958 bp, 5 predicted proteins | sample 15_EM_MG_FD_202174 | JGI IMG/M metagenome (GOLD analysis project Ga0307513, IMG submission 202174) | Populus trichocarpa ectomycorrhiza microbial communities from riparian zone in the Pacific Northwest, United States - 15_EM | ecosystem: Host-associated > Plants > Roots > Unclassified | place... | reverse complement strand
CAATATCATTCTAGCTTTTGTTATCTTCCCTCTTGTCTTGTTCCGCAGAGGCTGGCTGGTCCCCACCCGCAAAGAGTTTGTTTTTGACTTGGCGAGCCAAGATTCAGAGCACGATGCTACTCGGGCTCGTGGGAAAATACTAGCGACGGACCTGCTAAGAAATCGTAGTTGCAAGGGATTCATGGATCGTGACTCTTAATTATTTGACATTGTAACCTTCGTGGACCTGCTGATTAAGAAGATTTTGGATTAAGATTTTGTACAAGTATTAATTTGAAAAATCTCTAGATATACCATATTGATGCATGTGGAAATACGTTTTTAAGATTATTAAGAAAAATAATCCATTCTTAATTAACTAGTTGATTCAAGAATATTCTTTATTGTCGGAAAAAAATAATATCAGACATTGCTCACCGTAGACTTACCATCAAATGGTACGATAACGACTGTTGCCGTCACTCCCCAGAGGATCGTTCAGCTATGTAGCTAATTAATTGATCAAAAAAACCAATGCCGAAAAGCTTCCGACAATGACCACCCATGACCTTCCAAACGGTCCCCCAATTCTTTGTTCTTTTTCGATATTGATTCGCAATAGATCATTTTTAGTTCGTTTTTTTGGTGTTAAATATTTTTCACCAAAAAAACAAACTAAACATTATCTATTTTATTTTAAAAAATATATTTTTTAAAAAATATAACTTGAATAGATTTATAAATAAACTTCTAAAGAAAGATGAGAGAAAATATACATGCAAATTGCAACACAACAAATTTCATTGGGTAGCTAAATCAAAAAATTTACAAGGCAGAGGGAGCCAGAGGCGAACGGACGCAGACGTTATAGAAGAGAGAGGTCAAGAGGGCGGTGCCACGTTAACACAACGTGTCATGGTTCCATGCAACCCCCTGACCGCATGCTACTCCCACATGTTGACACGCAATTCCCAATATGACATCAAAACAGGACTCGCTACACTACACCGTTTTGGCAGTCCATTTCGCTTTAGGACCGTGCGGCGCCTGATCTTATGATATTTTGGATAGGAGGAGCTTTTTTTCTTCTTATTTTTACTAGGATTGCTATCTAAATATTAATCTGCCCTAGAGTTGCCATGCATATTACTGAAAGAACCTTCAGGCTGCAGCTACTGTTTGGCCAGATAGCAAACTCGAAGATTCTAGCCAAAATACAGCGTTATTTATTAATTTGACAATCAAGTTTTAGCAGCAGCAGCTGCTGCTGATGCTATTTACTCCATTAACCTGGAAAGATGAGATGAGAATTACTCATGTCTTGGATCCCGTGCTTTTATCCCCTTCTTGAACAGCTTTCTCTCCTCTTCTCTTCTCGTAGGCCTCGAAGAACTCCTTGTTTTCTTTCTCCAACTCCTTCCATACTGTTGGGATATTTAACACACACACAGACACAAGTTAATCACTCCAAATGGCTGTATAATTAATTACCTTGTTAAGTTTAGCTAGCATGTGTTAGTCAGCTAGTGTGCCTTTGTGCAAGGACTACTGGGTAAATCAAAGGTAAGAAGATGGCTACTGGTACCTGTGGAAGTAATGACAGGTTTGATGTCAGCATGCTTGGACAGAGCTTCCATGCACTCTTCTTTGCTCATGTTGAATATGATGCACTCTTCTATTAGATGGTGCACCTGCAAGACCATCAATCACATACATATACCTTATGAATATAGCTTCCATGCAAAGAAAGAAAGAAAGAAAGAAAGAAAGAAGAAAAGATATTATTGATCAAATAATTCTCCAAATACCATGTGGATGTATGAAGCAGAAGAATCACCCATGTCCTCCTCTCTCTTTATATAAATATGTATGTATGTAACTAGTAGCTACAAACAATATATATATACACCCTACTCTATCTTTTATGATCAAGAAATTAAATCACGATTCTGGAGGCAGAACAAGCCTGAATATTCCAAGATCGATCAGAAGAAAACAACTAGAACAGAGAAAGGCAAAGAAAACACACCAGGAAAAAAGAAGGAAGAGAGAGAGAGAGAGAGAAGGGAGTAGATCAAAGAAAGCCGAAGGGGTTGATGATAACGGCGATGGAAATGGAATAGACAAAAGGGGTAGCAGCAGGAGGCAGGTTACAATGAGCAAATTAAGGACTTGATCACTGGTTTACAATAAAATAATCAATATACGAGGTCATGATAAAGTGGGGTCCAAATGCCCACGTGGGAGAAGGACTATAGTATACTAAATGCCCACGTGGGAGGAGGATGATGATTGGCGGAGAGGGGATTAGAGGAGATTTTATAAGCAAACCTCATTTGTCTTCTTAATAGGTGACGTGACAGTGGGGTCCTCCACTTTCCATTTTAAACCAGAACCGGAGGGCTCCCTCCTTGTTCATGAATTAAAAAAAAAACAAAACAAAATTAACACTGTTATTAGAAAGGGTTTTGAAAAAATTTAGAAAAATAATATAGTTTAACATAACCACAATTTCTAATCATGTTTTTAAACATAACTATTATTTTGAATTGCGATTTTATTATAAACTCCGATTTAAAATCACAAGTTTAATATAATTGTAATTATCATGAATAACGGTTATATAATACAATTATGAATCAAAATATTGGTTACGATGAATATATAATCCCCTATTTGTTCTCCATGGTTCTCGAGCATGCAAAGAAAAAAAATCCTAAGAACCTCAAAACCTTTACCCAAACCAACTTTCTATCGCTTAATTGAAATAGCCTTCAATCACCCACCAAAATCATCTTTCCCTTATCTCAATTAGTCTTTCTATTGTTTTTTCTTTGCAAACCGCTGACCTAAACAGCCTTTCCAGGCCTAGATAGCCTCGCATTGTCTCTTATTTTTATAGGTTTTATTATTGAATTAATAAATTTTAAATTTTAATTTATGATTATATGTGTTGTGTTTTATAATTAGGTATTTTGTTGATGTTGAGATAATTTTGAGTTTTGAGTGTTGCAATTATTTTATTACATTTTATGTTATTTATGGAATTAAACAGGTTTGAATTATAGAAATTAGATTTTAAATTGATTGTCCAGTCATTTATCATATTTAATGTAATTGTTTGAATTGAGATAAATATCATTTTAATTGATGCAATTAGATAGATTTTTAATCAATTGATGTTATTAATAAAGTTGTGGTCGAAATCATAGTAACTAGAGTCTACGTTGAATTTTGGTAAAAAATTATCGTAACTGAGGATTTTGTTCAGTTGAGATCATTTAGTTTTTAATTTGTGCAATTAGATATGTTTTCATCGATATTATTAAGGTCAAAGTGATCGCAATTAGGGTTTGCATTGAATTGTGAGATAATTTGATTTTGATGAAATTAGTATTTTAATTTACATAACATGTCTTCAAGCTTTTTTATGTTGTCATTATGATGGTACTACTATTCTTGATACAGATAATAATGTCACTTATATTGATGAGAGTACTGTGTTCTTGAATGCTACTAGAGATATGTCATTTAAAGATACAAAAAAAGTTATATGTGGAAGACTTGGGTTGAATTATAATTGTCGCATGTGGGCGAGTAGCGTCGAGGGTCAAGGAGTCATCACCTACAGGAGACCCGAGTGTACTGGTCTTATATGAAATTCAAAAGTAAGGGGTTGGTTGTGGCTAGGAAAAATATTAGCGCCCCTAGCACATTTCACTTGAAGTAAATTGCATTGCGTGATCTAAATATGGTTTAAAGGTTTTGATGAGTTCCTAACTTGTGGTTTGTCTATAGCTTAAGATAAAGATTTACTCTTACGAATAACTTTAGTATTTTGAATTTATTATAGGCTCGTATACCCAGATTAATTCTTATAAAAATGGTATATGTAAGTGCCTTGACATGGTTTATCTATCCTGAAAGGTGAAAGAATTTTTCACAATTCGTATATTGTGGTGAAAAATATTCCTAATTAAAATTAGTGAATATCTAAAAATATTTCTGAAAATTTTCTAGTCAACTTCTGGTATTTAAATACCAGCTTACTTATAGATCTAATGTTTATATCAGGGTGTTGGCTATTAATTTTCATGAATTCAAATTTTTAAGGTTATTGAAATATTAACCAAATTCTTAAGGAATTTTACAAATTTTATGTAAATTCCAAAAAATAAATACAAAGGAAAATCAACAAAGGTATTTTCTAAAACAACACTAAATTATTTTTCTTTTTTTTTAATAAATCAAAATGCAATTTTTTTTTTATAAAGATTGGCCCATATGCAACATATAATTTTTTTTGTAAGGCCATATTTGGACAAAAACATTTTTTCTTCCTTAGAAAATTGCTAAAATAGGTCTAAGGGTGTGTTTGCCAAACACATTTTAGGCCAAAAATCCTTTTATACAAAAAAGTGGCAAACCAAACAGAGCCTTAAATATTTGAATCGATTTTGACCCAACCAGATTGACCTGAAAACAAACCAAAAACAATGACCAAATCCAAAAACAAATTAAACATAAAAGCTCAAAATTTCTTAGATGAAACGCATCAAACACAAAGAAAATAAAGATTCAAACCCGAACTTAGCAACGTGAAAACCAACCCAAACTAGATTTCAAACAAAAAAGGCATGGTTTTATTCGTAAACATGTATAGATCAAAAGGCAAGCATCAAAACCCATTAATTATCACTAAGAAGACATGGTTTGATCAAAATGAGTTTTGATTCAAAACTGAAACCCTAAGATTAAAACCCATAAAAACTTATTAATGATGCAAATAAATCCTAGATTATTGACTAATCGAGTTTCCTAGATGGTTCACTGCAAAGAAATAGACCAAAATTGGTCTAAATCATGGGGCTAAAGCAATGTTCTTCCCAAGAACACGAAGAACATTGCCCAGTAAAAAACCCAGAATTGAAGAACAAGCTGCTAAACATAAAAAATGGACTTTTGGCCCTATAAACCTTACTGCTTTTGGTCATCACAAACCACATTATTAATACCAAGCATAGTTAAATAAAAAAAAAACTAACAAAAACATCAAATCATCATAAACATGCACTAAGTTTCATTTTTCAAAATTGCCAAATTAAAACAACAAGCATGCTTAACTAATATAAAGTTTAAAAATAACACTTTAACACTCCATAGTACTAAAACAAAACTTTGGAGTCTGGAACAATACATTAACAAACTATAAAAACATTAAACACCTTGTTGTCATATTTGGTAGATTTTAATGAAATTAAATGCAAGCTTAACTTGCCATGACACTAGTCTTCACATCAATATATTCAAAAAAACATTGCATTATACATTAAACAAATGGTTTTGAATCTAGTAAGCCTCATGAACTTCACTTTTAAAGTTTGCAAAAGTATACCTTTCAAGCTTGAAATCTTTAATGGGAGTATATTTATGCTGCTGCTTTTCTTTCTTCTTGTTTCTAAACCCAATAAAGCCAAACCTTTAAACCTTTTTCCGAGCTCTTGAACTCAATATTGAATCCTTTAGACCTTAAACAAATTCATTCCCTCTTTTCCTTTTTTCTGTTAGATTACCTCTTCTTTTAGAGGTTGATTCAGAGCTTCTAAAAGAGTTTGTTGGAGTTATAACAAACCAAAATCAGGCTGATTTTATCACAAGATAGATGGTTTTGATCAAACTTGGAAGCCAAAGTGAAGTGTATCAGCCCTTTTGATCTTGAGAGAGGTGTTGATATAATAAAGATATATTGATAAAATCTTGGTTCATCAGTAGTCCTCCAATCTTTGTGATGTAATAATATGCGAAGACTTTAATTAATCTCTCAATTCAAGTAGAGTGGTGGGTTTTGCTAGTATAAAAAGGAGGCAAACTGGGAAAAAAACAGAGAAATATGCATCTGGACTTAAAGAACTTCTTTCAAAGATAAAAGACTAATAATTTATACTTAAAAAAATTCTAAGAGATTGAGGGTACCATACCCATCATCTATACAAGTTCCTAAGTGGCTATATGAAATCCAATGGAGGTGAACTTAACTTAGAAATTTCTAAGTGATTATAAGTTCTTAGGAGAGTGGAAGCCTATAGCTTTCTCAGTATTGTCATCGGGGTATAAGAGCTCCTCATTGAAGACTGGTGATTGGATGACGTTACTATTGTACTAGGAAGACCTCTAGAGATTAAGGTTATTGCCTTTGAGAGATAGAGTTATGCAAATTGCAGGGGGATAAGTCCATACCTTGGTAATTTGAGGGTCCATTGCATTTAGGGAGATTAAGTCAATCCCTTGATGAGTTGTGCATAAATTACTAGGGAGACCACATTTATCCCTTGGAGACTGGGGTTGTTCTCTGGAGATTGGTGCATATAGCACTGATAAGATCACATTCATCCATTGGATATTAGTGCATATAGCATTGGGAGGATCACATTCATTCATTGGAGACTGGTGCATATAACACTGAGAAGACTATGTCTATCCCTTGAAGATTGTTGCATATAACACTAGGAAGACTACGTCTATCCATTCCTTGGAGAATTGCACATTCCTAGAATAAGTGTTGAGAGGCCTTCAATCATCACCAGGAAAAAAATAAAGGTCATTTTAGAGATAGCTCTAAGATATTTACTTAGAATACCCTGATTACTTCACTTAGAAGGTTAGTCGTGCTGGGTGTCCTTGAAAAAACAAGGAGGTCTATGTCATAGCAAATTGGCTTCTTCAACCCATATGTGATTTTCCATACATTGCTTCGCTCTGGATAGATTGTTATCTAATAAGACATAAAGTTTTTTTCAAATAGTATATTCTCTAACTCCTTTTATCAAAGCTATTAAAGTGACTCTATCAATTTTTTCACCAAAAAGTATCTCATAGTTGAGTCTCCTCAAATCATTTTTAATAAGATTTTAATAAAAAAATAAATTATTTTTATTTTTATTTAGATCTTAAATATACTAAAAATAATGTCTAAAAACTCTATATATATATAGCATGGGAATATAATAAGCTGTGCTTTCTCCGGGTTCGAATTCCGTCTTGGCCTATTCGGCGAAAAGAAATCCCATGTTGACGTGGGGCACATCAATAATCCTCCGCACCAGAAGGGCTACGATTCATAGCATTCGAGAAAAAAAAAATGTAAAATCTTCAAGGTGAAAGGCAAGAATCTAGACTCTATATTTGCCCTTGTCCGGATTCGTTGCAAAAGTGTACAAATTGGAGGGGACGTCGGGCTCCCTTTTTTTGGTGAATGCATTTCTTTTTTTCTGATTTCGATGCGAAGAATTTTTTTTTTAGCAGTTTGTGTCAATAATATTTTTCTTCAATGTATTTATTTTATTTTATTTTTATAACTTTGAGGGGTTGATTTCAAATTAAAAGGCTTGTTATTTTCTTCTAACTTTATGAATTTGAATATTAAATTAGTATATAACGTTTTTAAAAAATATACAGACATATATGAAAGTGTATTATTAAAATTATTTAAAGAAAAAAATAAAATTTTAATCAATACATGGATTTATTTTCTAGTAGAAAACTATTCTTATTATGATTAGGATAAAATCAACTAAAGCTATGATTAGTGTCGTGACTGCTAAATTGCTGGATGTCTTTTTGTATATATCATTTGAGAGTATTATCTCTTGTTTTTTAATATTTTTTAAAATATTTTTCATTTGAAAAAAAAATATTGAATTGATATATTTTTAAGTATTTTTTTAAAAATTTTGATGTGTTGATATTAAAAATTAAAAAAATTATTTTAATATATATTCAAGCAAAAAATATTTTTAAAATAAAAACAAGTTATAGCACAGTACCAAACATACACTAAATTAATAAACTTAGTGTATAAGGATTTTACAAGAAGTTGTATTTTGGTGGAGCTCTTTTTCACCATTAAGCTAAGCCCTTCGAATTTGATGTTTTTCATGTGGAGTTTTTGGTTTATTTACCAAGAAGGTAAGTTCATGTTTACAAAACGAATGCAATGGTTAGGAATTTTACTTCATGGATTTTTGGGATTTTATTCTTTCCTTTTAAGCGGTCGCTTTCTAAGCTCAGTGATGGTGAAACTGTGCCCGTCTATTTAATGTATTTTTAGCTAGGAATCGTGGATCTGATGTTCATTTGCTTGGAATCCATTTATAACCAGGTAGCTCACCGCTGTAAAAATGTGCCAAGCCTCTCTTTGAATAACCTTCTGCAGTGTCAAGTTCAGTGCACTGAGAGAGAGAGAGAGAGAGAGAGAGAGAAGAAGATATTCACACGAAGCCGTGAAAGCACATCATATCTGCAAAAGAAGGCAAAACCTCCCATGCCCCACCGTTTCAACTTTCAGCTACTAACCTGAGGAGGTCGTGGGTCACATTATAGAGTCTCCGACCTTTACTTTCTTGATAGTCTTACTTTAGTAAAAACATTAGAATATCTAGAGCACTACAATTTGCAGTACTAATTATTTCCTCTAAATGCGTTACAGATAACGCGTGCTCTTGTGCAATTACAGCTAATACGCGATTATGACATGTTTATTGTTTACTCTAAGCTCACAGCGACATCACCAACGCAATGTTGATATGCTTGAGAAGATAAGATGCTAATTAATTTTTACTGCACATAATTCATCGGGTTCACAGGCACCAAAAGCCAATCCGATTGCTTTGCCACAGGCACCAAAATTTAAAGAGGGAGTGCTATTGGCAAGAAATCAAGATGATGAACCAAATCTGAGACATAGAATAATAAATTTTGATTTTTCTTCATCTTCACAAAACAAAGTAGAAATAATTTAGTGGGTTGTTGGTACACAAACAATTTGGATCAGAAAACCAAAAAATAAAAGGCAAGTGGGCACTGTAGGGAATGAGAATTACACTTTACTATATGGAACAAGGGTACAATTAACCTGACATCATATAATGCCAGTCAACGCCAATCGCTGCATGTTCTCTTTGTTTATATGGTTGCTCAAAGCTCGTCAAAATGAAGAGGGGAGAATCCCGATTACACGGGGTAGCCATATCTTCTAAGATCTCTTGAGAAGAATGGGTGCCTCAACGCTTCCCTGGCTTTGAGCCGCTCTGCTGGGTCATATCTTAGGAGTCCTTGCAAGAGATCAATTAAATCACCGGCAGAATGATCCACGTGCTGCATTATTATGTTCTGCCAAAGAAATTCAAAACAGTACATAAATTTGCAATTGCATGAAGTGAGAAATTAAAAGAAAGGGGGGGGGGGGAGCCGGAGAAAATCAGGTACAAATACAAATAAAGGTGACCGGCAGACATCAAAGTGCATGTTATAACAGGACCAGAAAACAAAGCCATAACCAAGTTTCTACACAGGAAAAGAGTAAAATCTGATTAAGAGGTTGCTTTTTTTAAGTGAATGAACGCGAAGTTGTTTCTTTCAACAGAGAATGGAGCAAGGCAAGAAATAGTTATTTCAAAGATACGTTTGTCAGCTATTCTGGGAATTGAGTGAGATGAATTTTGGAAGATACTCTAAAAATTTAAGAAATGCAACCAGCTCTTTTCAACCATGCTTTTCAAGACCTCTCTTTGTGGATTACCATTTATCACTACTGAAATTCCCAGGTACTTTTTCAGCACAAGTATAGGCAGAGGCAGCAGGTTATTCTACAAGTAAACTAATTGAGATGGATTCTGAAAAATTACTGGCAGACGAGGCAACTTCGTAACTGCTCTCATGCTTTCTCTTGAAGTTGCACCCTCAGGCCAATCCAATCGCGCACCTCTCCTGAAATATTTCTCAGCACGTCGACTGCAACAAGATCGGGCACAAAGGAAGTAATTCATCCACATGGAAAGATGGGAACAAACAAATAGAGCAACTACAGCAAATTCTCTTACTCAGCCCTGATCGCCATGTGTTGTGGCAGAGGTCCTAAAACCCTCTCCATCATGGCAAGATGTTCCAAGTTCTCATGAGTTTGAAAAAGGGCCTCACCCTAGTCATAGACAAACCAAAATAACATATACATAAATTAGCTTCCTTCAAGTATGCAATATTAAATTACAGTTCACACTCTTTATGGATGCCCTATGTCCCAAAGTAGTCCATCTGAGAACACAAAATCACCCCAGGCCAAACATGCCTTAATAAAAAACTTGGCAAATAATATTTGGCTACTAGAAATGCATCAAACAAAGAGAATGTTTTTATTTTCTCAGGCAGTTCCGATTCACTGCAGCCTGTCTTACTTAACCTTTCACTTGAAACCCTTTCTGGCCAATAAGAACCAGAACCATTATTCAGCAACACGGGAAAATGTAATCAAGGGGAGAGAATACAAAACTGATGTTACTTACAGAACATAATTCAACAAGTATGCAGCCCACACTCCATATATCACAGGGATAGTTCCACCCAAGACCTGAAGAAAACATGTGCCATGGAATGTCATTTGACAACAAGCATCAAAATTCAAAGCATCAGCGCAACAATAGTTTTAGTGATTACCTAAAACAACCTCTGGTGCACGATAATGCCGTGTTGACACCACATAGTTGTGATCCTGATGTTCAAATGTAGTACTTCCAAAATCAATGAGCTTAATAGCACTTGACTTGGGAAGATTCTTGAAGTAGGAACCATCTTTTGTGGACCGTGAAAGAAACTAAATCACATGAAAGAGAAGAAAAAAAATCATCAGTCAATCAACAACGAGGGGAAAAGAGAAAAAAACACACAATTCAATCATGGCTTGGGTTGGGAAGTGGAAATAAGAGAAAGCTCCATTGTAATGTATCTCCTGGCAGTTATCATGAATATAAGGAAAACTTTCAAATTGCAAGTATATTATATGATTAGCATATGATGTTACGCAGGAGTAACATATCTTAACAATGCATGGCGCATGGTACGGAATGTTCTAACAACAATGCTGCTTAGATAAAGAATCAAATCAAAATTTTAAAGTACATTAACAGGTTCAGGTGTAAAAATGAACA
>Ga0307513_10011568_pt1 | contig 10959 bp, 8 predicted proteins | sample 15_EM_MG_FD_202174 | JGI IMG/M metagenome (GOLD analysis project Ga0307513, IMG submission 202174) | Populus trichocarpa ectomycorrhiza microbial communities from riparian zone in the Pacific Northwest, United States - 15_EM | ecosystem: Host-associated > Plants > Roots > Unclassified | place... | reverse complement strand
TGGGGCGTACTGGTACTTCGCCGTGCTTTCGAGCGTCTTGGCCAGCTCGGTCCAGACCGCGGGGTCGACGGGATCGCTCGGCGCGGAGTGCGCGGGGGCGACGGCCAGGGAGAGGGACGCGGCGGCGGCCGTGGCGAGGGCGACGGTGACCTTGAGCCGGCTGCGGGGCATGTGGGGGCTCCTTGAGCGGGAGAGGCGCTCGGGAGGGCGCCGGTCCGAGAGGCGCGCGCGGGGCGCCGGTCCGTTGCACGGGCCTCCCCTCGTCCCGCCCGAGCAGCATGTCCCGGGGTGTTCGGGGGCGCCACGTGAAGCGGCCATTGGGCTGAACACCCGGATCCGGCGGAGGGCGCCGGTGACACGGGACGCAGGTGTGGCGGGGCAGCCTGTGGATAACTCCGGGGCTGTCGGTGCGGGCCCCTATGGTGGACGCAGTGGTCGAGGCGCGACGTACGGGGGACACGACGATGAGCGCGATGAGCGTGATGGGCGGGTCGGGTGTGATGACGGAAGCGGGCGAGGGTCCGGGCACGGTCGTCGGGTCGGCGGCCGGGGCGGTGGACAGCGAAGCGCTGGCCACGCTGCACCGGGTCTTCGGGTACGACTCCTTCCGCGGCGAGCAGGCGGCGGTCATCGATCATGTGGTGGCGGGCGGGGACGCCGTCGTCCTCATGCCGACCGGCGGCGGCAAGTCGCTCTGCTACCAGATTCCGTCCCTGGTCAGACCGGGTACGGGGATCGTCGTCTCGCCCCTCATCGCGCTGATGCAGGACCAGGTGGACGCGCTGCGGGCGCTCGGTGTGCGGGCCGGGTTCATGAACTCCACGCAGGACTTCGGTGAGCGGCGGGCGGTGGAGGCCGAGTTCCTGGCCGGTGAGCTGGACCTCCTGTACCTGGCGCCGGAGCGGCTGCGGCTGGAGTCGACCCTGGACCTGCTCTCCCGGGGGAAGATCGCTGTCTTCGCCATCGACGAGGCGCACTGCGTCTCGCAGTGGGGACACGACTTCCGGCCCGACTACCTGGCGCTGTCGCTGCTGGGCGAGCGCTGGCCGGACGTCCCGCGGATCGCGCTCACGGCGACGGCCACGCATGCGACGCACCAGGAGATCACCCAGCGCCTGGGCATGCCGGACGCCCGTCACTTCGTGGCGAGCTTCGACCGGCCCAACATCCAGTACCGCGTCGTGCCCAAGGCCGACCCCAAGAAGCAGCTGCTGACCTTCCTGAAGGAGGAGCACGACGGCGACGCGGGCATCGTCTACTGCCTCTCGCGCAACTCCGTGGAGCGCACGGCGGAGTTTCTCGCCGCGCACGGCGTCCGGGCGGTGCCGTACCACGCGGGCCTGGACTCGGGCACCCGCGCGGCGAACCAGTCGCGCTTCCTGCGCGAGGACGGCCTCGTCGTGGTGGCGACCATCGCCTTCGGGATGGGCATCGACAAGCCGGACGTCCGGTTCGTGGCCCACCTCGACCTGCCCAAGTCGGTCGAGGGCTACTACCAGGAGACGGGCCGCGCCGGCCGTGACGGACTGCCGTCCACGGCCTGGATGGCCTACGGACTGAACGACGTCATACAACAGCGCAAGATGATCCAGGGCAGCGAGGGCGACGAGGCGTTCCGGCGCCGCGCGCAGGCGCACCTGGACGCGATGCTGGCGCTGTGCGAGACGGTGGAGTGCCGGCGCGGGCAACTGCTCGTCTACTTCGGCCAGGACCCGGTGCCGGGCGGCTGCGGCAACTGCGACACCTGCCTGACCCCGCCGGAGACCTGGGACGGCACGGTCGCCGCGCAGAAGGTGCTGTCCACGGTCTGGCGGCTGGAGCGTGAGCGGCGGCAGAAGTTCGGCGCGATGCAGATCATCGACATCCTGCTGGGGCGGCGCACGGCGAAGGTGATCCAGTTCGACCACGACCAGCTCTCCGTGTTCGGCATCGGAGAGGAACTGGCCGAGGGCGAATGGCGCGGTGTCGTACGGCAGTTGCTGGCCCAGGGGCTGCTCGCGGTCGAGGGCGAGTACGGCACGCTGGTGCTGACCGAGACGAGCGGTGCCGTGCTGGGGCGCGAGCGGGAGGTACCGCTGCGCAAGGAGCCGAAGAAGGCGGCGACCGCACGGTCGGCGGCCGGTGGCGGCCGGAGTGAGAAGAAGGCGAAGACGGCGGCTGTCGCGTTGCCCGAGGAACTGCAGCCGGCGTTCGAGGCCCTGCGTGCCTGGCGCGCCGAACAGGCTCGCGAGCAGGGCGTTCCGGCGTACGTCATCTTCCACGACGCCACGCTCCGGGAGATCGTCAGCCTCTGGCCAGGGTCGGTGGCGGAGCTGGGCGGAATCAGCGGGGTGGGCGAGAAGAAGCTCGCCACGTACGGGGAGGGCGTGTTGGGGGCGCTTTCGGCGCTGGGCGAGGCGCCGGTGGTGTCCGGGGCGGCGGCGCAGGCCTCGGGGGCGGGCACGGAGACCGGCTCAGCGCCTGGCTCCAAGTCAGGCTCCAAGCCCGGCTCTTCGGGCAGTGACAGCGGCAGGGGTACGGGATCCGGGGCGCGGGCCGAGCAGTTGGGGCCGGACGACTGGCCCGAGATGGAGATGGAACCCGAGCCGGAGGACTGGATGTAGGGAGCTGGACAGAGGGGGAGGGACCGGGGCGGCGGGGCGGGGCCGGGGCACGTCGGTGTCCTCCCGGTCGGCGCCGGACCGGACCGATGACCTGGCCCGTTGCCTCCTTGCCCGTTGCCCCGCCCGCTGCTCCCGACCTGCTGCTCCGGGCGCCTCGCTCAGCTCGCCGACGTGATCCTGCCCGTCACCTCGCCGAGGCCTACGCGGGTGCCGCCCGGACCCGGGGCCCAGGCGGTGAGGGTGACCTCGTCGCCGTCCTCCAGGAAGGTGCGCTTGCCGGTGGGGAGTTCGAGGGGGGCGGTGCCGTTCCAGGTGAGTTCGAGGAGCGAGCCGCGTTCGCGTTCGGTGGGACCGCTGACCGTGCCCGAGCCGTAGAGGTCGCCGGTGCGGAGGGAGGCGCCGTTGACGGTCATGTGGGCGAGTTGCTGGGCGGCCGTCCAGTACATCGTGGAGAAGGGGGGCTCGGAGATGGTGTGGCCGTTCACGGCGACGGAGATACGCAGGTCGTAGCCGCCGGGCTCGTCCTCGGCGTCGTCGAGGTAGGGGAGCAGAGGGTGCGTGCGGGCGGGCGGTGAGACCCGGGCGTCCTCCAGGGCGTCCAGCGGGGTGATCCACGCCGAGACGGACGTGGCGAAGGACTTGCCCAGGAACGGGCCCAGCGGGACGTACTCCCAGGCCTGGAGGTCGCGGGCGGACCAGTCGTTCAGCAGGCAGAGGCCGAAGACGTGGTCCCGGAAGGCCGACAGGGGCACGGCGCTGCCCATGGGTGACGGGGTGCCCACCACGAAGCCGACCTCCGCCTCGATGTCCAGGCGCACCGACGGGCCGAAGAGCGGGGCCGGGTCGGTGGGGGCCTTGCGCTGGCCCGACGGACGTACGACCTCCGTGCCGGAGACGACGACCGTGCCCGAGCGGCCGTGGTAACCGATCGGCAGGTGCTTCCAGTTGGGGGTCAGGGAGTCCGCGGCGTCGGGGCGGAAGATCTGGCCGACGTTCCGGGCGTGGTTCTCGGAGGCGTAGAAGTCGACGTAGTCCGCGACCTCGAAGGGGAGGTGCAGGCTCACCGAGGAGAGGGGGTGGAGGAGCGGGGCGACGGTCTCCTGGTGGGACGGGACGGTGACCCAGGCGGTGAGGGCGCGTCGGATGTCGGACCAGGTCGTGGGACCCGCGGCGAGAAGGGGGTTGAGGGTCGGGCGGGCCAGTACGGAGACATAGGGGGAGCCGAGCGCGGCGGCTGCGGCGCCCGCGTCCAGGACGTGGTCGCCGAGCCGGACGCCGACCCGGCGGTCCGTGGAGCCGGCCGGGGTGAACACGCCGTAGGGGAGGTTGTGCGGGCCGAAGGGGTCGCCCTCGGGGACATCGAAGGGGGGCATGGGTGCTGCCTCGCTCTCGTGTGTCGTGCCGTGTGGCCATGTGGTCGCGCCACAGGTTACGGGTGAGTTGCGGGCTCGGGGCAGTGTCCCCAGTGTCTAAAGAGTTCGTAATGTCCGGATAGGCCTTGTCCGGAGCGGGTGATTCCGGCTTAGCGTCCTTTGGGGGGACACGGACGGGGTGGGTCCGGTCCGTAAGGGGGACACGTGGGGGGACCCGTGGCCAGGAGCAGCACTGTGCCGTTTTCGGCCGACCATGCCGTGCCGGCACTGATCGTGAAGTTCGGTGACTATCCGCTGCATCACGGAGGCGTCGGGGCCATCCGCAGTCTGGGACGGCTGGGCGTTCCGATGTATGCGATCACCGAGGACCGTTACACGCCCGCGGCCTCCTCGCGTTATCTGCGGCGCGCGTTCGTCTGGCCGACCACCGGGACCGAGGAACCCGACCGGCTCGTCGAGGGGTTGCTGCGGATCGGGCGACGGATCGGGCGTCCCGCTGTCCTCGTTCCCACGGATGAAGAGGCAGCCGTGCTGATCGCCGAGCGGCAGGGGGAGTTGGGGGACGCGTTTCTCTTTCCGCGCGTGGAGGCGGGGCTGCCGCGTCGGCTGGCCAGCAAGCAGGGGCTGCACGAGTTGTGCGTGGAGCACGGCATACCGACCCCGGCCGCCGCCTTTCCGCAGTCGTACGACGAGATCGAGCGGTTCGCGCGGACGGCCCGGTTCCCGTTGGTGGCCAAGAACCGGGAGGCGTTCGTGCGGCGCGCCCGGCCCGCCGTCAACGGCACTACGCGCATTGCGAGTCGGGAGGCGCTGCTGTCCCTGGCCCGTGACTGGGGTGAGCGTCCCGGCGTGATCCTTCAGGAGTATCTGCCCCGGGAGGAGGCCGAGGACTGGATCGTGCACGCCTACTTCGACGCGGACTCGAATCCGCGCGCGTTGTTCACGGGCGTGAAGGTCCGTTCCTGGCCGCCGCACGCGGGAATGACGGCAAATGCGTACGTCGTCGACAATCCGGAACTCGCGGACCTTGCCGCACGTTTCATCAAACAGATCGGCTTCACCGGAATCATCGACCTCGACCTGCGCTTCGACCGGCGCGACGGACAGTACAAGCTCCTCGACTTCAACCCGCGGATGGGCGCCCAGTTCCGGCTCTTCGAGAGCGAGCCGGGGGTGGACGTCGTCCGGGCCATGCATCTCGATCTGACCGGGCGCACCGTTCCGGAGGGGGAACAGCGCGCCGGGCACCGGTACATCGTGGAGAACATCGACCTGCCCGCCCTCCTCGCCTACCGGCGCAGCGGCTACACGACGCCGCACGCACCGATCCGGGCGAGCGGGACGGAACTGGCCTGGCTCGCGGGTGACGACCCGCTGCCGTTCCTCACGATGCTCGCCCGCTTCGTACGGCCGGGCGTGAAGCATCTGTATCAGCTGTGGCGGGCCGGCCGTCGCGGCGGCAAGGCGTAGGCATCAGGCGTAGTGGCGACAACCTGCCGACCGGCTGGGCGGTGGCAGCAGAGCAATGGAGCGGCAGAGCAACGCGAAGTGGCGAAGCAGCGTCCTGGGGAGGGGACTTCGTGAATCATCCGGTAGCGGTAATCGGCGCGGGACCGTTCGGTCTGTCAACCGCCGCGCATCTGCGGGCGCGTGGCATTCCGGTGAGAGTGTTCGGCGAGCCCATGGTGAGCTGGCGGGACCACATGCCCGCCGGGATGCTCCTGAAGTCGACGCCGGCGGCCTCCAACATCGACGCCCCGCAGCGCGGTCACACCCTCGTGGACTACTGCGACGCGGCGGGGATACGTCGACTGGTCACGGACGAGGACATCGTCCCGGTGGAGACCTTCGTCGCGTACGGCGAGTGGTTCCAGCAGCGGCTCGTGCCCGAGTTGGAGCGGGTGCGGGTGGTGTCCGTGGACCGGCGGCAGCACAAGGGCGCGGGCGACGGCGGTGGCGGTGGCGTTGGCAGTGGCTTTGAACTCAAGCTGGATTCGGGCGAGTTGTTCACCGCGCGGGCGGTCGTGGTGGCGACCGGCCTGTCGGGGCTCGCGCATCTGCCCCCGGAGCTGGCCGGCGCCGCGCCGGACGGGCCCTCGCCCACGGGTCCGGTGTCCCACAGTTCGCAGCACCATGACCTGGGCCGGTTCGCGGGCCGGGAGCTGATCGTCGTCGGTGCGGGCCAGTCCGCGCTGGAGACGGCGGCGCTGGCGGCGGAGGCGGGGGCGCGGGTACGGGTGGTGTCGCGGGGGCGGAGTCGTGTCGCCTTCGGTGCGCCCCCCTGGCGGCAGCCCAGGCTGCGGCCCGAGTCGCCGTTCGGCAACGCGTGGTCGCTCTGGGCCCTCACCTACTACCCGCACCCCTACCGCCACCTCCCGGCCCAGGCCCGCCACTATCTGGTCCGCCGGGTCCTCGGACCCCTCGGGGCGTGGTGGCTGCGCGACCGGTTCGAGGGGAAGGTGCAGGTGAGCGAGGTCGCGCGGATCGTCCGGGCCACGGGGGCGACGGAGGGCAAGGGGAGCTTGGGGAGTACCGGGGCTGCGGGGGGCTCCGCCGGTCGGCGGCCGGTGCTGACCGTGGAGGATCTGGGCGGCCGTACGCGGGAGTTGTCGGCCGACCACGTCATAGCCGCGACCGGCTACCGCGTCGACATCGCCGCGATGGACTTCCTCGGGCACGAGCTGCGTACGGAGCTGGCGGTGAGCCGGGGGACGCCGAGGCTCGGTGCCGGGTACGTGTCCTCCGTACCCGGGCTGTACTTCACGGGGTTGCCGGCGGCTGCCTCGTACGGTCCGGTGATGCGGTTCGTGTGCGGTACGGAGTTCGCGTCACCGCGGCTGGTGGGGCATCTGGCGGCTGCGCACGGGTAGGGCGCGGACGGGGCAGGCGACAACGGGTTCGGACCGCGTTTTCGAGCTGTTCGTGCCTTCCCTGGGCGGGAGTTGGGGCTCGCGACAGGGCTGTTGCCGCCGGGATGCCGAACGTCGTCCGGTTCGGGCGGAGACCGATGTGCCGAACGATCCGTATTCTCTGGATCATGGCCGCTCCCACCTCATACGCACTTATCGCCACGGACCTGGACGGAACGCTCCTGCGTGCCGACGACACGCTCTCCGACCGGTCGCGGACCGCGCTGGCGCGCGCCATGGCCGCCGGCGCCCAGCACCTGGTGGTGACGGGACGGCCGGCGCCGAGAGTCCGGCCGCTGCTCGACGACCTCGGGGCCGGGGGGCTCGCGGTGTGCGGACAGGGCGCGCAGGTGTACGACGCCGGCGCGGACCGTCTGCTGTGGTCGGTGACCCTGGACCAGGAGCTGGCCGAGACCGCGCTCGGCAAGATCGAGGCCGAGGTCGGGCAGGTGTACGCCGCTGTCGATCAGGACGGTGTCGACGGGCTGACGCTCATCGAACCCGGGTACCTGATGCCGCACCCGACGCTGCCCGCCGTACGGGTGCCGCACCGGGACGACCTGTGGGCAGCGCCCATCAGCAAGGTGTTGCTGCGTCACCCGTCCCTGTCCGACGACGAGTTGGCGTCGGCGGCGCGTGGAGCGGTCGGTTCGCTCGCGACCGTCACCATGTCGGGGCCGGGCACCGTCGAACTCCAGCCATGCGGCATCACCAAGGCGACGGGGCTCGCGCTGGCCGCCGAGTATCTCGGACTGGCCGCGTCCGCCACCATCGCCTTCGGTGACATGCCAAACGACATCCCGATGTTCGACTGGGCGGCCCACGGGGTGGCCATGGCCAACGCCCATCCCGAACTCAAGGCCGTGGCGGACGAGGTCACCCTCTCGAACGAGGACGACGGGATCGCGGTCGTGCTGGAGCGGCTGTTCGGAGGCGGGGACGGGATCGGGAATGCGGACCGGGCGTGGCGGTGAGGGCGGGCCGGCCTAGTAGGCGCCGTACACGTTGTCTATCGAGCCGTATCGCGCCGCCGCGTAGTTGCAGGCCGCGGTGATGTTCGCGATCGGGTCGTAGGGGTCGTACGAGGTGCCGGGGACGTGGTAGGCGGCGAAGGTCGGGTCGATGACCTGGAGGAGGCCCTTGGAGGGGGTGCCGGCCGCCGCGTTCGAGTCCCAGAGGTTGATGGCGTACGGGTTGCCCGACGACTCGCGGATGATGTTGCGGTAGATGCCGTCGTACGTTCCCGGGATTCCGTTCTGCGCCATGACGTCGAGCGATTCGCGGATCCAGCCGTCCAGGTTGTTCGCGTAGTTCGTCACCGAGGAGACGGACGAGACGGACGAGGCGGACGACGGTGCGGCTGATGCCGTGGTCGCGGTCAGGAAGGGGAAGGCCAGGGCTGCGGCGGCCGTTCCGGTGATGGCGAGTGTGCGCGGGAGCGTGAGCGGGCGGCGGGTGGTTCTCGCGCGGTTGTGCTGACCTCGTGCGGGCATGGTGAGTCCTCTCCGACGCCTGCGAGGTGAGCTGTCGGGTTCGGGCGGGAGATGCCCGGCCGGGCGCGTTGTCCGCGCGCGGCTTCACCCCTAGCCGCTCCGGCGTCGTGCCCGGACCGGCGGCTTACCTGGGTCCCCCGCTCCTGCCTGCGTGAGTCACATGTGGGTGGGTGGGGATGGTGCTCTGCGGGCGGTGGCAGGATTCGGCGATCCGCCCGGCGTGGCGAGAACGTATGCGAGAGCACACGGGTGGAACAAGGGGCGGAAGCATAGGACTTGGTCATTTGGGACGCACGTTGGGGACAAAACGGGCGGTGGCGTGGAAAAGGTGGGAAGTAACTTGCCTTTTGCGAATGGGGAGTTTGTGGGGAGGGGGTGGCGGGGGCCGGGTTTTGGAGTGACTCGAATCACGGGGTGGGGGTAGTCGTGATGTGGGCAGGATGGGTGGGGTTAATAGGGTGTTTTAGGGTTTTTATGCTTCTTGTGGGTGTGTCCGTCGGGAGGGCGGAACCTCTCGTGCTATGCGCGTCGTTGTCGTAGCGACGGGTACGACGGGTGCCGTCAGGGAGGTGGTGGCGTATGCGCGTGTGCGGTCGCGGGTGTCACTGGTGGGGCGCGGGATGTTTATGAATGTCCATACTTATGGGCTGATCAAAAACATTCCGGTCGTGATCCGATACCGCCTGGCCTGGACGGGCGGGCGCTCGTGGTGATCGAAACGTGACCGGATACGCTGACTTGAGTGATGGCAGCGACCTATCGACACACCGTGTGACCGCCAGTAGACACCAGCAGACAGGAGATCCCTCGTGACCGTCGTCGGGCCGTTCGGGCTGAGCGTGCGGGACCAGGCTCTCGAAGCCGATGTCCAGGCCGGATTGGCGGCTGTCGAGGAAGGGTTGCTCGAAGCCACCAAGAGCGAGGTGCCCTTCATCACGGAGGCCGCGCAGCACCTCGTACGGGCCGGCGGGAAGCGGTTCCGGCCGTTGCTCGTGATGCTCGCCTCGCAGTTCGGGGACCGGCACGCGCCGGGGATCGTCCCGTCGGCGGTGGTGGTGGAGCTGACCCACCTCGCGACGCTGTACCACGACGACGTCATGGACGAGGCCGAGGTGCGGCGCGGGGTGCCCAGCGCCAACACGCGCTGGGGGAACTCCGTCGCGGTCCTGACCGGCGACTTTCTCTTCGCGCGCGCCTCGCACATCCTCGCCGACCTCGGACCTGAGGCGGTGCGGGTGCAGGCGGAGGCGTTCGAGCGGCTGGTGACCGGGCAGATCCTGGAGACGGCGGGGCCGTCCGACGGGCGGGACCCTGTCGAGCACTATCTGGACGTGCTGGGCGGGAAGACCGGGTCGCTGGTGGCCGTGGCCTGCCGGTTCGGGGCGATGATGTCCGGCGCCGACGACAGTGTCGTGGATGTGCTCACCCAGTACGGGGAGCGGCTCGGGGTCGCCTTCCAGCTCGCGGACGACGTGCTGGACATCGCGTCCGACTCCCACGAGTCGGGGAAGACGCCGGGGACGGATCTGCGGGAGGGTATTCCGACGATGCCCGTGCTGCGGTTGCGGGAGCGGGTGGCCCGGATGGGGCTGGCCGAGGATGTCGCGCTGTGCGAGTTGCTGGACTCCGATCTGAGTGACGACGCGCGGCACGCGGAGGCGTTGGCCCGGCTGCGGGTGCATCCGGCGTTGGAGCAGGCCCGGCGGGACACGGTGCGGTACGCGCAGGAGGCGCGGGCTGCGTTGGTGCCGTTGGTGGAGTGCGATGCGAAGGTGGCGTTGGGGGAGATGTGCGATGCGGTGGTGCATCGGGCTGGGTAGTTTTTCGCCCCCGCCGCCCCTACCCGTCCCCATCCCTGGGGGCTGCGCCCCCAGACCCCCGCTGTCGGCCTGAACGGCCTCGTCCTCAAACGCCGGACGGGCTGGTGGGTGGTGACCCCTACGGGTCGGGGGAAACATCGCCTCCTTATGTCATCCCGTAGCAGTACGCGGAGTTGAGACCAAGGTCTGACGATTCCTCTTCGTCGATTTGGTGAGATGGAAAGCACCACTCCTCACCGGTTCGGGTGAGAATGGCGGCTCAGGGTGGACAGATGTGGGACCGACAGCCGCCGCCGACGACGGAGGTAAGGCACACATGGCACCGTACGAAGAGGCCAAGTCCGGCAACCGGATCGAGGCCGAGATCGAGACCGAGGCCGAGGACGTGCCGTCGCGACGCCGCAAGGCCGCGCGGTATGCCGCCCCGGCCGTGGTGATCGGTCTGACGGTCGCGACGATCGGGCTGGTACCGGCGTTCGCCGGCTCCGGTGACCCCGATCTGCCGAAGATCAGCGCGCAGGAACTCATCGAGAAGATCGCTGCGTCGGACGTACAGCAACTGTCCGGCACGGTGAAGATCAGTACGGATCTGGGGCTGCCCGACCTCGGCGGTCTGGAGAGCGGCCTGCTGTCGGGCGGCCTCGGCGGGGGTTCGAGCGATTCGGGGTCGGCCGCCGATCCGAGCGCCAAGCTCCTCGAACTGGCCTCCGGCACGCACACGGTCCGGGTCGCCGTCGACGGCCCCGACAAGCAGAAGGTGT
>Ga0307513_10011567_pt1 | contig 10959 bp, 9 predicted proteins | sample 15_EM_MG_FD_202174 | JGI IMG/M metagenome (GOLD analysis project Ga0307513, IMG submission 202174) | Populus trichocarpa ectomycorrhiza microbial communities from riparian zone in the Pacific Northwest, United States - 15_EM | ecosystem: Host-associated > Plants > Roots > Unclassified | place... | reverse complement strand
ACGTTGCGCATGACCTGGGCGAGCTCGCCGTCGACCGCCGCGAAGCGGTGCAGCCGCTTGACCAGATCGTTGGCGGTGTTGACCCGCTCGTCGACGCCACCGTCGGCGCCCGGCGAGGTCGGCAGCGGTTGCGTGACGGGCGGCGTCGGCATCTCGGAGCCGAGGAACACCGACGTGGTCTGCGCCGCGCCCCGGGTCGCGACGTCGACCTGCGGCACCATGCCGGAGCGGAAGTAGTTCGAGATCTCCTTGCGGCTCGCCGAATCGGTCGAGGCCAGCAGCCACAGCACCATGAACAGCGCCATCATCGCCGTCACGAAGTCGGCGTAGGCGACCTTCCAGGCGCCGCCGTGGTGACCGTGGCCGCCGTCGACCTTCTTGAACCTGCGCGCCATGACTACGTGCTCACCATCGACTGCAGCGACTTGTCGAGCTCGTTGAACGACGGGCGCTCGTCGGTGAACACCATCTTGCGTCCGAACTCCACCGCGGTCGGCGGCGCGACACCGCGGGCCGACGCGACCACCGCACTCTTGATCACCGTGAGGAATCGCAGCACGTGGGTCTCCTGGATTTCGGCGTTGTTGGCGAGCGGCTGGAGCACGCCGTAACACATGAGGATGCCGAGGAACGTGCCGACCAGCGCGGCCGCCACGTGGTGGCCGATCACGGCGGGCGGCGCGTCCATGTGGCCCATCGTCACGATGATGCCGAGCACCGCGGCGACGATGCCGATGCCGGGCAGCGCGTCGCCGATCGTCTTGAGCAGGCCGGTCGCGAGGTGGCCCTCGAACTTCATGGTGTCGAGCTCGGCGTCGAGCAGCGCCTCGAGGTCATCGGGCGAGATGCCGTTGACGATCTGCTGCAGCGCCTCGGCGAGGAACGTGCGCGCGTGCGCGTACTTGTTGATCGTCGGGTACTTGTTGAAGATGGTCGACTTGGCGGGGTCGTTGACGTGAGCCTCGAGCGCGAGCACGCCCTGGCGCCGCGCCAGCATGAACAGCTCGTACTGGCACTTCAGGAGATCGAGGTAGTCGGACTTCTTGGGGATGTTCTCCTTGATCGCCGACTTCACGGCGTGGAGCACGCGCTTGCGCATCAGCCCCGGTGACGACGTGATCAGCGCGCCCATGCCGGCGCCCAGGATGACGACGAACTCCGAGGGCTGGATCAGCACGCCGAAGTGACCTCCCGCCATGGCGAACCCGCCGGCGATGGAGGCGAACACGAAGACGATACCGACGAGTGACATGTCTGCTCACCGACTCGGCCGTACTGCTTACAGATTGAGGTGCGTCAGCTCTCACACCGAGATCGTCAAGCTCGCCGCCCCCGCGCGCCGCGATCCGCGCGAAGCGCAATGAATTCGCGGCCTCGCGGCTGGCATCGCCGCTGCACATCGCCTCCTTCGTGATGCGCAGCCTGGCCCCCCATCGTACGATTCCCGATCATGCAAGCAAACGAATCGACGAAGCGAGGCTCGACGCCTACGGCGTGATCGCCCAGATCGCGCACGGCGGGACGTCGACGGTGTATCTCGGAGAAGATCTGAGGACCGGCGAGCGCGTCGCGATCAAGGCCCTCGACGCGTTCTACGTCGGCCACAGCGACATGGTGCACCGCCTGCTGGGCGAGCACGCGCTCGCCCAGCGCGTGCGCCACCCCGGCCTGCTCGACATCCGCTGCGCGGATCAGACCGCGCAGGGCGTGCCGTATCTCGTGATGGAGTATCTCGACGGTGAGAGCCTGAGCTCGCTCGCCAACCGCACGACCTTGCCGGCCAAGACAATCCTCGCGATCGGCGCGCAGATCGCGAGCGCGCTGGTCGCGCTCCACGCCGCCGGCATCGTGCATTGCGACATCAAGCCCGACAACGTGTTCGTGCTCTACGAGCCGGGCCCGGGTGGCTGGCCGCGCACCAAGGTCATCGACTTCGGCGTCGCGCGCCTGATCAAGGAGCCGGCGCTGCCCGAGGGCACGATCGTCGGGACGCCGGCCTTCATGGCGCCCGAGCAGTGGCACGGCGCGCCGACCGCGAAGTCCGATGTCTACGCGCTGGGCTGCGTGCTCTACGAGCTGATCACCGGCGCGCCGCTGTTCTCGGGCTCGCTGCCTCAGCTGATGCGCGCGCACTGCGAGCGCATGCCCGATCGGCCGTCGGCGCGCGGCGCCCAGGTCGATCCGGATCTCGAGCGCTTGATCGTCCGCGCGCTCGCCAAGGATCCGGCGATGCGGCCGACGATGGCCGACCTCGACGCCGAGCTGGCACGGCTCGCGCCGCGCGACCTCGCTGCCCAGCTCGAAGCGGTGGGGTAGCGCGGCCAGGGGATCTCGCCATGCCCTCCGACGTCATCCTCGGCATCGATTTCGGCACGAGCTGCACCTCGGCCGGGGCGCTCGTCGGCGATCGCGTCGAGCTAATCCACGACGCCGGCGACGTCGTGATCCCGTCGGTGGTCTACGTCCCGGAGCGCGGCCCGCTCGAGGTCGGCCGGCGCGCGCAGATGCGGCTGCTCAAGGATCCGACCGGCGTGATCCGCTCGGTCAAGCGCGTGCTCGGCGTCGCGACCGACTCGCCGCTGGTGCGCCACTTCGCCGCGAGCGCGGCGTTCCGCGTCGAGACCGCGAACCAGCGGCTCGTCTTCAAGCTGCGCGCCGCGCAGTACGCGCCCGAGCAGATCGCCGGCGCGATCCTCACCCATGTCCGCGAGCTCGCCGAGGTCCGGTTCGGCGGCCGCATCCGCAAGGCGATCATCACCGCGTCGGCCGCCGCTCCGCCGGGCTACCGCGACGCGCTGGTCCGCGCCGCGCGGGTCGCGCAGCTCGACATCCTCGAGGTCGTGCCCGAGCCGAGCGCCGGCGCGCTCGCGGTCGGCCTCCACGCCGACGCCGCCGATCGCAAGCTGCTGGTGTGCGACTTCGGCGGCGGCACGTTCGACGTCTCGGCGCTCCACCAGGTCGGCCTGCGCTTCACGCCGATCGCGACGTGCGGCGACCAGTACCTCGGCGGCGACGACCTCGACGCCGAGATCGCCGAGGCGCTCGCCGGGTTGATCGTCAAGAAGTCCGGCTACGACCTCCACAAGGACACCGTGCGCTGGAGCGAGATGCTGTTCCGCTGCGAGATGGCGAAGCGCCAGCTCACGGTCGAGACCGAGGTGCCGTTCGCGATGCGCGAGGCCTACGTCGATCATGGCCGCGCGCACAACCTCGACTTCCGGCTCGAGCGACCGTGGGTCGAGGCGCGCTGGGCGCCGCTGTTCGTCCGCGCGGTCGACGTGATCCAGGCGGCGCTGGCGCGCGCCGGCTGGCAACGCGGCGACGTCGACCAGGTCGCGCTGATCGGCGGCAGCTCGCTGGTCCCGATGTTTCATCGCACCGTGTCGGCGCTGTTTCCGGAGCAGCCGGTGCTGCTGTCGCCGCGCGCTGATGTCTCGGTCGCGCTGGGCGCCGTCCTGCTCACCGCGCGGTTCGGCAGCGAGCGCCGCGACGTGCCGGTGCTCGATCTACCGCTGCCCCGGCCGACCTGAAGCTCGCGCGCCGTGTCCGACCGACACATCGAGCCACTTAGACACGGGGCGCCATACGCAAGAGATCGCCTCGCTGTGCTCGGCGCGGTCCAAAAAGATACCCAGGAGTGCGGCAGGTGACCCTGCTGCAGTCCTGGGTAGTCGTGGTGCGCCGCTCCCGATGCGCTACATCTCGACGTGGCCGCGGTGCTCGCGCTCGAGCGCCCGCTTCAGCTTGTCGAGCGCCGAGTTCTGGATCTGCCGGATGCGCTCGCGCGACAGGTGATACTGATCGCCGATCTCGCGGAACGTGCGCTCCTCATCGTCGCCGAGCCCGAAGCGCTTGGTGAGCACATCGGCCTCGATGGGGGAGAGGTAGTGCAAGAGCTTCTTGATCTGTGACGTCAGCGTCTGCGTGGTCAGATTGTCCGCCGGCGAGTGCTCCTCGCTGTCCGGGTCTGCCATCGTGTCACCGAAGCTGCGGTCGTCGTCGTCGTGCACCGGCCGGTCGAGCGACATCGGCTGGCCCATGATGTAGCGGTGCATCTGGTTCAGCTTGGCGAGCGGCACGCGCGCCGCCTTGGCCAGCTCCTGCGGCGTGGGCGGGCGACCGAGCTCACCGACGAGCGCCTGGCGCACCTTCTCGAGCTGCTGCTGCGCCTCGAGCATGTGCACCGGGATGCGGACGGCGCGCGCCTTGTCGGCGAGCGCACGGCCGATCGCGTGGCGGATCCACCAGCAGGCGTAGGTCGAGAACCGCAACCCGCGGCGGTAGTCGAACCTCGAGACCGCGTGCATGAGGCCGAGGTTGCCTTCCTGGATCAGATCGGCGAGCGGCATGCCGCCGCGGTCGTAGCGCCGCGCCATCGTGACGACGAGCCGCAGGTTCGCGCGCACGAACTCGTCGCGCAGGCTCATCGCGTCGCGGTGCGCCTGGCGCACGTCGTCGACGTAGACGCCGGCGTCCTTGGTGGCGCCACCGTCGAGCCACCAGGTCTCCTGTCCCGCGATCGCGCTCTCGCGAGCGCGATACAGCTCGCGCACCACCGCGTCGATGTGAACGCGATCGAGATCGAGCGCGCGCAGCGCGACCGCTGCCTCGCGGGCCGCGACGGCGAGCTTCTTGGCCAGCTTCTCGTCCTTGCGGGCGCGCTTGGTCTTGAGCATGTCGTCGAGGACCTTCTGCAACTTCGGGAACTTGACCGGCTGCTCGAGGTTCGGCTCGATCAGCGCGAGCAGTGGCCGGACCGCCTCGGCGCGCGACAGGACGCGCTCCCAGGTCAGGATCTCGGTGTCTTCGATGCCCTGCGAGAGCTCGCGCTCATCTTCGGGCGTCAGCAGCTCGTGCTCGGCGAGCTGGCGGAAATATGCGGCAAGATGGTCATCGGAGTCGGGCGACCGCATCGGGCGGGCGACCTTGGCGACGACGACAACCTCGTCTTTTTCTTCAACGATCTTGGGGCCGGGCGCCGTTGCCACGGTGTTCCCGGCCAGTGTGCGCGTCTGCCTCGTACCCGCCGGCCGATGGCGACCATGGGCCGTGCTCGGGGTCGTACGGCGCGGGGTCCGCTGCCGGCGACTTGGGGAATGCGTGGTGGCCATGGTTTTCTCCTGATCCTCGGGGTAAGACGTCTTCAACCGGTGCGTCTGGCGCTGGGATTCCCACCGATTCCCTTTGAGCGAGCTCCTCAGAGATCCTCACAGACTCTCAGGGGCGACTCGTAGAGGCTCGATGTAGGGGGATTACGAGCGGCGACGCGCAAAGGTTTCAGCGTGCACGTTGCGCACCGAAACCTCGTCGGTCTACTTGCCTGTCCAGCTAGGGAAGGCGATCTCGCAGAATCAGCTGCTTGACACGGTCTCGGACCCGGAACAGGTGGGACACGAGCGACGTCGCAGCGTGCTACTCCGCCCAAGTTTGTCGAGCATAAAGATCCCCGTGTCAGCTTTCGAGACAGCCGACCCCATGCCGTAGGTGTCGCCATCCCGACATTGGCCGACGAGGATCACGGTCTTCGCTGCACTCCGTTCACAGCGTCGTACACAGATCGCTGCTCGAGACATCGGATCAGATCGCGCTACGCGGACGTCTTCTCCGGCTGCGCCTGATTCACTTCGGGAGCCAGGTGGCGCTGCAGGCGATCGAGCAGCGCGGCTTGATCAGGGTGGATGATCCGCCGCGCCCGGGTGATCTCGATGAACTCGGCTTTGTCGACCTCCCACGACGCGCAGCGCGGGGCGGCGCCGGCGGGCGCCTCGGCGGCGAAGGCGTGGACGCGCTTCTTGGAGCGCGTGTAGTCGACGTAGCCCATGTCGATCAGCGGACCGTCGACGAGCACGCCGGTCTCCTCGAGCGTCTCGCGCCGCGCCGTGGCCTCGAGCGGCTCGTCCGGATCAGGCCCACCTTTCGGGATGCCCCAGGGCGCGCGCCGGTTGTAGTTGCCGGCCGGGTGCACGAGCAAGACTTCCACGGTCTCGGCGATGTACCGATAGAGCAGGGTGCCGGACGACAGCTTTGCTCGAGCCTCTGGCATCCGTGATTGACCGTGCAAGACGCGGCAGGTCATTGCAAGTCGATTGCAGTCGATTCCAACGATCTCGCTAGATTGCTCCCCCTGCCTACATGGCAAACGAGGTAGCGTCGAAGCCACGCATCAAGGAGTCGAGGGAATGAGCAACGATCAGCGCCAGGCATGGTTCGCGCGCATGATGGAATCGGGCCTCGAGAACGACATCTTTGCGCCGAGCGACGTGCTCGCGCACGCCACGCCCGATGTCCTCGCGAGCCACCTGCCACCCGAATTATTGTCGAAGGTCCTCACGGCCTCACTCGCCGCGGGCTCGATGACGCCCGAGCGCGTGCTCGAGACGGTCACGCCGGAGCTGCTGTCCAAGCACCTGCCACACGAGGTGCTGTGGCAGTGCATCGCGGCGGCCGCGGCCCGCGCGGGTGTCAACAAATCGGTGGGCTCGTGAACCTGAAGGGGTTCTTCGTCGCGACGATCTCGTCGGCGCTCGAGCTCGGTATCGCGGTGCCCGACGATGTGCTCCGGCACGTCACGCCCGACGTGCTCTCCATGTTCCTGCCGCGGCCGCTGTGGGCCCGGGTGATCACCGCGTGCCTCGGCGCGCCGCGGACCGACGCGCAGGTCATCGTCGAGACGGTCGGCGTGCCCAACCTGTGCGAGCACATCCCGGCGTCGATCCTGTGGGCCTGCATCGCCGAGATCGGCCAGCGCTCGCTCGGCGGCGTCGTCATGGCGCCGGCGTCCGCGCCGGGCTCGCGGCCGGTCGCGGCGTCGCGACCCACGCCGCTCGCGACGCCGCCTCCGCCGCCGGCGACCGAGCCCAAGCCCGCGGCGCAGCCGGCCGCGCTCGGGCCGAGCATTCCGGCCCCGGGCAGCGACGGCGATGGCGATCCGAGTCGCACGCGCGTGCCACCCGGCCAGCGCTTCCGCCCGAGCACCACCGGGATCGGCCGGCTGGCAGCGAGCGGAAACGCACGCCGCCCGCAGGCGCAGGCGACGCCGCCGGCGCCCCCGGTGAGCGAAGCCGGGGCTGGCCGCACCGACACGATCCCGCGCGTGAAGCGCGGCTCGAGCGAGGCCGACTTCGATCTCGAGACCTACGTGGGCGGCAAGGACGACTGGAAGAACGCGCTCGCCGTCGAGGACGAGCAGCTGGTCGACTGGGCTGCGTCCGACGAGACGGTGACCGGCGGCGACGACGCCGGCCGCAAGCGCTGAGCCGAGCACCGCGAGGCGTTCCTCGCCGGCAAGCCGATCGACGAGAGGCGTCGACCTTTGGTTGACGGCTCTCGAGGCGGTTCGCCTGGCTGCGCAGCGCGAACGAATCACGAGTCGCGAGTCACGAGTCGCCAGTGACGAGTCGCTGGCTCGCCAGGCCGCGAACGAGCCGGCAGGCCGCGCGCCCGCGATGACGCATGGTGTCGTCGACGACGACGCGTGCTCACGCCGTGAATCGCGAGCGCCGAGCCGCGTCGAAGCCGCCGTGAAGTCCCCTCTTCACGTTGCCAATCGCAACGTCAGCGCGAGTGCGCGTCGCCAGACCGCCGCGACGTTGCCAATCGCAACAATATGCTGCTCGTTATGCAGTGCGGCATAAATTCTCCGTCGAGGAACGACATCCTCGACGATCGATCACGTTGCATCCGGACTGTGTTTTCTCTACCGTCTCCAACGCCGAAGGAAGGTACACGACATCATGTTCAAGCTGACAAGCTCTCTCTGTCTAGTGGCGAGCCTCGCGACGGTCGCGGCGACGCTCGCCGCGTCGTCGGGTAGCGCGCGGGCCGACGAAAAAGGCACGCTGCAAATCTGGATCAACGGCGACAAGGCCTACAACGGTCTTGCCAAGGTCGGCGAGAAGTTCACCAAGGACACCGGCATCAAGGTCGTCGTCGAGCATCCCCAGGATGCGCCGGCGAAGTTCCAGCAGGCCGCGTCCGCGCACGGCGGACCGAGCATCTTTATCTGGGCCCACGACCGTGCCGGTGAGTGGGTATCGGGCGGCCTGATCGAGGCGGTGAGCCCGGCCGCCAAGCTGGTCGCGCAGTCCGAGAAGGTCGGCTGGGACGCCTTCACGTTCCAGGGCAAGGTATGGGGATACCCACTCGCGATCGAGGCGATTGGCCTCATCTATAACAAGAAGCTCGTGGCCAAGCCGCCGGCGACCTTCGAGGAGCTGTTCGCGCTCGACAAGAAGCTCCAGAAGGACGGCAAGCACGCCATCCTGTGGGACTACAACAACACGTTCTTCACGTTCCCGCTGCTCGCCGCCAATGGCGGCTATCCGTTTGGCCGCGACGCCAAGGGGAACTACGTCGCCACCGATGTCGGTGTGAACAACCCCGGCGCGATCAAGGGCGCCGAGATGCTGGTCAAGCTGATCGACGCCACCGTCATGCCCAAGGGCGCCAACTACGCCGCGATGGAAGCCGCGATGAACAAGGGCGAGATCGCGATGATGATCACCGGCCCGTGGGCGTGGGATAACCTGCGCAAGAGCAAGATCGACTTCGGCGTCGCGCCGATCCCGTCGGTCGGCGGCAAGCCGGCCAAGGCGTTCATCGGCGTGCAAGGGGCGATGATCAACCGCGCGAGCAACAACAAGGACCTCGCCAAGGACTTCATCGAGAACTACCTGCTCACGCTCGACGGCCTCAAGACGCTCGACAGCGACGTTTCACTCGGTGTGACAGCGCACAAAGAGTTCTACAGGACCCGCGAGGCCGACCCCCTGATCGTCGCCACGAAGGCGAATATCAAGACCGGCATCCTGATGCCGAGCCTGCCCGAGATGAGCCGGTTCTGGTCGGCGATGGAGTCGGCACTGGGTAACATCACGCAGGGCCGGCAGAAGCCGAAGGAAGCCCTCGACGGCGCGGCGCAGCGCATCAAGGCGCCGTAGCCACAGCTAGTGATTCGCCGCGCGGCGATATCGAATCACGATTGGCGATGGCCGGGCAAAAAAACTTGCCCTCTGTGCGCCGCGCCCGGATGATCTCGACGGTGGCGCGGCCTGATTACGCAACGCTGTGATCGTACATACAGTGTGCGTCTGCTCTTGTGCGCGATGATCGGGTGTGCTCCCATCGCCTCGGGTGGGCTGTGCTTGTCCGCGGACCCGGGGCGTGCAGCGCACTACTTCATCATCCTCGTTGAACAACGGACGATATGAGAAACACTACCCATCGAAGCCTCCTCTCCTTCCCAATGACACTCGGTTTGTCGGTTGGCCTCGCGCTCGCGGCGGGGCAGGCCAGCGCGCAGACCGCGCCGGCAGATCCGGCGCCCACGCCGCCGACGACGGACACGACACCCGCGGGAGATCCGACGGGTGCCATGCCGTCGCAGGCGCAGCCTCCCCCGCAGCAGCTCGGCGAATCCAATCCGCTGGTCGAGCAGCAGCTCGCGCAGATCCGGCAGATGGTGAGCTCGATGCCCAAGTTGATCGAGCCCAACGGATATTTCCGCTCGGGGTTCGGCATCAACGTCAAGGGCGGCGACCAGGACGCGTTCCAGGCGCCGGGCGCGTACAGCAAGTACCGCCTCGGTAACGAGACCGAGACCTACGGCGAGTTCGGCTTCACGTTCAACTGGCTCAACCCGGACCAGAACGACGCGGCGTGGTTCAAGACGGCCCTCAAGCTGGCCTTCGTGGCGCCCCGCAACTCGACGTTCGACACGCTCGACGCGATCGCGATTCGCGAGGCGTACGCCCAGGCGGGCCACGTGCTCGACGCCAAGCCCGAGATGACGTTCTGGGCCGGTCAGCGGTTCTATCGCCGGAAGGACGTCCACATCACGGACTTCTTCTTCCAGGACATGAGCGGCTACGGCGCCGGCTTCGAGGATCTCAAGGTGGGCGGCAAGGCCAAGCTGGCGATCGCCTACCTCGGCGGCTCCAACAACTCGGGCCCGGCCGACCCGCCGGGCGCCTCGTTCGACCTCGGTCGCCTCACCAAGAACACGATCGACCTGCGGCTCTACGACATCCCGCTGGGCAGCGGCACCCTCGAGCTGTGGCTGATCCCGACGCTGGCGGCCAAGGGCAACGCGCCCGTGAACCGCAGCGGCATCGGCGGCGGCGTGTTCTGGTTCGTCCCGTTCATGGGCGGCTTCAACGAGATCTCGGCGGAGTTCGGCATCGGCGGCGCCGCCAACCTGTCGAGCGGCCTCGACACCAGCATCGCCGAGAACGGCTGGCTGTTCCGCGTGGTCGATCGCGCGACGATCCAGCCCAGCCCGAAGCTGTCGCTGATGTACACCGCGGTGCTGCAGCTCGATAACAAGGACGGCGACAGCGGTCCGGACACCGACGCCTCGACCGGCAACATGTGGGTGTCGTTCGGCGCTCGCCCGGTCTACTGTTTCACCAAGCACCTCGGCGTCGCGTTCGAAGGCGGCGTCGACATCGTGAAGGCCCAGACGGATGGCGCCAAGACCGGCGTGGTCGGCAAGCTCACCGTGGCCGGCCTGATTCGCCCGGGCATGGACTTCTGGTCGCGCCCCGAGCTGCGCGCGTTCGTCACCGCGGCGGCGTGGAACGAGGACGCGGGCAATGTCGGCGGCGCCGCGTACGCCGGCGACACCGTCGGTCTGACGACCGGCGTCCAGGCCGAAATGTGGTGGTGATCGGCGCGACGCGGGGCGGCTCTCGATAGCCGCCCCGGCGGCGAGCCTCGGGACTACCCCTTGAGGCCGCCCGACGTCAGGCCCGACACCATCCAGCGTTGTGCGACAAGAAAGACCGCGGTGATCGGCAGTCCGCTGAGCACCGCGGCGGCGGCGAAGTCGCCCCACAGGTAGCGCTGCTCGTAGAGATAGAGCCGCGAGCCGACCGCCAGGGTCAGCTTGCGCTCGCTCTGCAGCAGCACCGAGGCGACCGGGTATTCGATCACGCTGGTCACGAACGCGAGGATGAAGAC
>Ga0307513_10011566_pt1 | contig 10961 bp, 8 predicted proteins | sample 15_EM_MG_FD_202174 | JGI IMG/M metagenome (GOLD analysis project Ga0307513, IMG submission 202174) | Populus trichocarpa ectomycorrhiza microbial communities from riparian zone in the Pacific Northwest, United States - 15_EM | ecosystem: Host-associated > Plants > Roots > Unclassified | place... | reverse complement strand
GAGTCCACCACGACGACCTCTTCGAGTCCGAACCCCTAAGCCTTTCAGGCTCTAGTCGAAAGTCTTCCCGCAGCATTTCTGCGGGAAGACTTTTGCTGTACTCGCTCCGCGCCCGCTCCCCTGCCTTTGTGTTATGGTCCGTGGCATGTCACCAGCCGCGGGTTCGCCCGATTTATCGTTGCCGAAGGCCAGGCGGCTGGTGCGACCGGTGGAATTTGCCCGGGTCAAATCGGAAGGAACCGCGCAGCGAGGTCGAACGCTCGTGCTGGGCGTGCTCGCCGAGCAGGCAGAGAAGCGATTCCGGGTGGGCTTCGTCACCTCGAAGAGGATTGGCGGCGCGGTCGTCCGAAATCGTGTCCGGCGACGGCTGCGAGACGTCGTTCGCACGGAACAGGGGAAGTTGCGGGCAGGTTTTTGGCTCGTTGTGATTGCTCGCCCCGCAGCGGCGAACGCATCTTATTCTGTCTTGAAAGATGAGTGGTTGCGCCTCGCGGAGCGCGCTTCTATTCTAGCGCCCTGATGCTCTTGCTCGTGCGTTTTCTGATTCGCGGTTATCAATTGCTTGTTTCGCCGGTGTTGGCTTTTCTGGGCGGGCCGGGCTCCGGATGCCGTTTCCAACCGACCTGTTCGGTCTATTTCCTCGAAGCGCTCGAAGGACACGGTTTTCTCCGCGGAAGTTGGCTGGGATTGCGCCGTCTTTGTCGCTGCCACCCCTGGGGGGGACAGGGGCACGACCCCGTGCCGCCTCAAAGTGGGAGAGGCCTTGGCGCCCCGATTTCGCCCCGAAAGCTTTCGGGGCTCCCAGCTTCGAATCATTTTATTTGTGAATAGCCTCCCGGGCAGCGCTTATGGATCGACAAGCATGGATTGCCGTCACCCTTTGCGTAATTGCGTTCGTTGCGCTGCAAGTTTACAACGCGAAACACATGCCGCCGCCGCCCGTGCGGGCGATTGTCTCGCCGACGCCGGCTGCCGCGCCGGAAAATCCGGCCACGGCCGCTGCTTCGCAGGCTCCGACGGCTAGCCCGTCGCCCGGGGCGATCCCGACGCCCGCCCCCTCGGCCTCCGTTCCGTCCTTCGCCGAGAAAACGGAGACGTTGCGGAATGCAGATGTCGAACTTCACCTGACGAATCGGGGCGCGGGGATTAGTGAAGCCGTCCTGCTCAAGCACGGGAGAGAAAATGGCCAGCCCGTTGTTTTGAATTCGGCGGACCGCACGCCTATCGGCGCGATCACCGAGCAACCAGCGGAGCCCGCGCTGCCGGAGTTTGAGATCGTGCGGGGAGATGACGGGAGCATCCAGTTCGACCGCAAGGCGCCGGATGGAGTAACCATTCGGAAAAAATTTTTCTTCCCGCCGTCTTCCGAGAAAAGCGACAATTTCATCGCGGAAATGGACGTCGATTTCCGGAATGACGGCGCGCAGCCTTATACCAACCCCGGTTATTTCGTCTCCCTGGGTTCGATCCAGCCCCTTCATCCCAGCGATATGCCTGCATACACGCGGCTTGTCTGGTGCATCGAGGGCAAGCCGAAGGCGACCGACGTGAGTTGGTTCGCCGCCCAGAGTTATCCGCTCGTGGGGGTTCAAAAACGCGCCGCGATGCCGGTGTTCCAGGAAAAGGTGAATGGCGCCGAGTGGGCCGCCATGACCAATCAGTTTTTCACCACCATCACCACCCCGCTCAACGCCAAGGTGAGCGAAGCTTGGGCGCAGCCTTTCGAGATCAAGCGCGCGGACGGTCCAAGCCTCCAGGGAATGGATGGCGCGATGGGGATGCCGGGATTTCAGCTTCAGCCCGGCCAGACAACTACCGTGCGCTTCCAGCTTTACGTCGGACCCAAGCTTTACAATCGCCTCGCGAAACTCGAGCACGACGAAGCCGAGATCATGAACTTCGGGATGTGGAAGCTGGTCAGCCAATTCCTCCTCAACTTCATGAACCTGATTCACGGATGGGTTCGCGATTATGGTTGGTCGATCATCATTTTGACCGCTTGCGTGAAAGGCGTTCTCTGGCCGCTCCAGAACAAGGCAAACAGGTCGATGCGCAAAATGTCCGCGCTCGCGCCGAAAATGCAGGAGCTAAAGGAAAAGTACAAAGACGATCCGACGCGGATGAACCAGGAAGTCATGAAGCTCTACAAGGAGCATGGCGTAAACCCTGTGGGTGGCTGCCTCCCGATGATGATCCAGATCCCGATTTTCTTCGGGCTTTTCAGCATGCTCGGGCAGGCCGCGGAACTGCGAAACGCGTCGTTCCTTTGGGTCCATGACCTTTCTCAGCCGGACACCGTGGCGCATATCCCCGGCGTAGGCTGGCCGATCAACGTCCTCCCGCTCCTCATGGGCGCGACGAACATTTGGCTCATGCGCATGACGCCGAAGACCGGCGACAGCACCCAACGGAGGATCATGATGTTCATGCCGCTGATTTTTTTAGTTTTCTGCTACAATTTTGCGGCGGCGCTGGCATTGTATTACACGACACAAAACCTGTTCACGATTTTACAGCTTTGGCAGAACCAGAGGCAGCCGGTGCCGGTTCTGGAGAAAGTTGCGCCAGCAGGAAAAAAGTCGCGCAAAGGACGACCATGACGCCCAAGGAATTACTCGACACGATTCTCGGCTATCTCGGTTTCGTCGTGCAAATCGACGAAACGCAAAGCGAAGGCGGAAACCCGACGCTCCAGATTTACATGGAGGAAAGCCATACCTTGATCGGGCGCGATGGCGAGACCCTGGAAGGGATCCAGTTTCTGCTTAACCGCCTGATTCAATCGAAAGATAAGGACGCGCCCAAAGTGATTGTCGATTGCGAGCATTACCGCTCGATGCGCGAAGATCGTATCGTGCAGCGGGTGCGGGAACTCGCCGAGCGCGTGCGCATTTCGGGCCGTTCGCTTCAGCTCGAGCCGATGAATTCTTATGAGCGGCGCATCGTTCATAACGCCTTCAAGGACGATCCTGACGTCGCCACCTGGAGCCCGTCGGATTCCGCGCGGATCAAGCAGATCACGCTCCTGAAGCGCCAGCCGAAACAGGAAGCAGCGCCGCAGCAGCAGCAGTCGTAGGTAGCGCAAGCACTGCGCTGTCTGCTATTCAGGCATCGAAGCGAAAGACGATCTTCCCGTTGCGCTTTCCCTGCGCTGCATGTGTCACCGCGGCTTTCACTTCGGCGAGCGGATAGGTCTTTTCCACCTTCGTGCGCAACAGCCCGCGGCGCGCCATTCCAAAAAGCGGCGCAAAGGTTTCCGCGCGCTGGTCGGGCGTGGCGCCGTCGTACCACTTGTTCACCCAAAAACCCGTGAAGCGCAGGTTCTTAAAAATGAGCATCCCGTTCGGAATGCACATTGGCTCCAGGCTCATCGCGCCGTAGGTCACGATCGTCGCTTCCGCCGCCAGCGTTTTCGCCATGCGAATGGCGCTTTCGCCGCCGACCGCATTCAAAGCCAAGCGAATCGGGGCGCGTTGCGTGCCTGCCGCCACTTCCTCCCGCAGGTTGTCGCCATCGAGCAAGACCACATCGCCGCCTTCGCCTCGGAGTTCCTCCACGAGTTCCGCACGTCGAACAATACTTACGGTCTTATATCCGAGCTCGCGTGCGATCTGAATGGCGCAGCGTCCCGCCGCCGAATTTGCCGCGTTCTGAATCAACCAGTCGCCCGGCTGGAGGGAGACAAAATCGTGCAGCATTCGCCACGCAGTGATCGGATTCACCTTTAGCATCGCCGCCTGGATCGGCTCGATTCCTTCCGGAACGACGACAAGCTTCTCCGCCCGTACCGCGCAGGCCTCACGCCATGTTCCCAAACCGTGCGGAAGAATCACGAGCGCGCCCAGTTCGAGACCCCGCACGGCGGATCCGACTTCGACGACCCTGCCGGCGCCTTCCATTCCCGGCGTCGCCGGCAGCGTCGGGCGCACCGGATATTTCCCTTCGATCGCGTTCAGGTCGGCCGGGTTGATGGGAGCCGCTGCCATCCTGACCACGGCTTCATCGGGCGCCGGCTCGGGCCAGGGCTGCTCGACAACTCGCAGGACTTCCGCCGGAATTCCGTGCGTTTCGTAGATCGCGGCCTTAAGACTTTTGCTCATAGATGCCGCAGGCCTTTCATCCTACATCGAACGATCCCGCCAGCAATATGCAAACGGGCGCGCGGGTCGCGCTTGCGGGGATGATCGTGAACGTCCTGCTCGCCGCCGCCAAAGTCACCGCCGGCCTGCTCGGAAATTCTTACGTGCTGATTGCTGATGGAATCGAATCCGTCCTCGATATCGGCGGCTCCGCGGTGATTTGGGGCGGATTGAAATTTGCCGCGCGTCCGCCTGATGCAACGCATCCCTATGGCCATGGAAAAGCCGAGCCGCTGGCCGCGGGCATCGTCGCGCTAGGCGTGCTCCTGGCCGCAGTCGGTCTGGCGATCCAGAGTGTGCGCGAAATTTTTCTGCCGCACCACGCTCCGGCGCCTTTCACGTTGATCGTTTTGATCGTCGTGGTGGCCGTGAAGGAATTTTTATATCGATCCGTCATTCGTCTCGGAAAGAACGTGGAGAGCACGGCAGTTCAAACCGATGCCTGGCATCATCGGGCGGACGCGATGACTTCGATCGCCGCTTTCATTGGCATTTCCATCGCCTTGATCGGCGGCGAACGCTGGCGGAGCGCGGATGCGTGGGCCGCGCTCTTCGCGTGCGCGATCATCGCGGCGAACGGCTATCGCCTGCTGTTTCCGGCCTTGCACGAGATGCTAGATACCGCGCCACGCGGCGAAATCGTCGCCATTATCAAGCGAGCGGCGAGTGCGGTTCCGGGAGTCCTTGAAGTTGAAAAATGTCTCGTCCGGAAAATGGGGCTTTCCTTTTACGTTGATCTCCATGTCGGCGTGGATGGGGGAATTTCCGTGCGCGACGGCCATCGCATCGCGCATGAAGTAAAGGACACGATCAAGCGAGCGGATTCGCGGATCGCTGATGTCCTCGTGCATGTCGAACCGGCAAGTTCGCCGGCATCCGCCCTGTAGCCGCCGCCCTGTGGGCGGCGTTGGCGGACGGATTCGGAGCCGGCGCTTCGCACAGCGAAGCGGCTACAGCTAGATCAAATCCACGCGCAAAAGCTCTTCGAGCGCGGAGGTGAGCATCTGCCGGGCGAGCGCGACACGCTGACGAAAGGCATTCAAGCGCAGTGCTGCACCGGGATGCGTCATCAAGTAGACCGCCAAACGGCCAAAATTCGTTTTCTGTTTTTCCAAGTCGAATAACACATTGGGCGGCGCAGGAAACGGCTTCGAGGGCGTATCGCTGATCGCCCGCAGAGACAGCATCGGAATTCGCTGAGCCGCGCATGCCGCGGCGATGAACTCGGTTTCCATATCGACTGCCGCGGCGCCACTTTCCGCCGCCCAGCGGTCGCGCTCGGACAGTGAGTCCACGATCCCAGGCACGGTTGCCAATTTCCCAAGAAAAATTCCTGCACCCGCGAAATCAAGATGCGCGGAAGCGAGAAGCTCCGGACTGGAAAAATTCTCCGAGAGCAGCAAATCGCCGACCTCCAATTTCTGGTCCAGCGCTCCGGCAAACCCGGCGCTGATCAAGTATTTGAATTGTTGGCGGCGCAGAAAGTTTTCAACCTGCGCCCGGCATCTCTTCTCGCCGACGCCCGTGTGAAAGACCTCGACCTCCCGGCCGTGAATTTGGCCGCGAATGCCTTTCACGCCTTCGGGAGCGCGAACCACCGGGTTTGCGAGCAAGCGGACGAAGTCCGAACTCTCCGCCGGCAGGGCGAATGTAATCGCGATCATCGGCCCGCCGTCGCTCACGGATTCGGGGAGGGCGACGCTGGGGTGATGCGCACGTAGATATTTATTCTTGCCCGATCCGCGGGTTTCTCTTTTTGGGGCGCCGGAGAGGAAAAATCCGCCTGAGCCAGTGGTGCGAGCGCTCGCCGGAATTCGTCCTCCCGGCTCGCGGGGATATCCGCCAGGACCGTGATCCCAGCCTCGTCCGGCGGAGCTTTTGCGGCGGAACCTCCGCTTTGGGTCGCGAGCATGACGACGTTGTTAGCGAGCGCTTCGTGCTCGCTGGCGGGAGCAGACAAATGGATTTCGTCCGCGGCGAGGGTGGGTGCCGGCAGAGCGGTTTCGGCTGTTCTTTGAAGGGAGGCAGTCAGTTGCTGGCGCATGGCCAATTCTCTCGCGCGAAGATCCGCCGGGTTTTGCGATTTCTTCTTGCCGATGATGAACGCGATCCCGACAAGCACATTCACCAAAACCAGAAGGGCGAAGACAGCGATCAGGCGGCGGCCTAGCTTCCCGCTCGGAGGCGGGATGTCGAGATCGTCGCTTTCTCCGAGGACCTCGCGCGAACCTCGTGAGCGCCGGTGCATTTCGCGCGCGATGGCGAGCTCGCGTTGTAACTGCGGATCGGTCGCGAGCTGCGATTCAAGCTGAGCGCGCTCCTCCGCAGTGAGGTTTCCCTCCAGGTAATCGAACAATTTTTCAGGGTTCATGGGCAGCGGAAAGACCGTCATGCGGAGCAACCTCGTGCGCAAATCGCCTGCGCAGACAATTGAGGCATGGGCGAATCTTCGCTCAGTCGCGTAAGAAGCTTCGGCTATTGCTCTTTAGCCTCGTGGAAATAGATTACCGCCCTCGTGGATGAAGGCGGCAAGGCACTCAAGCAGAGACGTCGGCGACGGCCCCGGCTGGTTCGGCGGGGTTTGCTCGTTTTGCTTGCGCTCGTCCTGATATTTCACCGGCCGATCATCTTCGGTCTCGGGCGTTCCGTGGCCAATCGCTACGCGGCCAGGGCAAACCTGAAAATTGATTGCGCGCTCGGAGGCACAATTTTCACCGGCCTCGTCGTGCGAAATCTCCACGTGGTGCCGATCGGTCCCACTGTCGTCGAGTCGATCGATGTCGATTACATCCGGGCCGATTACAGCCTGCTTGATTGGTGGCACCGGGGCCTAACGGAGGTCTTGAAGAATGCCGAAGTGCGGACGTTAAAACCCAAGATTCCCCGGCCGGACGAGCGGATCACCTTGTTCCCGGTTTTCCCGGAGCGACTCCGCCTCTCCGATATCAATCTCCGCGTTCGCTCGGTCATCGGGACGCAGGATTTCGTTCTGGAGCATCTCGACGTCAATCTGGACCCGCGCAATCCGGGCGAAATCCGGATTGCCATGCTTCAGCTTCCCGACGTCCCAGCCTGGCGATCGATCTCTGGACGCACGTCCTACACGAACAAGAATCTCATCCTGGGCGGTCTGGTTTTCGATGAGACGAACCAGATCAGGCTGCTCGCCTTCGATGCATCGCACATCTCATCCCGCTCGCTCGAGGTGGTGCTGGACGCATCTCTGGCCGGCGGAACTGTAGCCGGCTCGGCGGCTTTGAGCGAGACGGCCCGTTCGCTGAAGACGAAGCTTCGGCTCGTCGCGGAAAATATTTCCCTGGATACGTTGCGCGGCTATCTCGGCCGTCCAGCCGAATTCCTGGCGGGTGATGTGCAGCGCCTGGATATCGCCAGCAACGGTGTGATCGATGCCCCGCGGACCTGGAATGGCACGCTGGAAGCTCGACTTAGCAATGTGCGAAAGGACAATTTGTTCTTTGATCGCTGCGTTTTGAAAGTGGCTGCGCGCGACGGCATGGCTGTGCTGGAATCGGGCCAAGCGACGACCGGATCAAACCAGATCCAGCTTAAAGGCGCGACCGAGCTTCCGGAGCACATTCGCCACTTCGGGCAGAGTCCCGCGAGATTCGAGATTTCCGCGGAGTTGCCCGACCTCCAATCCATCACGGCAAGATTTCCTCAGCCGCTGACGGGCTCGGCCACGGTCAAGGGCACGGCTGAAATCAAGGACGCCGTCCTGCGCGCCGATCTAAGCTTCAGCGGCGGTCCGATCGGATTTGGAGATGGATCCGCCGCCCAGGTGAACGGAACGCTGAAGGCTTCGAAGCGAATGCCGGCCACCAATGAGGCTAAGCCTTATTACGCCGATCTCCGCTCGCAGATCCACGTCGAAATGGTCGACGTCCAATCTGGCGAAAATCTTTTCGACTCCGTCGTGGCCGATTTGAGCGGCGACGGCGCTTCGGTCAAGCTCGAGCGCATGGTGGCTGTGCGAAAACAAAACAGCATCACGGTCGCCGGTAATTATCTGTTGCCGGACGATATCACTCACGCGCTTACCCAGCCGGCGAATTTCACAGTCTCGCTAGGTGCAATCGAGCTGGGGGACTATTGGCCCGAGGATTCGCCGAACAGGATCACGGGTCCCTTGCAAATGAGCGGCGAGATAACGGTCCGCGAGGGGAAGGCAGACGGGCAATTGTCGGTCTACGGCTCGAATCTAAAGTTTCGAAACCTGACCGTGCCGCAGGTCAGCGGGCAGGTCGCAATTTCCCAGAACACCGTTTACCTGAACGACTTCACCGCAACTCTGAACGAGCGGGATTACATCGCGGGCCACGGCGTCTTCTCGCTCGAAAAGCCCCACGCCTACAGCGGGAAACTCTTCGCGACGGTGGCCGATTTGGCGCGCCTGAGGCCGATCCTCGCCGCAGCCGGCAACAACAATGAAATCGCGGGTTCGCTCCTGGTCGACTGGGAAGGGAGCGGAGAGGCGGCCGAATTCAAGAATTCCGGCAAGTTGAAGCTCACTCTCGAGAAAGGACGCTATGCAAATTTGCAGGCGCTCCAGGCGAATATCGATGCGACCTATTCGCCCGACGGGCTCGATGTCCCGACCATCTTTCTCGGGAGCGACAAGATGGATTTCCAGGCGATCCTCACCGCGAAGGGATCGACGCTGGAGATTTCGAAAATCCAGATCGATCAAGGCCAGTCAAAGTATGCGTCCGGTTACGTGTCGCTGCCGTTCGTCTGGAAAAATATTGGAACGGGCGAGCCTGTTTTCTCTTCCGATGGAAAAGTTCTGGTGACGTTTCAGTCTGAGAACCTGGATCTGAAGAAGCTCTTTGACGACTTGGGCGCAAAACCGCTCGCGACTGGGTTGATCAACGTGAAGCTCGAAGCCCAGGGTACGCTGGCGCAGCTAGGCGGCCGGCTCGATCTGCAAATGAGGGATCTTCACAGCTTGGATTACCCGAAACTGGAGCCGGCGACTTTCGATCTCGTCGCTGAGTTGCAAAACAATCAGCTCGCTTTCAATGGCAAATTGCAGCAAACGAAAATCCAACCAGTGCAGATTACGGCGAACATACCCTTCGACGTCTCGAAAATGATCGCCGAAAAGAAGTTCGATGAAGAGACGCCGCTGAGCGCAAAGGTGCAATTGCCCCGCAGCCCCGTGAATTTTCTGCGGCAGTTTTTGCCGGGCATTACGCAGCTCGATGGCGATCTCGCGCTCGACGTGAACGTGACCGGGACAGTGGCCAATCCGGTCCTGGGCGGCGCGGGCGACATCACCATCAACATGGCGCGCTTCACTAATCCGACGCTGCCTTCGTTAAGCGGATTTCACTCGCGTCTGACTTTCAACGGGGACGTCCTGAACTTCGAACAGTTCAATGGCGACCTGGCCGGCGGCCCGTTCACGATCTCGGGCCGGGTGACCTTTCCAAAGCTGACCGAGCCGAATCTCGATTTCGAACTGAAGGCGCAAAGCATTCTTGTGGCTCGCAACGACTCGCTCACGGCGCGGGCCGACGCCGACGTAAAGGTGACCGGCCCGCTCAAGAACGCGACTGTCACCGGCAACGTCGCCCTGACCAACAGCCAATTTCTCAAGAACATCGATCTGCTTCCGATTGGCTTGCCGGGGCGGCCTGCGCCGCAACCGCCCACGGAGCGCCCGGATTTTTCCGTGACGGAGCCGCCGATCCGGGATTGGAAATTCGATGTCACGATCAAGACCAAGGATCCGTTCTTGATTCGCGGCAATCTGGCCAATGGCGGGGCGATCAGCGATCTGCATCTCACCGGCACGGGGTTGCGGCCGGAGCTTCAGGGTATCGTTCGGCTTGAAAACGTAGAGGCGACTCTTCCGTTTAGCCGGCTGGAAATCGCCCAGGGTTTTCTCTATTTCGATCCGAGCGATTCGTTCAATCCAAAGATCGAGTTGCAAGGCACGTCGCTCATCCGCGATTACACCGTGCATGTTTACGTTTTTGGCACGTCGCTCGCGCCTGAGGCGATTTTCACGAGCGAACCGCCCTTGCCCCAGGAGGAAATCATTTCGCTCCTGGCGACCGGCGTGACGCGGGGAGAGTTGGTGGGAAATAACAATGTGCTCGCCGGACGGGCCGCCATGCTCCTGGTGCAGCAGCTTTACCGGAAGGTCTTCAAGAAGGGAGGCCAGCCCGCGAAGAGCAATTCGGTCTTTGACAAGCTGCAGGTGGACGTCGGCCAGGTAGATCCGCGGACAGGACAGCAGACCGTGACCGCGCGGCTCAAAGTAAACGAGCAATTTGTCCTCGTTGGCGACCTTGGTGTGGGCGGAGATTTTCGCGGCATGGTGAAGTACCTGATTCGATTCAAGTAAGATGAGCCGCGCCTTTTTCGTCCTTCTTTGCAGCGGGTTGCTGACTGGAACCGCGCTGGCTCAAACCGCCGTGAACGTTCCACGACCGGAGGAGAAGGATCGTGCGCAACGTGCGGTCGCCAAGCAACAGGAGAAGAAGGCGCAACGCACCAGCGTGATCGAGTTCCGCGGCCAAAAGGCCTTCGACGAAAAGATCCTGCGCTCCGAGCTAAAGGAGCAGATCACAACGATCGACCAGTACGGCCTGACCCCCGCGCGCGGCGATGATGCCGCATTTTTCCTCGAGTTGTTTTATCGCAAACATGGCTACGCGAAAGTCAATGTGCGCTACACGATCGTGTCGGGTGACGTCCTGCGTCTCGACATCGAGGAAGGCGCCCTCGTCACCCTTGGCTTGGTGAACTTTGTTGGGAATCAGCACCAGCCGGCCGACGTCTTATTCGATTATG
>Ga0307513_10011565_pt1 | contig 10961 bp, 13 predicted proteins | sample 15_EM_MG_FD_202174 | JGI IMG/M metagenome (GOLD analysis project Ga0307513, IMG submission 202174) | Populus trichocarpa ectomycorrhiza microbial communities from riparian zone in the Pacific Northwest, United States - 15_EM | ecosystem: Host-associated > Plants > Roots > Unclassified | place... | reverse complement strand
TTAGCCGGTCAGGTGGGACATCAATTCGATAAGAAACGCCTTACAGACGGCGTGGAAGGGCTCCAACGGTTGTTCAAGGCGTTTGTAAGTGCACGGTGGATCACCATAGCCATGCAATCCTGGGGACAAATGCTGGTGAGTACTCCTCATCTGAAATTAAAAGAAAGGCGGCTCACTCCTTACCCATTTCAGTTCTATCTTGAGATGTGGAATGAAATTAATCAGAAAGCAGCTCGACGAGTGAAAGCAAACACACACCCTCATTTGCCAGATCCAGCACACAAACATATCGCCGAAGGAACCCTCTTTGATGAGTTGATTGCTCAATATGCTGCCCTGACCGCTCGCAATGAGGATATGGTAATTCGACATGTTGTTGGAGGCGTGGAATCAGAGCTACGCACGCATTTAGCAAGGTAGTGACACCCTCTGGATCACTACTGTTGTGCGAACTGACATGGTCGCAGCGCCTGGCCGTCCAGTCGAGAGGACGTTGTGGTTCCAACTACCCTTCTCGGGCCCGTCACATCACTTCAAGCGCAACTCGCTTTTCTGGCAACAACACTGCCCCGTCGTCCATCTCTATTTCTATCGGCAAATAGCGAGCGGGCTCGCCGCGCATATACTCTCGAGGGTCTTCAAGCAACGGTCTCGAGGGAAGCTCACTGAACAGAACGGGCAGAAAATAGAGGCTGAGGCGCAACTCTGGCTATAAGGCTGCAGGAAAGCGGTAGGGAAGGCTGTACGAAGGGTCGATGTTCCCTGGCAAGACCTACTAGAGGCGGTGAAATTAGTTAGTACCCCTAAAGGACCTTCATTGCCCTGGTCCAAATCGCCTGGCACTCGTCCACCGACGAGTGTACTCAAAAGTTTGAAGAAGTTGGTGTGCACAGATTAAGTCGAGAGCAGGTGAAAGAGGTTGCAACCTGGCTGAATGAAGTGCAATCGAATTTGTCCGTAGTAAATTATGTTCTACTCCTGTGGTAGGGCTGATGACTGTGGTGCTATAATTTGTCGAAATCCCTCAGTGTCGCACGGCCGTAGCACACATTCACGCGCACACGGCGTGAAAGATCTCTAACACACTGGTGCTATGGCTGTTACTCTACGCTACTGACCCTCACGGATGTCTGATTGGTTCACAAACCGATTTGTGTGCACGCCAAACCTGCCTTCTTGCTCAAGGCCAAAAGGCGCAGCCAGGACCTGGCCGATCACAGTCCGGATCCGGTCGGGAGCTTCCTTACCGCAGAGAGTGGCAGAACGTTGCATCAAGAACCCCTCCAGTTCACGGACTGTCCAGTAAGCGAGTCCCTCCGCCCCAGTTTTTATATAGCGGTGGCTACCAACCGTAGCTGTACGCAAAGCGCCGAAACTACGCCGACTCTTGCAGCTTCAGCATGAGTGTGGGAGCGTTGAACGCTGTCATTGTTTCTTGCGGATGGACCTTTCTTTTCTTCCTTGAGGTATGCTCCCATCCCGTTGCTGTTTGTTGGGGACGGAAGGTTTTGTTTAAGATGTGGACCTGATGAGCGGTGCTACTTCCCATGAGTCTACACGTTCTTTTAGACCTCGAGGCCTTAGGCTGCATGATGCGAGTAAGCGGCGAACGAGGCTGCGGCATTGATTTAGTCCAATTATGATACCATACACTGCTCATGAGTCCCTTCTTCAGCAATACCGTCACCCAAAGCAGTCGACGAATCATTCAAGGTTCTCTTCGTGTCGTTGAGATTGGTCAATTCGCATAAAAGTACATGCAAGCTGTAACAGTCCCGACTGCCCGACCCGTAATAGATATAAGGCCATCATGAGAAGCCGACAAGGTGGAGTTGAAGACTAAGGGTTCCCTGTTCCTGTTGACTTTACAAGTGAGTGGGGATGATTAGACGACAGCGATATCACTCGCAAACAGCGTGTGACTTGGTCATACTCGATATAGGATAGAACTGGGACATTCCTACTCGTCCTCTGCCTCGAGCGGGGGAACGATCGACCTGCGGGGACGCTGAGCCCGGGCGGATGTTTCCGCGCTGTCCATAGCAGTCGGAGTAGCGGATACGCGGATGTCCATCCGACGATTATTTCCCAATCTCTCACGGAACAAATCATCCGGCTTGCACTGGTGGGAGGTGTCTGTTTGTGGGGTTGAAAAGTCTGAGCACAAGAGAGTACATTTGTATTAGCTGACCTGGAAGCCACCAAAAGTACCCTGTGACATAGTCGCTTTCCAGAGAGATCACTTGTGCTTTGAGTTCTGTTTTCCCCTTCGTTGATTTAGATGATTTTCGGACAGAGTTCCCTTGGGACAAGGTGTTCTGGAACGGCGAGAAGTAAGGATGCCCACACCAAGAAATTTAAATGAAATTCCTTACCACCCATCCTCTATCGGTATTAGACTTGAGGCCTGGGTCCATACATTCCATAATATAGACGAGCTCCTTCTTCCGCAGGGGACGTCCCCCAAGTTCCATAGCGAGCTTGGTCTTCTGCTCCATCGTCATTTGCTTAATGCCTTCAACCGGCTGGATGTTTGTCGGGAGCGGGGGAATATAGAAATCGTCGGTAATCTTTCCACCACGTAGAGTGGGTAGTGGACACCCATCGAAACCAGACCGCTGTCGTGACCCTCGTCTGCCGTACGTCCTCTTCGGCTTAGCTGGAGCAGCCGGTGATGGAGAGCGAGACTCGGAGTCTCTCATCGAGTAAGGCTCGGCGTACGATATGCGAGGTCGACGACGAGTCCTCATCAATCCAGGCAACGCCGATGACGAGGGTGAAGGAGAGCGCTCAGGCTCACCAGTAGATCCACCGGATTTCTCGTCTTCACCGTCCACTTCTTCGTTCATCATCAGATCGTCCTGCCCATTTTCCCCATTCGTATTTTCATGTTCGACTTGCTCCGGCTTAGGGGGTGGCGTGGCCTCGTGAAAGTAATAAAATGTCCCTGTCGTAACGTCGTAGCCTTTACGAAGAGGCTTAGTCAGTTCCTCAGCGGACGACAGTGCTTTGATGACAAGTGGTTCCGAAGTCGATCCAGTGATGCAAGTTTCGGTGCCTGTGGGAGTAGGGGTTTTGTGGTCTTTTGGTTCGTCTGGTTCGTCTGGTTCGTCTGCGGCAAGGATGACAGTTCCGGCGGCCGACGAGTGGGCGCGATCAGGAGCCGGTTTGGTTCGGTTTGGCGAGCCTGAGGGTTCGTTGGGCCAACGAATTGGCTGCTCGTCACGAACATCTAATCTGTGCATCCTTATGTCTCCGCCATCGTTTTCGGTACACACTCCAGGATCATTTGGGGCAGTGTCGCTGTCGACGGAAGTCTTGTGATAGTTCCAAACGTTTTGGACCATAGAACCGGTGACGCTATAGGCGTCAATGGCGAGTGAGGGAGTTGTGGTAATCGTAGAGGGCACGTCCTTAGTGACTTTGGTGTACAACGAGGTTTGATTTGGGTCCAACATTGGAAGCGCCTCGAGAAACTTTGTTCTCTACAACCAGTTGAGGTGGCCAGTGCTCCTAGAAAGGGGGAAAGGCTCAAGAAGCCGATCGTCGAGCACGATGGATGGAGAAGAAAATTCGTTGGAACGATGGAGTGCAGCAAATCCTTTCGGAACGCACACCTCAGCGACAGTGTTTTGTCTGTTTACGGCCCTGTGCTACACACAAGGTTGTAACGGCTGTATGGGGAGTTCTGCGAGCCGAATCGCGAATGTAGCGGTGGCTGGGTGTCAAGGAGCGAGTTAGTTTGACACCGATAAGGGGCGCTCGCTGGCCCCGCCACGTCTGACTTACCACTCTGTATGGATTTGGAGGGCCAAGGTTAGCTGAGTGAATGTCTGGCAGTCTCGACAAGAGCCTCTATATGATGTTCGAAATCATGAAAAAAGAAACGACCAACAATATAGGAACTAAACTCATACACGAATTTAAGGTGTACTTCTACACCAACACGAGCGATAGGACGTGGTGAGGACGATGGGCTGGAATAATTTGTCTTGGAACTGTGCCAGGTTTGTGGTACAAATGACGGGCAGTGTAAATTAAGAACTAGTATTACAATGGATATCTTCTTCAACTATTCTCGAACACCTGAGGCCTAGCTGAACGTCGACCCTCTCCATGTGATCACGGAGACTTCGGCCACTCCCGACTCAACGGTCGTGCCAACCACAATTTCTCACACCTCCGGCATTGCACGTCATACTGTTCTTGATCTATATTGCTCATCGATTGAGTGAGTAGTTTTCGAGGTGACCTAATCACTGGGGTATGGAAGCCTGAACGCGCTTGCCACATATTCCGCAAGGGGCTTGGACTGGATTCTCGCTTGAAGCCAGACGGAGGCAGCCCAATCATGGATAGAGGTCGAGAGGTTTCCTTAATCCTCCTATTGTCCACCAGCACGACTGGTGGTTGAATTTCAAGCCAAGATGGCTTTTCGACACGGGTTTGCTGCATCCCCTCGGAGGTTTCTACTATCATTGCTCTTGATTTATCACCCGAGTCGCCATTCAAAAGAGTGATGCTTGTCTGTTTCCTGTCCAACTCCTCTCCACCGAGATCCTCATCGTGCGAGTCGCTCATCGTCTTGTCAGAAGTGGAGGACGATGCCACCTTTTTGCTCGTGGTGGTTCGTTTGTGAAGTGCTCGGTAGCGGTGAAGCATGAAGAAGACAGTGGCAAGGAGAGCAACAACGCCGATGACTGCCAGAAATAGACCCAGGAACTTCCCGTTATCGCTCGAGAATTCCTCGTCCGGTGGAATAGGTAGCGCTACTGGTGCGAGAGATCTGGTTTCTTTGGGTTCCGGGTCACTGCGAGTCTGTTCGACGGATGCGGGGGTTGGGAGACTTCCAGTAATGTCTTCATCGACCTGAGTGTAAACCTCTGTGATATAGACTGTCTCCGTTTGCGGCGCTACCTCCGTGTACGTCTGTGTGGTTGTTTCCGTTTCTGTCTTCAAGAGTAGCTTCAGTCCCTGGGAAGGAGAGTTCGTCACCAACTCGCTCACCTCAATCTCGTGTTTATGCCGTAACTGAGCAGGTTGGAAGAAGCTTTGCCCGATGGGAACAGTGAGAACAGAGGGGATAAAGACCAATACGAGGACTTGAAGGTCGCAGCGCATCGATCAAGGGAGAGGGAAACACGACGCCAAAATATATACGGTCCTTGGGAGCTTTGAGGTATAATGAGGGTATCTAGGTAATATCAGTGAGAAAGAGGGAAGGGTGTGGTGAACGAGGCGGAGAGCAAGAGTGGGTGCTGTTGAGTCTCTCGCGTTGACATGGGGAAGGGCAGTATGGTGATCGGGTAAGGAGACTATCCTGAGAGAGGAGTAGTTTTAAGTCTATGACTCCCCTGAACATCCGGTCAGGCCGAAATTTGGGGGATACTTTATCCGCAGTGGAGTATCCTACGAGTAGTTTGTTTAATTGGATTAGGAATAGTTGGATGTCATATTCCCTGATACATTCAGGATCAATTCGTGAGTGTCAGATTTGCGTTGTTCCTCATCTCACTCTCAGATATTCACCTTTCAGGTGAACTTGGTTGCCAAGGAGTTAGGAACACCTGTAAATATGTTCATCGGCCAATAACCTGCACTCGCGGATGAGGGAGCCAAGAGAATATTAATATTGGTACACTAAAGAAGATCAATGGGTAGAAGTACCGATATGCAACTACACTATGAATCCGGTCTGAGGGATGATATGATAAGCCACCACAAGTACAGCAAAACGCGTGAACCAACCACGTGATCGGACCCCGACATTCTCGGGGCTTGCGAATCGGAACAGAACACAGGAGTAACAGCGAGGACAACGACAGTACCAATGCTCCGACACTAGCGTGATACACCGAGACAATCCCTTCCCCTTTACCCTGCGAGATGCATTTCAGGTCGCCCAAGGTCGAGCTTTGTACCCTGGCCGGGGTATGGCACGAAATCCATATTTAGGCGTCAGTTGCACCATGGCGCCTCCGTTCCCTATCGGACACCCAGCCTTGCACGCGGCTACACGAAGTGGTTCTCTGGTGTTACGCGCTGCCAACTTGCAGGGAAGTCATGGAAAATCGGTAGCTGTCAGCCGTAGAGAAGATACGTTTACTACCGCTACCGTTGGCAAGATTAACGGCTCGGGCTCACCATAGAATGTTCTGGAAGTCGTTTTGAGCCACGTTATCTTGATACCAATTCATTCCAGAGCACTTCAGCTCATTTCTCGTTTGAGGCTGATGAGGGTAACATAGTTAGGAGTCATTCGTCTACGTAGAGCATGAGCATGAGCAGCCAGCAGGTGCAGCGGGTCACCTGGACAGAAACCAAATGTTGTGCGGCTGCATGCAGTGCATACACAGCCTTCTTCAAACTCGCTCTGGAGCGACATGAGCGCGACGCGGGTTAACAATTGATTCGAGCCCGGGGTGGATGAGGCTGAGCGCGTGATGATTTAGATTACGGAATTGTCCAGAGAGATCCCCTTCGCTTCATTGTGGATCAAAGAGGTGGATTTGAGAGTATTGTGTTGTCAGGGATTGTGCTTTGACGCGCCGCATCGTCATGAGAATGCGCACAACCTCTCGTGTCTTTCAGTACATTTCCACAGTTCCATTTAGGCGCTGATGATAGGGGCACGAACGAATCTCGAACCGGCCGACGACATTTAGAAATTTAGACAAATTACAGCATCCCAACCACTAGTACTACTAGAAGAGTAGAACATGGCCTATTACATACCGATCGGATCCAGTCGCATCCCGGGACGCCGCCGGCGCCGCTCAGGCTCGGTCTGACCTCGCATTCCAGAGACACTCGATCGTTCGCCCTAATGGACGATTGTGTCATAGTTTTTTAATTTGAATTCATTCCATATTTCATTGTCACTATCCCCAAGCGACTTGTACGTTAATGGAGGGCCACTGATCTGATCCTCGTTGTGGCGCAGGCACTGGCTATCAACGGCAGCCATTTACTCAGTTGCTCCAGCGACTCTATTCCTTCTACGTCACTCTGGGTGTGGGCCTGTCGGAATTCGGGGTGCAGTGTACGAGTTCAGCGCTCCGATGGGTACGGGATCACAAGCCCCGGACACCACATAGCCACTTCTCGGGTATACATAAAGTCTCGATCCCTGTGTTTTACCTTACGTGTTTGTAGCGGGCCCCAACAATCACGGTTACTTTCGTCGTACACTTGGTCGTGAGGAAATTCTGACTGGCCCTCCGGCATCGACGCCCTGATGGCCCGTCCTCCTGCTAATGTCAGGCTCACTACACCCCACGGAGTGCGAGTGATCACATCCTCTATTCATTCGACTACTACATTTAGCGGTCTCATTTCACTAGTCGTCTGTGCGGATGTCGTCGATCCTGTATGACAGGCCTTTTCCTGGTCTTCGAAATGCTCATGAGCTGCCCTTGTCATAGTTCGTTGATGGTGGTCCTCCACTCTCCACTAAGACCCACCGGGCTTATTCTCAAATCACTGGAACAAACGATGCCTAGCCTAAATATGTGAACTTATGGATGATTCGCTGGCACTCCCGTCAACTCCCTTTCCTATGCCTCTGATGAGCATTACTTATGTTTTGGCTGCTAGGCCACTACAAGCACGCATCTCGACGAGCACTCGGAGGCCACATAGCCATGTGCACATAGTTTGATCCGCTGCCTCTAGCTCGTGTAGAACTTCCCTCGTCAAAGAATTGAGGGAATAATCTCGTTCAATGACTGATGGTTTCCAGAGAAATAGGTCAATCTTCCGTCATCATGGCCTTCACGCATGTGCAATGTATCAAGCGGTTCACAAAAATGAGTTGGGTTGGGGCCAGCAAAGCTCAGCGCACAGACCCTCCCGATGCCAATCAAGGCTTGGTCCCTGCCAGGTTCGTTTTTCTCGTCTACGCTCGCTCGACTAATACGACCAAGTGACAGTAGTCGTCAGAACAATGACACGAGAAGCAGACCTTCATGGGGATGAAGGCCATCCACTTCTTCCTGGATCTTCCTACTCCCCCATTTCCTCAATCCCTGGCTTTACGGTATAACTCACGATGAGTTCTGATGCAATCATCGGTGATACTCGCTTTATACAGGCTGGGGGCAACACACAAACCGTTCGCGATTATGACGCCGAGTTTGGCGGCCCAGAGGAGAGAAGGCGACTTGAAAAGAAACTACTCCGGAAGATCGACGCAAGGATGAGCATCCTGGTCATTATCTACATTCTCAATTATGTGAGTTTGCACGTTAAATTGATGTGGTTGGGCGTATCGAGCGTTCTGTTCAAGGCTGGCAACTGGGTAGCGCTCAAAATAGCCAGGAAAGCTCACTAACACCCTCATAGATCGACAGGAACAATGCAGCTGCGGCCAGGCTCCGCGGGTTTGAGGAAGACTTGAATTTACATGGTACCCAGTTTGCCACCTTGCTTTCCATCTTCTACGTCGGATATGTCTCCACGCAAGTCCCCTCGAATATCTTCTTAAACTATATCGGTCGCCCCTCGCTCTATCTACCAGCGTGCATGGTGGTTTGGGGTGTAATCAGGTGGGCCGCATTTGTTCCCCCAATGTCCGCCTGGATCTGAATATCCACAGCGCCGTAACCGGTATCACCCGCAGTTTCACTGGCGCGCTCCTGGTTCGTCTCTTCCTTGGCTTCGTCGAAGGAACATTTTTCCCTGGGGCTCTCTTCCTGCTCTCCAAATGGTATATTTACTCGCACTCTAATTTCGTATTACTAAGAGGTGGACCATAGGTATACTCGCAAAGAACTAGGTGTCCGGAATGCAATCCTCTACTGTGGAAGTCTCAGTTCGAATGCCTTTGGTGGTCTAATTGCTGCTGGTATTCTCGATGGAATGCAAGGTAAACGCGGTCACGAGGCATGGCGTTGGCTTTTCTACATCGAAGGTGCTTTGACCGTCGTTGTCGCCATCGTCGCCATATTCGTCCTTCCCGATTTCCCATCGACCACCAAATGGCTCACTCCGGCGGAGAGACGGTTGGCAGAGTTCCGCATGGAAGAAGATGCAGGAATTGTTGACGAGGTCCGTCGTGGCAATAACATCGTGTAATGATTCTCGCTCACTGTTCGACGACAGGAAGACAAGCACGGATCCGTTTGGCGGGGGCTCAGGATGGCAGTTGGCGACTGGAAGACATGGTGGTTGGGTATGTCACCAGTGTCTCAACCGAGAATCCGAGTTGATGCCCTTTAGCTATGGCTCTTTCCAGCTATGTCGTTGGACTGAGTTTCAATTCATACTTCCCAACCCTGACAGCTACGATGGGGTACTCTCCCACCATCTCATTACTGCTTTGTGCACCTCCATGGATTTTCACAACGATCACCGCTTTCATTGTAGCACGGCATTCAGACAAAACTGGCGAGCGTGCCTTCCATATCATAATTCCTTTCATGGTTGGGATCATGGGTTGTGTTATCTCCCTCAGCACGATGAACATTGCCGGTCGTTATATAGCCCTGTGAGAATATCAGTCTTTCACAAACTTTTGTCTGATATCCCATTAGGTTCTTCACTGCACAATCGTTTGTCGGCGTCATTGTATTCTTTGCATGGATCCCGACGTCAATTCCGAGGCCACCCTCAAAGCGAGCGGTAGCTCTCGCGGTCATCAACGCTTTCTCACATCTTGGCAACGTTGCTGGCTCGTATGTCTGGCCCTCGGTATGGGGACCGACGTATCGTAACTCTTATGCAATCACTCTCTCCTGTTTCGGGCTCGGGATCGTCATGACATTCATCTTTCGCGAACATTTGCGAAAAGAAAACGTAAAATTCGCCGCGGAGGAGCTGAAAACTCAGGACCATGGTGGATCTATTCTGCACGAACAGCAGGAGGACCTGACGGTGCCTGTGGTTCGTGGAGAGACCGGGTTCAGGTACCTTCTCTGAACAATGCACAACAAGGAATTTTCGCTTGAGGAAAATGTCTCCAGTCCCTCTTAGTATTTATTCGTAGTATAGACGTATAAGAATGAAAGATAAGATAACGCACGCCTTCCCTGTTGCACGTACAGCTTAGGGGCGTATCGCAGCTGCATGGGCGGCTCTCACACTGGTGTGGCTTCGGTCAACGAGAACAAGAACAAGAACACCTTGAACTTGAGTGGTTTTGGACACCACGCCAGGAGGTCGCCTACCATTGCTACTACCCATTACATTGAGGGGCTCAACCATGCTCTGGGTATATGTACACTGGAAGGGTGTGAACCCTTGGTACGTTGACGACATCTCTAAACTCTTTTGCCTTTGCACGACGCCTTCCTCGATTGCAGCACCGACAGCACCATATATGCAGTGAAAGAAAGCAGATCTCTGCAATTCTGTTTCTAGAAAAGGAGCTTGAGAAGTCCGCACCAGAATTTGCCCCCATTATTCTCAAGGATGAAGTCTCGGTAACCCAATATAGTCAGCTGTCACTTTGTATTTAACCACCCCTGGTTGGTAGTCAAGTCACATTCAATTGTACATATGCGCAAGATGGGGGTCCATATTGTTCGTGTATATACACTACCACTCTAGCTACAAATACAGCAACGAGGAGATAGCTTTGTGTGACCATGATTTTCACCAGCAGCGGTAACCACATATCCCTGTGCAAATCGTCTGATCAGTCGTCTCGGATCCTTAATACTAGTATCGGTTTCATGGACTCGCGAAGGACTTCTTTCCAATGTCTAATAGTACCTTCAAGTTGATAGACATAGGCTCAGCGCACAGACCCTCTCGGTCCCGACGCCAAGCTTGGACCCTGCCAGGTTCGACTCGTATTGTGTTCCTCTACGCTCGCTCGACTAGTGCCAACCAAATGACGGCAATCTTCAGGACATTGACGCGAGAAGCGGGCCCTCATGCGGACGAAGGCCATCGTCTTCTTTCTGGATGTTCTTACCCCCTATTTCCTTTATCCCTTACGGTATAACTCATGATGATGT
>Ga0307513_10011564_pt1 | contig 10961 bp, 6 predicted proteins | sample 15_EM_MG_FD_202174 | JGI IMG/M metagenome (GOLD analysis project Ga0307513, IMG submission 202174) | Populus trichocarpa ectomycorrhiza microbial communities from riparian zone in the Pacific Northwest, United States - 15_EM | ecosystem: Host-associated > Plants > Roots > Unclassified | place... | reverse complement strand
AACCAAACTGATAAATGTTTAGGTAGGAATTCTAGATACTATAAAATTATGATGACTTTTTTATATATATTTTTAGTATTCATTATCTATTATTCGATAACACGTAATGAAATTAGTGGATAAATATGTATATCTTTTATCATGTTGTTTTCATTTTTCTATTTGTTGTGTTGCATATTTGTTGTCATATATGTTAAGAACTCAGCTTAGGATCAGATGGTATCTTCTCAACTTCTATCCTTGGATGTTAATTACCGAATATTTACATTGATGACTACATTTTTATATTAGGTCCAACGTTGACTTTTGTCAAAGTGGGGATTGTGTCTTTTTTTTACCCAAACCAATACAACTTTTTAGTTAAAGTTTAAAATAAAAACATTAGGTTTATGCAATCCTCGGGCATAATGAATATATTTCATTTTAAAACAAATAACAATGCAACTTATCTTATGTAGGATAAATAGAGTGATCATATCTTTCCTATTATATAATCAACCTCTTATTTAAAACATCTGAAGACCAATTAGGATTTTGAGTAATCATAAGACTAGATGATGAGTTTTCTTCTTTTTTTTTTTTTTAATTTCATCTCTTTTAACTTATAGTTCACTAAGATGTTCCATGTGACATATAATATTTCTAATTAGTACACACACAAACTAGCCTCGGTGTTCGCGTTTCGCTACGGGGTTGGACTATTGTTTTTGCATAAAAATGATGATTAGTTACTACAAGCGTGTTTAGAAAAAGAAAGAAAAATATGATACTTATATCATAGACTCGAGTGGATTGAATAAGATGGCTGAATAAGGTGGCTTTATTTCAATTAGACAAAACAAAAACAAAGTAAATGGATTAAATTTTTTTAAAAAAAAGTGATTTAGGATAACATGGGGAAAAATATTTTTTCAAAAAAGAACAAACATTGTATCTCAATTCATGGCTCATGAAATTTTTTATTTCCAATGGTATTTTTAGTTGTTTTGCTGTGCAATCAAAATAAGAAAAAACATAATTTTTATTAATCAATTTGGTAATGACAAATAAATTTCGTGAAAGACTTCAATAATGGAGAAGCAATATATATCACACACATAATTATGATATAAACATATCGATAAATTACTTTACAAACATTCATGGTCACTTAAAATGAAAAAAAAAATGTTAATACTCAACCCAATAAATCAAATTTTCAAAAATATAAGTAATGAGATTTAATAAAATATATAGACAGTGAAGTCAGATTAAATGTAATCAATGTTACGAGGAAAGTAAAGAGAATTCTAAGCGAATTGCCTAGCTAGAAGTTGGTTTACGATTACGGGGAAAGGTTGACCTTCGAAGAAATTTTGTTTAAATTCTGAAAAAGGAAAGAAATTCTTGTTTCAAACAAGTTTAATCTTGTGAATCATATCACCTCTCCTGCGAATCAATAACTGAGAAAATCTTAGAACCAAGCAAGAAAAAGGTAGGAAGGAAAGTGCACAGCACCATAATATTTTTCTGTGTGTTGTTGCCTTGTTGTGAAAACTAGAGAATTCTCGGCCTGAGATGTTGGTATACCTGTAAAAGCAAGATTAGACCGGACTGGAAATTGATTTCTGATCACCTCTCCAACAATTAAGTCAGTTCTCTTTCTTAAGCTAATATGAGTATCTTATTATTATTATATCTTTTGTGTATTTATTATCGTACTTACCTTTTATACTTACCTCTTTCTTAAGCAAGATTATCGATTTTTTTTTTTAAATTGATTTGGATCTACCCGAAATAACTTATCCAACTCATGATCCTGCTTTTGGGTCGAGTCATATACCGATTGAGGTTTTATATCTATGGTTTTAATATACATTTACTAACCAGTGCTGCCCACATATTAAACATATTATAAAGGATGACTGAACACACCTGAGAAAATGAGGACAAGGATGAAGAAAAGGGTGAAAGAAATCTTAGCCATCATAAGCAAGGCTCTACACACTAGAAGTCTTTATGTTCTTGATCAAGAAAGTGTGAACACACCTCGTTGGAAAGGGATTTATATAGGGTTAGAATGAGGATTTATAACGTGAATTCATTAATAAAAAATGCAAGACAAAAGGAAAGGTGGCATAGGTGTTGCTAATATTTTTTCTGTAATTAAAGCCCATATTTTTCTATATCTATCATAATATCCATATATGTACCAGATTTGGGGTGAACTTCCGCAAATGACTAGGGTGCCATGGGTGTTGCAAACTTCTCTTTTTTTTTTCTGTAATTAAAACCCATTTTCTATATATATATATATATATATATATATATCATAATATCCAAATTTGGGGTGAACTTCCGGAAATGAAAAAATTAAAAATACTTTTATATGAATAAAAAGAATCACATAACCAATGTAATTTCAGAAATTATTTATAAGTAGATTTAATTAACTAATTAACTCGAAAACAAAACTTAACTAGTCTTGGAAAAACATTGTACATACATACCCATCTACCCATCTGTATTGTTCACTGGAATAATATAATGACATCTTTTTCCTTCACATCCAAAAATATTATACTAGTTATTGGAGGCAATGATTTCAATTAACAAGGTACATTAGTCATTACTAAATTGGGTGTTGCCAACTTTTTTTTTTTCTGTAATTAAAACCCATTTTCTATATATATATATAAAAAAAAAATTGAAAATACTTTTATATGACTAATTAAGAAGAATCACATAACCAATGTAATAAGAGAAATTATTAATTAGATTTAATTAACTAACTCGTTAATAAAACCTAATCAATCTTGTAAAAACATTGTATACACATGTTCATTTGCATTGTTCATTGGAACAATATAATGACATCTATTCCCTTCGCACCTAAAAATATTAAATTGGTTATTGAAGGTAATGATATCAATTAACAAGGCGCATTAGTCATTACTAAATTAATAGATAACAAATAAAAAAAAATTCATTTCAAAAGTATAATGAAACATCCAAAATGTCTTTGAAATGAAATATTTTAAGACCAGTGTCCAAGGTTTTTTTATATTTTCACAATATTTTTTAATATTATCAAGTTAGTTGAGAGATAATTTAGTATTTTTCATAAATATAGAAAATTAAAAAAAAAATAAAACAAAACTTAAATCAATCTTGGAAAAACATTGTACACCATACTCATTTACATTGTTCACTGGAATAATGTAATGATATCTTTTCCCTTCACACCCAAAAATATTAAATTGGCAATTGGAGGCAATGATGTCAATTAACAAGGTGTATTAGTCATTGCTAAATTAATCGATGACAAATAATTTTTATTTTCATTTCAAAAGCATAATAAAACATCCAAAGTGCTTTTGAAAGCAAATATTTTTAAGACCGGTGTCCAAGGTTTTTTTATATTTTCACAATGTTTTTTTTATTATTATTATCAAGTTAGATGAGGGGTAATTTAGTATTTTTTATAAATATAGAAAAATAAAAAAACAAAAAAAAACAAAAAACACAATGAAATAACCAAAATACCATTGGAAGTTAAAAAAAATTAAAAACTGGCCTCAAGGGAATATTTCACATTTTGACAGTGTTTTTTTCATTATTTTCAGGTTAACAAAGAGGCAATTTGGTAATTGTATAAATATTGAAAAAACAAAACAAAACATGGTTGGCTCGTGCTACCTAGTGAGAGGCGTTTGCGCCTTTCAAGTAGCGCTTGTGGTGCCTCCCGGTAGCCAAATACCCCTACTACATGATATTGGAAATTTTGTTGTTTCCTCTTCCTTTTAGAGCGATGCATGTGGTCGATGATGGCATTATTTGTCGTCGTCGACACTTTTGTTTTTCTCTTTTTTCCCTTTTTTTCTTTCCCATCCCCTTGAAATATATGTTGGCCATGTATAATTTCATAGTTGTCATATGATTTATGAGGATTTTTATTTTGGTGCTTCTTCTCTTGATTTATAATTTTTATTTTTGGCCCTTTTGTAAAACTTTGATTTTTTTTTCAACTTTATCCTCCAATCGCAATTTGTGATATGTTTTTTTTTTTAATTTGGTTCTCATTCTTTTGATTGTTTTTTGGGCCTTTGGTCAAATTGATTTTTCTTTTCAATCTCACCGTTCAATCAAAAAATTATTTGTATTTTGTATTTCAATTTTGATCCTTATTCTTTTAATTGTTATGCTTTGTTTTCAATCCTTTTGTATAGTTGAAATTATTTTTTTTCATTTTCATCCTTCAACATTTAATTTATTAGGAATTAAGTTTCTTGACTTTCCAAGTAGGGCACTTTCAATCTAATGACTCAGGTCATGAGTTTGAAGAGTTCACACAAGTTGACACTGGTCTTATTTTTTTATAAATAAAAAAGCTTTTTGATTTTTTTTGTTTTCTTTTCTATCAAGTTATCCCCTTCTTATGACCTGGACCACGGGCTTGACGAGATGACCTAACTTGGCTTAACCTTGATTAAGAGGTTATAGGTTTGTCATGCTAATTCGGGTTGACTCGACCTGATTTTTTTAGGTGTTTTTTTTACCGAACTTCATCCTTCCGTATTTAATGGGTTGAGAATTAAGCTATATCATTTATCCTTGTTTGGAAAAATATTTTTTTCTAGGTTATCATGAGTGTTTTTATTTAATTTGGTTCATCTGTTATTATTGCCTATTTTTTTATCATCTAATGAAAACGAAATCAACTTATTTGATCCAGTCAGTTCTATGACCTGAGTCATAGGAAAACAAATTGGGCTCCCGACATAACACGGGTCCATAACTAGTTTATATACTACAGTAATAAATACATAATACATAATGTTTTTTCATGATCCATTAATTGTTATTGTCGCACCTTGGTGGACGTCATGACGGAGGTAAATATGTATATCGTGGAAAATTGGGAGTCGCCACCTAGTAATTAGAGAAAACTAGGGATCCTAAAATGTTCACGGGTTCCAAAGATTCATGTAAGGGGTTATTTATGCTTAAGAGAAGAACGATGTTACTCTTATAGCATCCTTTCTTATGAAAGGCTACTTTTACTTATGTGCTTTCTTCTAAATTTATCTTTTTGATTGCCATTGATTATCCTAATTCTTTTTAGCCCTTTCTTTAATTTTTATTTTTTGCTTATTTATTTTTAAAAAAATTTGACATTGGTCCCTCTAAAAAGACAAGTCGAAAATGACGTCTATCACTTAAAAAGAAAGTTGCGTCGAAGTTGTCAAAAACAGGCATTGAACCCAAATCGATGATGATAATTGAGCTTTTGAAACTTGGATATGTCGGTCCAATGGGCTTTTTATTTTGTCCAAATCTTGATAGATATAATAAACTTGTTATTAAGTCCAAATATATATTCATAAACATTATACATAAACAATTATGGTATACTGTTTTAGATTTGGGAGAGTGAATTTTACCTAACCCCTAGCTAGTCACTGCTTTCTGAAAAGGTTGAAAGATTAGGCACAAGGAAGGTAATATTCTTTCATTTAAGGCCAATAATTATGATATTTTGCTTGGATTTGGGGGAGAGAATAAGGTTAAAGCTGGATCTGTCTAAGAAAGGAAAAATTAGGTTTCTGATATGGAAAAAATGTTGATTGAGTGTTAAACTCGAGATCTTTGGCTCGAGATCTTAAGTGGATTCGAAGGATTAAATCATTATTCAAGGTTGTTAAATTCGCGAGTTGACTCATAAAATCGTACGATTTTACGAGTCAATACATGTTTAACGTGTAAAATCGCTTTAAAAACTCGAAAATTAGTAAAATTGAATTAAAATCGGGTAAAATAGAGTGAAATCACGAGTTTAGAACCGGTTTTACGATTTCAACCAAAAAAAACATATAAAACCTTCCAGCCCTCCACGTCATTATTAGCTACACAGTACACGCCACATACAACATTTGCCCTAATCTCTTTCTCTCAATCTCATACTCTCAGGCTCTCAACCATTAATGATTCAACAATTAACCAACCACAGTGAGATCGATGGCTTCCTCTTCATCAACAGCACTTTCCTTTTTTTTCTCGTCATCAACACTTCAACAGCTTTCTCTTCAGTCTTCACTCTTCGTCAACAACATTTTCCTTTTTTTCCCATCATTAACGGCATTCTTTTCAGCTTTCACTGAATCACTATTCATCAACAAGTAATACTTAATTGCTTATATTGAATTTTTCTTGCTGGAAAAGGATTTTTAGCCCTGGTTGTTCTTTGTCACGTTCCTTGCTTTCTCCTTCTTCTCTCTCCTTACTTGAATGTATGACACAAAGATGGTCACCCATCATCATAGACAATTACTTTTAATTGCTTGAGTTTGATCCTTTGTTGAGTTCGTTTCAGTAATTCTACTTCTTTGCAAGTCTTTTCCTTTGTTAATTGTTCCAGTAATTCTACTTCGTTCCAATAAAAAACTGGGCTAATTTAAATCAATTAAAATTTCAAAAGTTGATAGAGTTGCTATAGATCTGTGAAGCTGTTCTTGGTTTAGGGTACTTGGAAATTTGCTGGTGATTTTTTTAGGAGAAGGTGTTACTTAATTTATAGATTGTGGATTGTGGAATATAAATTGTGAGAGAACAGAGAGTGTAAAAACAGAGAAGTAATGTGTAATTTTTCCTATTTAAAATCATCAAGCAAAACTTAAATTTGCAGAAGACAATAAGTTCTGGGTTTTTTCTGTGTTCTCTCTTTAATTTACACTCCTCATTAAGTTCTGGGTTAAGTCTGGTCAATATGCTCAAGGCTTGAATTAGGTAATGAATTCACCAACCTTGCTGGCCTGACCTGGACAGAGAATTATATGCATGTTAAGCATTTGCCTCTCTGCTAGCAAAAATATTTGGTGTATAATATTATAAATTAATTGCCCCTCCAATTTCAGCTAGTTAATATTAAAGCTTTTGCGTATACCAGCATGCATAAACATAAAAGCATCTTTCATTCATTGAGTTTTGAAGGATCATATTGAATATTTAAGGAGTTACAATAGCATTGATTACACTGTTTATGGGCCAAACATTTTGTTAAGGTGGCATTTGATACTCCATATTTAAGTTGTTATGGAATAGCTTTACATTTCTTTTTCTTCTTTGTTGCATTTGGTCACAGGATTTTTCTTAGCAATCAAACATTTGGATAAGCATTTTTTGACAATAATTGTCAGGCTATTTGCCATCAGCCAACTCTATTTTGTCTAGCTCTACAGCAGAAGCATTATTATATAATTATAGCCTTTTTTCCTTAGTTTGATGGTCTTATTTTTTATATAACGTCGATGATGTCATTCCCAATCATCTTTAATAATTGCATATACAGTCTCCCCGTGAGCTTTATAAAGAGCATGCAAGAATTTCTTTCCTTTTTTTTTTTTTTGGCTAGTTTCACTGTGATATTTACAGTGTGTTGATATGCAATTTGATATATATTAACTATTTATTGATGATGCTTCCAAAATAAAATATGTTTATAAAATATATAAGATGTGTTTGTATTGATTATGATTTGGTTCTAATAATCATGTTTGAATTGATTACAGGGCTGATTTAAATTGATTCTTGAATTATTGAACACAAGGCATCTAGAAAAAATCCCTCTAGTAATAGTCTTGATGTGGGATAGCAATATGGTATAAATATTAATAAGAATTCAAGGAGTTTTGAGTTAAATAATATTGACAATATTGGTGTTAGTACTAGTAGTAGCACTAATGTTCACAATATTAGCGTTGGTACTAGTAGTGACACTAATAATCCTCCAGAAGGTAATGATATTGATGAATGTTTGAGGAATACCGAGGAAGATGAAGGAAGCTAGTTTTAGTTTACATGACACACCAACAAATTATTTATCTTAAGTTTGTTAATTGTTAGTTAATGAAAATTTATGGACATGAGTGATTGTATTGTATTTTTAAGTTACTTAAACTATGTATTTATTTTTATTCAAACCATGCATTTTTAGGTGTTTGAATTTTATTTGAATCATATATTTTGAAGTGCTTGAATTATGTATGAAAAAAAAAATTACGATTTTACAATCCGAGTTTATATTGTATTTTTTGTATCGTGTCAAAAATACGTTTTTGACAACCTTGATTATTATATTTTATGCCACAATTACAGTTTGCATGTTGGAGCACATGTTTCTTGTGTTTTTGAGTGGTCAATAAAATCAATTAGGATCAAAAATTAAACCTGAAAATTACACAAGAGTCAATCGTTTCTGCTACCTAGAAAATCTCCAGATTACGAAACAAAACAGTGTCGTTTTCCTTGAATGTTCAAATTGTGTTATTCCCGAATTTAAACAAAATGCACAATTTCATTTAATATAAAACAATGTCATTTTTTTTCCTTAATTAAAATTAGGTTTTCACCCAAACTTCAAATTTTGTCATCTCATTCCAGCGCCTTTTGCACTTCAGCACTTGGTCCTTCTATTTTCCACCAATTTTCACCATTTTTATCTTAATTGCTTTCAATTTTGCCCCTGATTGAATTACCATAGGCCTTCTGATTTTTCCATTGCTTTCATTTCAGTCCTTAGTTCTTTAATTCTTCATTTTTAGGCTAATTTTGACTCTCAATTTCAACTTTCTCCTTTAATTAAGCATTTAATTGATTTTCTAAATTTACTATTTATTTTAAAATCATCCTCAAATTTTTTTTTTAATTTCATCTATTTCCATTTGATTTTATTTAATTTTTATATTAAATATGGTAATCATCATTTTGATTGCTGTTTTTTATCATTTTCTTGATTTGTTTATTTTTTCAATTTTTTTTCCCTCAGTATTTTATTTTATTTATTTATTTATTCAATTTTGATCATCATTCTTTTAAATGCTCTTTTTTAACCTTTTATATTATTATTATTTTAATTTTATCCCTCAACATTTGATTTCACTTAGTTTTTTATTCAATTTTGATCTTCATTGTATTAATTGCTCTTTTTTTTTTTCCTTTTTGTAATTTTTTTTTCAACATTGTTTTTCATTTTTTTTATTCAATTTTGGTTCTCATTCTTTATATTGTTCTTTTTTTTTGGGTTATTTTGTTTTTTTTTTCAATGTTTTTTTTTCAATTTCATTCTTTGATATTAGGTTGTTGGGTCTTGAACTTTCTTATTTTTTATGCCTTTTCTTTCTATAGGGTGATCATGGTTGGCGATTTGGCTAACCCAGGATGACTCAGGTTTATTTTCAATGTTTTTTTATTTAAATTTGATTCTTTTTTCAAAGTCATTTTAAAAAAATTAAAATTTTTAATCCTTCTCTCATGTCATGGGAGGCGGGTTGGTAGAGGTAACCTGAGTTGACTTGTGTTGTTTTCTTTGACATTTCTTTTTTCATTTCATCCTTTGAGAACAAGTTATTTAGCCTTGAGTTTTGTGGCTTTTTTGGCTTTCTATTCTATGGGATATCTCAATCTCATGTCATACATGTTCATCAAATTAACCCAGTTTAACTCAAGTTAAAATCGTCTTGACATCTTTTTACGTTAAAAAAATTGGCTCGACCCTCAGGGTAGCAGGGGCAAAAACAAATATAGTAATACTTATAAAATAATACCAAGAGAAAAGTTAACCAAAAACTAAAAGAACTTGGAAACCAGCACAGTAGAGGAACTAGCCTGCTTTAAAAAAAAAATTGTTTAAATTCCATATGCTATTTTTTTCAATTAATTTTTTGTATTTTTTAAAATTTCATCATTCTTTATTTTTTAAGTTTTTAATTGGTGGATGATTTCAAAAAAACAAAACAAATAACACGGTACTTAAAAGATAATACCAAGAGAAAAATTAACTAAAAACTAAAACCGAGGGAAACTCAACTCTTCATTGTTCATATAAATAATGAACTTTTTAAAACCTTTTTCTTTCTTTCAATTTTTTGTCTTTTGATTGAATTTTTTCAATTCTATCATATAACATTCCATTGATTTTGAAATGGTATTCATAATTTATTTCAGTTTGCTTTCTATTACGTTATTGTCATTTCAAACAAATATCTTAATATTTGGTTGGTGTTCTATTTTACAGATATCTATTTTTGTTGTCATATCATTAATTAAAACAGTTAAAAAAAGCTTAAACCTAATGGAATCAATATCCGGGTGGAAAGTTTGGCAGGTTACGTCATGAAGCTAATTAATTTTGTGAGAATCTATTTTTGATACATTAAGTAAAAAATAGATTAAAAAAATAAAGTTGTTAAACTTAGTGGAGTTCATGATCCGGGTTTCGAGTTTGGCAGGTTACGCCGTGAAGCTCAAGTCGATCCAATCTGTCATTGTCTTAATATTTAAAAACAAAAAAAAAATATCATCTTGAAAAACAATTAAAGTCAAACCATTTTTTTTTTTACCAATTATTCAGTATTCTTTAGGACCTGTCAAATCAACTAGATCCTTATTGCATTTCTCATATGGATTAATTTGAAACCTTAGCAATGCAAGGAGTTGGTTCGTCTCAATATTCAAAAACAAAAAAAAAATGTCATCTTGAAAAAAATTAAAGTCAAACCATGTTTTTTTACCAATCATTCAGTATTTTTAAGACCTGTCAAATTAACTAGATCTTGATGCAATTCTCACATGGATTAATTTTAAACCTTAGCAATGCAAGGAGTTGGTTCGAAAAGTTTCAAGGCTAATTCATTGAATCGATTTTAATAACAATGTTAAATAATTCCGTGATATAAATATTTTTTTCTTTTTCATATGCAAAATTTTTTTGACTCAACCTCCAGCAAAGCACATGCCAATAAACTAATTTTCAATTAAAATTTCTGGATGCAAACTTTTATGGGGGAGAAAATAGCTCTATTTGTCTGTACAAAATGGAGCAATTATCTAATTTGAATTTATATCTTTAATTTTGTCAATTTAATTTAGTAAAGGATTTTTTTAATGTCATTTTATTTTATTTTTTCATCCAAACTTGTATAAGA
>Ga0307513_10011563_pt1 | contig 10961 bp, 8 predicted proteins | sample 15_EM_MG_FD_202174 | JGI IMG/M metagenome (GOLD analysis project Ga0307513, IMG submission 202174) | Populus trichocarpa ectomycorrhiza microbial communities from riparian zone in the Pacific Northwest, United States - 15_EM | ecosystem: Host-associated > Plants > Roots > Unclassified | place... | reverse complement strand
GGCAGATCCCGTTCCCAATAAGACTGCAGGGCCCGGCCGTCAACCCATAGGACTGCCGTCTTTATGAAAGACGGACGCCTTGCCCGGCCGTCCGCACCCACCCTGCCCGGGACGCCCGGGACGGTTGGGAACACTGGGCTTGGGTTGTTGTAGCAGTCTGCTAGGCAAGATGGGCAGTTGAGCTCTTTTGTGAGAGGATCGATGCCGACGTGGGTGGGAGGGGGAACCAGAGTTGCCAAAGCGGTATGCGTTGTAGTAGTTATAAGTGTCAAAGTAAGGTTTGTCGTCATGGTAGTGTTCACTTGTGCACTTGTCGTGGTCGTCGGCTGTGGTATTATACTGATAGTGTGAGTTGCATTATTGGTCACAGTCTTGGTTTCCATGGCTGAAAGTCCGCAGGTAAATTCTGTCCATGTTTCTGTGACAGTGTGTGTGCTTGTGGCGGTCGGTGGGCATACTGTGCCAGTGAGCGGTTGTGTTATCGTGGTTGTGGATGTTCTCATCGAGGTGGGTTTGCTGTGCCTATGCTTAGTGTATGGTGTTGGGTGGTGGCTTGTCAATGATACATTCTTGCTCATATAAATATGGCTGCGTTCTGGTGAATTCCAGGATATTTTCCGGCGGATCGTTCCTTCCAAGTTTTTCATGATATCTATACGATTTGAGTACAACCCTATGTAATAGAGGATGAAAAGTCTAAAATACCTTCAATATCCTGTTGGCGACACTCTGATTGCAGCTCGCTCACGACCTAATGATGACTGGGGTAGCGTAGGAAACAGCGCAAAGTCTAGGAGAACGAACAGCACGGAAGTGATGGTCGTGGTATGGGTGATGTTCGATGTACAATACAGGAAGCTCTCTACGAGCACTGGTAGCTTAGACTAGGTGCAGAAAGAGAGCGCACAAGCGCACTAAACAGGAAAAACCCACAAGTGGCAGTCAAGACCCTAAACCGGTCGTACCCCAAACTAACTATCATACCCTAACGACTATGGGATTCTAGCGAGCATATCCTTCCTTGGAGCCCCGGCTGCCACACAAGCCTTTGCCCCCCATTTGAGAGAGCCCAGGCTGCAATCTGTTAGCTTCAACTCTCCCAGAAATCGAAGATCCCAATTGTTACACCTCGTCCGACCTCCACTAAACAAATCAATTAACTCAAACTTCCACCACCAACCAAAAAATCCCCTTAAGACACTCACATTCGAATATACACCCTCCCCACTGCTTGTCAACACCTCCGAATCCCGCAGAAACAACTCGCAACCCATACTCACTACCTTCAACCAAGTTTCATAACAGAAATGATAGGAGTACATATGAACCTAATGAAGTCATCCTCCCACTCTTCCATCTTTCCATTTATCCCTACACATGTCCTTTTTCTCTGCCGTATTTCCCCTTTCCTTTTTTTAAGCACTTCCTAGTAAAATAAAAACAACCATAGCAGAGAATTCCCACTTCCAATAGCCTCTGGGAATCTGAGTCTCTTCTGGTCGTATTATTTCTAGGGCTGTATGGTTTTAAAGAGCATATCCAAAGCATTTGTCTTAATAATAAATGGATATAGTGCATGCGTGATTGGCTCAGCATTCCAAGCAGCGTGAAAGACTTCCAACCAAGATTGGGGGAGCTTAACCTTACTATGTCTGTCAAAATTTGGTCGCATCCTCCCAAACCTATACCAGTAATCAAGCTGCCATATCAAACTCTGACATGACAATACATTCCTGCAACTTCATTACCAGCAGTACTACTCGTGATTCCGGTACTAGTGGTAAAGGCAGGGGATGTGATACCCCTATCTTGCTGTCAGGACCTGCAGCTGATTTTACAAATAAAGCTAGTGTTAATATAAGCAAAATGAAAGCAGATGAGCGGTCCCCTAACCTGACAGGATGTGCAGATGCCTCTGGGAGTGACTATATCCAACCGCCGTGGAAATCCCCAATCATCCAACTTTTTTCTCCATTGGACAATTGCTTTCTCTTCGACCGGTGTCAGAAGCTGTTGCTCGATATGTGCAACCTGCCAAGAAACTCTTTCACCATTTAACTGGTATGCAAGGGGAGATTTAGGCAGGTTGAATGCCTGGGCGGTGGCGATTATCGAGGGGTAATTGCCTTTCCGAAAGGCTTGAATTGCTAGAGCAATGTTCTTTTCATGAAGATCCTTTTTCCGTGCTTTAACTTGACCCATCGTGTAACCGGTTGATGCTTTTTTCTTTACAGAATTGTTTCTTTTTCACTTTTTATCTGTACTTTGTTCAGCCCCACCCCCACGGCCCGCTTCGGCATCGCCGCCCGCTTCCCGATCGGGAACGTTATCTGCGCTTAGGATCCCTCATCCCTTAATGCTTTTCAGAAAAACAATAAATACTGCCGGGACATTTTGAGTCGAATATAAAGCCGAAAAGATAGGCTATTTATCAGAGTAGAATTGCAAAAAAGGGATGCATTTTTCAGGGTGTGGGATTTTAATCCGCCATATCGGCCAAGACGCTCGCGGGTGAGTGCATTTAGATGAAGCTCTATCTCGTCAGGGAATTCCCGATTTTCGGTTAACTCTGTCACCCGGGGCTTGCGGAATTCACCGATTTGCTGGAGTTCCTGCTCCGGCGTAGGGTCTAGGAAGATCTCGGACTTTGCATGGTTGTCGAATTCTGTGCCAACTTCGGCGATTTCTGGTGGTGCCAAACTTTCCTCGGCGTCTTCAGGCCGGCCGTTGGGTCATCGAAGGTCATATTCATGTCTTCATTGTTATATTCCACCCTAAAGTCTGACTGCCAATATCGCTGACTAGTATCCAAGCAGCTTGGTAGGAGGATGTTCCCTTGGGAACTTTTCTTGGACGGCTTGGAGTAGTGGTAGCGGGTTTGTCCATTTCGTCGTTAAAGTAATAGCAATCATCTAAGAGAACTCCATTGCGGGATGTTGTAGTCATTGGTGTAGGGGCTTCGGATATTGTTTCTGGGATGGCAGTGTCTGACATGTGGGCTTCATCTGGGGCAAGGCATGCTAGGTCGTCTTGCGATGTTGTGGGAGCGTCAAGGACTTTATGGCCGGCGTGTCGGTGTCCATGGCCACTGCGCCTGCGGATTTTGGGAATCAGGGTATTCGCAGATCTAGAATAGGTGATCAGTCGCCTGTTTTAGAAGAATTAATGCAGCTCTGACCTTGTTAATCTGCAAGTCTCCATGACTGGGAATATGTACTAGCCTGCCTGCCCTCAGGCATTCCCCTCGGACTACACCACCGATTCCAAGACCTTCTCCTTCGCTCCATCGCATATCGTCGTCAAGTAGGTAACTCTTTGCATCTCTCCAGTGAACACCTTTTGGAGTTGACGAGCAAAGTGTACGAATGATGTTCGATGACTCCTGTTCAGACTCGAGGGCTTAAATTTTGTTCAGTGATGAGAAGAAATGTGAAATATAGCTGAGGAGAGATCTCTTGACACCTGGTCGTTGTTTGGCTGGTTCAATAGTTTAGAGATGCTGGAATTATTAGTGCAAGTTCAACCTCTCAGAGTGTCATATAGAGCTATTACCTGAGCTGCCGTGATGGTATTTGAGACTCCTTGCGCTTCAATACCGGGTGAAAGGCGTTCACCATGCTTATCAACCTCTTGCTTGGCAGAGAGTACTAATACTGCATGTCGGCCACTTTACAAGCGTCCCATACGGAGAGCAAGTCTCGCTTCACCACAATCCATTGTATCCCCTGCTTGAACCTCTCAATTCTGACTTGATTAGCCTCGTGGTTTCTCCCCATTACATAAGGGGCGTATATACTCGGTTGTGGTCGTCCCAGGGTTCCTAAGCGCCCAGTCCGTCCGTCTTTAGCCTAGGACGGGACGGACGCCAAGTTTGAGGCCTTTGCCCGGGACGGACGCCAAATTGTAGTCCGTCCTAATCTCTGCCCGGGACGGACGGCCGGGCACTATAGGTTATAGGTGTCTTAGTTTATGTTTCATTTTTAAATCTCATTAGCATGAGGTCTGTGTTATAAAGAAGCGAAACATTTTGATTCTAATATACAGGTGACGCCTGTCCCCACTGAGGACGGCCGGGCCCTCAAGGTGACGGCAGGTATGATACCTACAGGCGACTGCCGGGCCCTACAGGTGACGCCCGTCAATTACAAAGAGGGCCGGGCCCTGCCGGGAGTTACCATTTCCAGTAAGACTACAGGGCCCTACCGTCAACTTACAGTCCTATCATACAGTGAATATCGAGGACGGACGCCAGGGCCCTGCAGTCCGCCCGAGACGGTTGGGAACACTGGGTCGTCCCAACATCCGGAATATCGCCTTCTGCCTCCTTCAATTGTCCAATCGTGGCTTGCCCATCCCCATCCTCGAACAATGGCCCACAGCAACAATTCTTGGAGCCCTTTTCACCCATCAAATATTTTGGACCCACGGATGAGATCCTTGTGCTTTTTTTCGCGCTATTGGGAGATTTTTATTTTGGCATCAGACTTGGTTCAAAGCCAGTCTCAGCCTTCCCCACCAGCCTGCCCTTCACCATCGAAGGGCCTTCCCCTTGATTCCCTACTCCCCCTCATTATAGCGATTCTTTCTTTCATTATTATTTCCTCCTTGATTTCTCTTTTCTAATCTCAATCCCAACCTACCAGACCTCAGCGGCAACACAGGCCTTGAGTTAGCCTCGTCCGGCGATGAAGGAAAACCGCGAAAGAACCCCAGATAGTCCCTCACATAAACTGTCCGACCTACTCTAAAGCATTCTCTATCTATTCCAGCCCGGTGTTCATTTCACCACCAAAGCCCCTTCCCAGTCCCCAACCCTCTCATCATAGCGATTCTCCCCTTCCTCATTATTTACTCCTAAATCTTTCTCATCGATTTTCTCGCGCACATCAGCCATTCTTTATCAGCTATTTTATTACCATCATTGAATTTTCATAGGTGATTGCTAAACCGTCTGGGCCCTCAGCGAGGCGCGGCATGGCTTGGCACAATCTGAGCGGACTAAATTGTTTCTCCCCCCTCTACTCTGAACACAACAACCAACCTAACACACAACCAACCACACAACCACCTCCGGGGGAGTCAATCTACTTCGGAGGCCCAACTACAAACTAAGCGACAGACCCACAGACTCCTACCTGGGAGCAGGGGCTTGCTCTGCCCCTGCTCCCTGCCTCAAATTGTCCTCCAATTCTTCGTCGAACTCATTTCCAGCCTCCTCATCTGGACTTCCAACCAAATTTTCACTTCCATCACCATCAAACGCCAAATCTTGAAGGTGTCTCTCAAGCTTCTCTACCTTCTGATTTGCTTCAACTATTTGGTGTCTAAGGCGGCTTTCCTCCTCCAAAAGGGTGGTACTGGTTTTCCGCCCCTTTGGTAACTTGCCGTCCTCCTCCAATTTTTCAGTTTCCTTTCTCTTTTGTATACATTCAGCGAACTTGTTGGTTCCAAGGGTAACTAAATTGGTTGCGCGATCATATTTCTTCCGAAGACCGTCATGTTTCTCAGCCGACCGGGCTTCAAAAAAACTCTCAATATCTTCCTGATCAATCCAGGCTCTTGCAGAGGTTGGTATACGGGTTCGCTTTCCTGTTCACTTCTTTTGTATTTCGGCTAACTGTTGTTTGAGGTTTCGAATCTGGCGTTGCTTCTCCTCCACTTCGGTGAGTCCCCTATTGGCACTAACAGCTAGATTGCTAATGATTTTCTTTAGTCCCCACTCGGTCGAATCATTTCGGCGCAATGATGCAAGAGCTACTAGCTCCTGTTGCTGAATCTCAAGTCTGCTTTGCGGTACGTCCAGGCTATCGATTTGTTGAACAGAGAACGTATTCAATAGTTCGGGGTGCATGGAATCGGAATTGAAAGCAGTATGGCTAGTATTGGTCTCTGTTGTGTTGCATATAGGTGATCTGGGTGGCAAAGCTTGGATCTTGGAGATGACAATGTTCCTATTTACAGAAACAAGTCCGGTGTTTCTCAATCCACTTTGGATGTTGCTTGGGGTAAATGATGCGCGGCGGGCGATCATTAGAATTTCGGAAAAATTCTCTTTGGACACACCATATTCATGTTTTTCAAAGCTACGGGTCAGTTCCTTTTGGTATTGGTGTTTGTACGGACTAAAGATGGAAATGTCAAGTGGCTGCAAGCGATGGGTGGTATGCGGAGGCAAGCAGTAGGGAATAATCTTTTGTGTAATACAGAAGTCTAGAAACTGCATGTTGACATGGCTGCTGTGTCCGTCAAAAAGTAGAAGTCGAAATTCATCTCCTGCTTTATGTGCTGTAGTACTCTCGCTTCCAAAGTTTCGTTTTAAAAACTCCATTGCCATTTTCTCATCGGTCCACCCATTATGTGACCGGCCAAATAGGATATTTTCTGGAACTCCCCTGACCTTTTGAAACCACTCAGCAATAAACTCTTCTGCCTTCAATATAATTGTTGGCTTTAATGCTGTCCCATCAGCACAGACACCTTCAATTACAGTGACAAATTCACGTGTACCATCTAAATACATAATACACATTAGCATCTGAACATATTATAATTTATTTAGATTAAAAAAAAAAAACTAACTCTGTGCACGATACTTCAATTCTCCACTCTCACGAGGATTTCTGATAACTTCCAAAACTCTTTCTGACTGGCCTAAGCCTAATAAAAAGCCTACTTCATCAATATTGTAGGTATTTTCAGGCTTTATCCCATACTCTTGTACAATTGATTCTAACTATAAAAATCTTGTCAATATATATTTATAATTTAAACAAACACATTCAAGCATATAAACTTATATTAATATTAAATATTAATAAAAGAAAAATTAGATCAAAATAAATAAAGATTAATTAATCAAATAAACAAATAAAGAAGAATTGATAAAATCAATAATAGAATAAACAATAACTAAGAAAAAAATAAATAAAATAAAAGATCGGAATAAGATTTAATATCATACCTCATTAAAAAAGTGATTCATTAAATCAATATCATTTCCCCGAATATTGCGAATAAAATCGATTTGCTGGCTAAAACGAGTCTTCACCTCCGGATGCCTTTTTTTAAAAGACTTTTCCCAACTCTGTCCCAGCTTCGCCTCTGGGTTTCTCTTCTGTACGACAGAGGTTGCGATTTCACGCAATTGTCAGATGGTTGGGGGAAAACCCAACCGGCAGCGAAAATAGCACCTCTCTATCACCATCCTCGCATCCTCAGGCAAGAGGTTTTGCCTCCGTTGGCTCTCCTCATCACGGTTCTTTCTCCCTTGGCGGCGATGCATAACCGTACTCGGAGCAGCCCCAACCATCGCCGCTGCAACGGTAAGACTTAGAGCTGTTTGGGTAGCTGCCATCTCAATGGCCATTTGTTCTCGTACTCGGGTAGGGATTGTATTTTTTGAAGCCATAATTTGTATATTAGGTATGAAAGAGGTTCACTTTTTCAATTGATTCCTTCACCTTCACTTTCAATTCAGTGATGCAATATGTCTTACTAATTATCTTAAGTCTACTAGCTATTTTAGAAATGCCAAGTCATGCCGCGCCTCGCTGAGGGCCCAGATGGTTTATATGATACGTGCGCAGTGGATGTGGACAAAAATGTTACTCGTCTCAGTTTGATACATAAGCTGGAATATGATGCATAGACTCTACTTTCGCTTTTTTTTCTTTCTTGTTGATACTTTCCGTCACTCCTCCGTCCAGTACAACACTGTCTGTTTCTTTTTATGGGTATAGATTTATTTCCTCGGTTTTTTTTCCGTGGATTTCTTCTTGGAATCCTCTATCATAGGAATGCATTGTACCTTCTCCTCTAGGATCTTCAATCTTCGACTGGTCACTATGTGCAATATCAAAGATGACAAATTTTTGACATGATTTATGGACCAACCTGATAGAAATACCATAATCACATCACCACTCTCTTATAACTTGTATAAACCAAGTAGCGATGTTATTTTCAATCACTTATTTCTGCTCTGGGCCATGAGTCGCTTACTGCAAGAACACGTGCACACATCCCTACTAGCCCACCCCACCACCACCTGCCAAACAGGAAAGAGTACTCAGCCATGATGGCCGTCACCAAAACTGGGCACACACAAACTTCATGGAACCCGGGCGAGGAATAAATACTCCTTACTGTACGATATCAGAAGATAACTGTTCAATATGTGAATGTAGAACAATCTATTCTATGTGGATAATACATCACAAGTATGAGGGAGGTTGCAAGGCACGGGTAGCAAGGAGCTGAAGAAGGGATTGGTATGAGTTCTGGTTGTTAATTCTGCTGAGCCTGGTGGGTGGTAGCACCTTATTGATCGAAAGGGACGGATCCATATGGGCAAGAGAACTATAGGGAAAACAATGGAAGAAATATAAGTGTGTACATGTTCGACACTGAAATCCAGCACAGTAAATCCCAAATAATCAGCATGAAAACATAAGGGTATGAAGCGATATTAGAAATATCATGACCCAGAATAGTGCATAAGAGATGCATAAACAACCGTAAAATCCTAAACACCTGATTGGAAAGCACATGTTAAACTCCAAGATATTATCCTGAAATAAACAATAAAACACCATAATATATATCTTAGCGGTACTAATGTTAGCAGTGGACAGGCGGAGCTGACACACACACTAAGTAAATGAATACACGGTAGTGTGCTGAATATACATAGGAAATATACCTAAAATTTAAACAATAACTGCAATGGCACATCAATCAATCGAATATATGAACCATAACGCCAAGTAAATTGGGGTTTGACCCATCTCTACATTTTCCCAGTACTTTAACTACAACATACTGTACTGTACAGCGCAGGGGATTTCATGAATTTCTGCAGCGAGAACTCATCTTACATTGCATACTGGTTTCATGATATACTCTATACTTTTTAGTCATCCCTCTCCTTGTAATTTGTCATTTCAACCTACAAAACTAGGGAGTAACCTAGCTCATTCTCTCATCTTTCTCGTCCGCTCTACCTCCAGCGATTGAAATCTCAACACTATGGGAAATCATCATGAGAGTGTCTCCCGTCTCTGATCTCCCTCGATGGCTTTTGGCTAGGAGTATCACGCTCCCATCTCTCTGTTTCCTCTCTCTGGGGTCTTTGGCCTCCCCTCTGGTGGGGTTATGGCTTCCTTCCTGGTCGCTGTTCTCTCTTTGTTTAAGCAAGCTTGCGTTGACGTTCCTACCCCTTACCCCACACTTGGCGACACGCCTCACTTAGCGTTTTGCACCGTCAGCAACCCTTTTTTCCTCGTCAACACATGGTCGCTAGTTTCGTGCTATCGGTGAAGTAGTTGCCCTAGTGACCCTGCTCTCTGGTAGTGCACTTTCCCCTGAGTTGCTCGGTCGGTACAGTCAGCTTTCCAAAGATTGTGACCCTGTCTCCGTCCTCCGTGTTCCTACTGCTTGGTCTTTGGTGAGCCTTCCCTCTCCTGCTTCCCACACATTGGATCTTCTGCACCATACTGCTACACCCTCCTTAGCTGGCACCTGGACTCCCTTCCAAGCTGGCACCTTATCTGCCCCGTCTAGAGTTCGTTACGGGGCGGACGAGGCCCTGAAAAACGCAGGCCCGCAAACCTTTTCCCGCCCCACCCCGCAGAACGGCCAGGGGGGGGGTGGCTTTTTCCGCATTCCCTGCCCTGGTACCCCCTTACGCCTCCACCCCACTCATACCCTAGACCGGTCCCCGTTAAAAATAAGTAGTAACAAATGGGGCCCCGTCCAGGGAATGAGTATGGGGGGGCCCCTGATGGGAGTGGGGCGGGGATTCCCCCAAAAATACCCCCCTGGCTCTGTGTAAGGGCGGGGCCTGGCGAGTGAAAACCCACCCCACCCAGCCCTGTAATGAACACTAGCCCCATCCCCGTGGCTGGCATCGTCTCTGCTGGATGGCTCCCCTTGCTGGGTGACTCCCTTGGTCATACTCCCGCCCCTGCAATTTACTCTACGGTCGCAACCTCCGCATAGGTTACGGCAGGTCATGGTATAGCACTACATCCTTTGCCTGCCCTACAATCCGACAGCTAGCCGAAAACAGGGCACTGTTCCCTACCCGACTCCCCCTGCCCCTGTAGCCCTTTGGGTTTACAGTTTAGCACGTTTTTCCGTTAAGGCAACTAGCAATAGTAGTTTTACCCTTTGCGCTCCGACGGCCCCGAGCCGTAAGATGCTTTTCTTTTGTTTTGGGGGGGCCGTCGAAGGGTTTGTGTCTTCCTCTGGTTTTGTTTCTATTCATATCCTTCCTTACGTGTCTGGAGGCAGGTATTTCTCCATCTTGCTTTGGTCTTAGGTGCTATTAGGGGGAGGGATGTGCTCTGGGTACAAGGGGTTTGATTTTTCCCATGAGGGGGTGAAGCGGGTCATTGGATTGTTTTTAGTTTTGTTCACGCCATAGCTAGCTCTCCATCGGGTTTCTTGTACTTTAACAATGAATACCTGATATAAAAATAAAATAAAAAACAAATAACATAAAATAAAATAAAAACCTCGCTCATTCTTTTTAAACTTGGGCTCGAAACGATATAGGGCGAAACGAAACGGCGCCAAGGAATCTCACCTAATACGATCGCACACAGAAGCGGGGGAAAATCTCTTCTCTTCACAACAACAACAGTCTCTCGCTCAACGACACCTGTCCACTAACTCAACTAACTAGGGCAAAGACAGAAGTATATATCATCACAAACTCCTCCTATCCTCATCAGGAGGTACCTTCAAACAGTTTGCTCCTTGTCCCACCTTTCCCCCTTTTTCCCGGAAACTCATGCTAACAAAATGCAGAAACAATCATCACTTCATCACACCCTCCGTACTTTTTCCCTCCGGGTGTCCTCCGGGTGTAAAACCCGTTTACTACCTTTTCGCTTTCCTTCCGGTTTTCCTTACAGCCTTTCCGTCTCCGTTCCGCCTCCGTTCCGATCGCTGCATTC
>Ga0307513_10011562_pt1 | contig 10962 bp, 12 predicted proteins | sample 15_EM_MG_FD_202174 | JGI IMG/M metagenome (GOLD analysis project Ga0307513, IMG submission 202174) | Populus trichocarpa ectomycorrhiza microbial communities from riparian zone in the Pacific Northwest, United States - 15_EM | ecosystem: Host-associated > Plants > Roots > Unclassified | place... | reverse complement strand
GGCGAACGCGCCGAGCGGCACGGTCGCGGCAGCCGCAGTGGCGGTCACCCACGCGCCCGGGCCCTGTCGCTCCACGGTCGCGGCCAGCACCTCCCGGGCGAAGCGGGTGCGTCCGGTTCCGGCGGGCCCGGTCACGAGCACGCCCGGCCGATGCCGCAGCGCTGCCGCTGCGACCCGCACCCGCTCGGCCGCACCGTCGGTGAATGTCCATTCCCCCATCGGGGCCTCCTCCCGCGTCCTACAGCGGGGCAGAGCGACCGGATCGGTCGGCTGATGCGTCCGTCCGGGTGATTCAGGGGATCAGCGCTGGACCGGCGGGGCTCTCACCCCATGCGATGCCCGGGTACCGGTGCGATGGAGGCGTGAGTGATCGACGACGCGACGACGGCCCGACTCGTGTCGGCGGCCGCCGAAGGTGACGAGGCGTCCTGGGACGCGCTCGTCGACGCGTTCACGGGCATGCTCTGGGCGATCGCGCGCAGCTACCGGCTCGATCCGGCGGACGCGGGCGATGCCGTCCAGACGACGTGGTTGCGACTCGTGGAGAACCTGGGCCGCATCGAGGACCCGCGCCGGCTGCCGGGGTGGCTCGCCACCACCGTGCGCCGCGAGTGCCTGCGCATCCTGCGCCGCTCCGGGCGGGAGACGACCGGCGGACAGGACTGGTCGGACGTGCTGGTCGCCGACACGCCACCCATCGACGCCGCACTGCTCGCCGACGAGCGCGACGCCGCGCTGTGGCGGGCGCTGCACGGGCTGGGGCAGCGCTGCCAGGAGCTGCTGCGCGTGCTGATGGCGACGCCGCCACCGTCGTACGCCGCCGTCTCGGCCGCGCTCGGCATGCCCGTCGGGAGCATCGGGCCCAGCCGCGGCCGCTGCCTCGACCAGCTGCGCCGCATCGCCGCCAGCGACGATCTGCTCGGAGCGGGGGAGTCCCTGTGAACCCCGGTGAGCTGCCCGCCGACGACGACGCGTTCCTCGACCGGCTCCGCGCGGTGGTCGCCGAGGCCGATCCGGTGCCGGAGCTGGTCGTGACGTCGGCCAGGGCCGCCTTCACGACCCGGCGGCTCGACGCCGAGCTGGCCGAGCTCGTGCTCGACTCCGCGGAAGCGCACACGTCCGTCCGGTCCGCGGGCGCCGACGTGCGGGTGCTGTCGTTCGAAGCCAGCGTCCCGGGGCACGGCGAGATCACCGTCGAGGTGCAGGTCCAGGACGGGCCGCGCGGCCACGAGCTGCGTGGCCTCGTCGACGGCGCGCTGCCCGCCTCCGTCACGATCGAGTTCGCGGCCGCGGCGTCGCTGGTCGTCTCCGTCGACGAGGACGGCTGGTTCGTCGCCGCACCGATCCCGCCGGGGCCGATCCGCCTGCGCCTCGCCGATCCTCCTGTCGTGACGGCATGGGTGTCGCTCTGAGGTCGCGAGGTCAGGCCTTCGTGGCGGCCACCGGCTCGTCCGCCTTCTCGTCCGCCTTGTCCTCCGCGGGCTCCTCCGGGCGCGGCGCTTCGCCGTCGATCAGCACGGCCCGCATCCGTTCGACGTCGAGCTGACCCTCCGACTTCGCGACGACGAACGTCGCGACGCAGTTGCCGAGCAGGTTGACCACGACGCGCATGGAGTCCATGAGCCGGTCGGCACCCAACAGGAGCGCCACGCCGGCCACCGGGAAGGCACCGATCGCGGCGGCCGTCGCCGACAGCGCGAGGAACGACGAGCCGGGCACGCCCGCCATGCCCTTGGACGTGAGCATGAGGACCCCGACCGCGGCCAGCTGCTGGCCCAGCGACATCTCCACACCGAACGCCTGCGCCAGGAACACCGTGCTGATGGCGAGGTAGAGCGTGGCGCCGTCCAGGTTGAACGAGTAGCCGGTGGGCACCACGAGGCCGGTGGTGGCCTTCGAGCACCCGGAGTCGGTGAGCCGGGTCATGATCCGCGGCAGCACCGACTCCGTGGACGCGGTGCCGAGCGCGAGCAGGAACTCCTCACGGGCGTAGCGCACGAACCGCCACAGCGACACTCCCGCGTACCAGCGCGAGATCGCCGCCAGCACCAGCACGAAGAGCGCGCCGGCGCCGTAGCAGGCGCCGATGAGCGCGGCGTAGGTGCCCAGCGTCGCGATGCCGTACTGGCCGATGATGAACGCCATCGCGCCGAACGCGCCGATCGGCGCCACCCGCATCACCCAGCGCATCACCACGAAGATCGTGTGCTGCACCTGCTCGATGAACCCGAACACCATCGGGGCCCGCTCCGGCCCGACGAGGGAGAGCGCGCAGCCGAAGATCACGGCGAAGAACAGCACCTGCAGCAGGCTGTTCTGCGCGAACGCGCCGACGATGCTCTCCGGGATCACGTTCAGCAGGAACTCCGACGTCGACGGCAGGTGCCCGCCCGCGGTCTTGGCGGCGAGCGCGCCGGGATCGAGGGTGGCAGGGTCGATCGACAACCCGCTGCCGGGCCGCAGCAGGTTCGCCACTCCCAGGCCGAAGACCAGCGCGAACGTGGTGACGACCTCGAAGTAGACGATGGCCTTCAGCCCGATGCGTCCGACCGAGCGGATGTCGCCCACGGCCGCGATCCCGGTGACGACGACGCAGAAGACCAGCGGCGCGATGATCATCTTGATCAGCCGGATGAAGCCGTCGCCGAGCGGTCTGAGCGCGCCGCCGATCTGCGGCCAGAAGTGCCCGATGAGCACGCCGGCCACGACCGCGACGATCAGGTGGACGAACAGGGACTGGTACCAGCGGCCGGCGCCGGGGGAGCTGGAGGTCGACACCGGCCGAACCTAGGTTGTCCACGTTCCGATCGCGTTAACTACATCGAACACGAACTATCTCCGCGTCACCCCAACCCTTTCCGTCTCGGGCGGGTCGTCCATGGGGAGGGGGTGGTCCATGTTCTTCGGTGGGGATGCACCGGCGGTGCGGCTGTTCTGGGCCGTAGGCGTGCCGGTGGTGGCGGCCGGGCTGGTCATCGGCAGCGGGGTGCTGTCCGTGCACGGACCGGACCTGCTGGCCGACACCGCGCCCGGCAAGGTGCTGCTGACCCTGATCGGCTTCGCCGGGTACGGCATCGCGGTGTTCACGCAGCTGCGCTACACGAACCTCATCGTGTTCTTCGGGGCCTTCCTGGCGCTCATGGCGGGCTTGAGTCTCGTCGGCGGCGCCGTGACCGAGGACGCGCTGCGGCAGCGCGGCGAGGTGACGACCTGCACCGTGCGCGCCGTGCTCCCGGTGTCGGTCACGTCGAGCGACTCGGAGGGCCGCACACAGACCCGGATCCGCTACGCCTACGACATGGACTGCGCCGAGCCCACCGTCACGGCCATGACCCTCGACCGGCGGGTGGCCGGCCCCGGCGACCGCATCGACGTGCTCCACGACCCGTGGCGCCGCCTGGACCCGCGACCCGTGAACGACGTCGAGGACCAGGGATCGCGATGGCCGGCCGGCCTGCTGCTGCTCGGTCTCGGTGCCGGCCTGCGGCTGCTCTGTGAGTACGACGTATGGCCCTTCCGCTCGCACTGGTGAGAAGTGCCCGTGCCCCGGCGAGACCGTGATCCTTCCGTGCCGCCGGAACCGTCGGAAAGGTCCGATCCCGAGTAAGCTGAGGTGGTCGAGCGCACCTCGCATGTGGGTAATCGAGCCCACGTCGTCTTCGACGAGAGCCCACATCCCGGCATCGCCGGTGGATGGGAGCGCCGACATGACGTCGGTACCCACGATCGCCACCCCCTTCGAATCTCCTTCCACCGATTCGTCGCGCCTGCAGCTGCGACCGTCGGGCCCGATCACCGGCCATGTGGACGGCGCCTGGTGGCCCCGCTCGCGCGATCTCGCCGCCGAGCTGCCCGCGCTGCTGGAGGCGATCGGACCGCAGATGCGGCCCGTCGGGCGGATCAGCTACAACCCCGCCGACTGGGATCCCGCGCCGCGCAGGGTCGTCGTCGGCGCCGAGTCCGTCCGCCTCGGCTGGTACCGGCTGATGCCCGCCGGCACCGTCGACGTGATCTCCGGACTGCGGCGGCTCACGCTGATCGTGGTGCCGGCCGGGACGGCCGCCGACATCGCGGACGGCCTGCTGAGCCGCGCCGGCAACGCCGACAACGTCGCCGACGTCGCGACGCTGCTCGAACCATCGGTCGCGTCCGCGTGACCACTCAAGCCACCACCGATCGAGAGGTCCACCCCATGCCCGAGGCCACCGCCTACATCTCCATCCACGAGCAGCGCGTGCGCATGGTCGCCGCCACCCTGACGGCGCATTCCCAGCTCACCGACGAGGTCGCGCACGACATCGCCGTGCACGTCGTCTACGACCTCGACCACCGCCCGGAGGCCGTCCGCTACGCCGGCTGACGGCGTCAGCCCAGCCGATCCGACAACGTCGCGACCCCGGGGCCGGTGAGCGCGGCCAGCCCCGTGGGTCGTCCGGACGCGACGAGCAGCAGGTCGATGTCCGGCCCGCGCACCTCGGCGCCCTCACCGAGGGCCCAGCCGGTGTCGCTCGACACGACGCGCAGGCCGGCCAGCCGCTTCGGCGCACCGAGGAATTTGTTCGGGGCGACGTAGGCGAGGCATGCGGCCACCACGTCCGGCGGGGTCCGGTAGTCGTGGCCGAGCGGGCGGGCGATGTCCTGGCCGTGGATGACGAGGTCCATGAGCGGGTCCATCGGCCCGCTGCCGGGCGCGCGCCGGGTGGAGTCGGCGCTCTCCCGCAGCCGGGCGACCAGCTCGGCCGTGGAGTAACGCGCCACGACCTCCGCGGCCACATCGATCTCCATCCGGTCGAAGCTGCCGCGCGCCCGTATCGCGGCGCGGATCACCTGGGGCAGCGTGTGCCGGGTCGTGGTCGTGAGGTGCGCGATGACGTGGCGGACGGTCCACGCCGCGCAGAGCGACGGGGTGGCCCACTGCTCGTCGGTGAGATCGGCGACGTGATCGGCGAGCCGGCGGCGTTCGGCGGCCACGGCCGCCTCGGCGTCAGCGCGGGGCAAGGCGGGTGCCGGCATGATGACCTCCAGTTCTTTACTGAACGGTGTAGTTCGATACCGATAAACTAAACCGTTCAGTGTTATCGTGTCAATCGTGCCAAGCCCGCTCCCAGCTGCCCCGGTCTCGCGCACCCAGCGCAAACGCGCCGACGTCCTCGCCGCGGCCGAGGAGCTCTTCCTCGCCAACGGCTACCTCGGCACCAACATGGACGACGTCGCGACTCGCGCCCACGTCTCCAAGCCGACGGTCTACGCGCACTTCGGCGGCAAGGAGGCGCTCTTCGTCGAGATCGTCTCCGGCATGACGGGGGCCGCGAGCGACAGCGTGCTGACCGATCCCGCGCCTCTCGATCCCGACGTCTCCCGCCACTTGCGCGAGCACGCCCTGCGCCAGCTCGCCGTCGTGCTCGAGCCGCGGCTGCTGCGGCTGCGCCGGCTGGTGATCGCGGAGGTGGGGCGGTTCCCCGAGCTCGCCCGAGCGCTGTTCGCCGGCGGCCCGGCGCGAGCCATCGCCGAGCTCGCCCGCATCGTGGCCGCCTACGCCGAGCGCGGGCAGCTGCGCGTCGCCGACCCACAGGCCGCTGCCACGCACCTGAACTGGCTGATCATGGGCGCGCCGCTCAACGAGGCGATGCTGCTCGGTGACGACGCCGTGCCCGACGATGAGGCGCTGCGCCGGCACGTCACCGAAGCGGTGCGGATCTTCGTGGCCGCGCACACCTGATCGCTCGGTATTTCCGCAGGTCAAGGCCATGTGAGGTGATGCTCGATGGTCTTGACAGACATTCCCGCCGGGAGGTTGGCTGAGGGGAAGTCCAATCGGAGCCGACGCCTGGGGGAGGGTGCCGTGCACGTCTCGCACCCACCCCGGTGGCAGCGGCGGCACGTGGACCTCTGCCGTACGGGGACCGCGCTCTGTCGGTGATCGGCCGACCTCAGCACCGCCCACCGCTCCGATCCCCGGGAGGCCTCCCGTGACCGTTCCCGCACTTCCCGTCATCGATCTCTCCCGCTTCCGCGCCGACCCGCAGGAGCGCGCGGAGTTCCTGGCCGAGCTGCGCTCCGCCGCCCGCGACGTCGGCTTCTTCTACGTGAGCGGCCACGGCGTGCCGACCGCGGTCACCGACGGCATCGAGGCGCTCGCGCGGAAGTTCTTCGCGCTGCCCGTCGAGCAGCGGCTGGAGATCGAGAACGTGCACTCGCCCCAGTTCCGCGGCTACACCCGCACCGGCACCGAGCACACCGGCGGCACCGCCGACTGGCGCGAGCAGATCGACATCGGCCCCGAACGCGCCGCTGTCGCCCAGAGCCCCCAGGACCCGGACTGGGTGCGGCTGATCGGGCCCAACCAGTGGCCGTCGGCGCTGCCCGAGCTGCGCGAGGTGGTGCTGCGCTGGCAGGACGAGGCGCTGCGCGTCAGCCGCGAGGTGCTGCGCGCGCTGGCCGCCGCGCTGGGCCAGGAGGAGGGCTACTTCGACGCGTGGTTCGACGAGGAGTCGTCGCTGCACGTCAAGATCGTGCGCTACCCGGGCCGCCCCGATCCCGACTCCGACCAGGGCGTGGGCGCGCACAAGGACTACGGGTACCTCGCGCTGCTGCAGCAGGACACCGTCGGCGGGCTGCAGGTCGAGGGCCCCGACGGGCAGTGGATCGACGCCGCCCCGCTGCCGGGCACGTTCGTCGTGAACATCGGCGAGATGCTCGAGATCGCCACCCGCGGCTACCTCACCGCCACCCGGCACCGGGTCGTCAGCCCGCCCGTCGGGGTGGACCGCTTCTCGGTGCCGTTCTTCCTCGGCCCGCGCCTCGACGCCGTCGTCGAGCCGTTGGAGCTGCCGGCCGAGCTGGCCGCGCAGGTCCGCGGGGTCTCCGACGACCCGGACAACCCGCTGCTCGCCCAGTTCGGGGAGAACGCGGTGGTGGGCTGGCTGCGCTCGCACCCGCGGGTCGCCGAGAAGTACTGGTCCGACGTGCTGGCGCGCCGCGCGTGACTGCCTTTTCGACTCGCCAGCTGCACGCCGGCGCCGTGCCTGACCCGACGACGGGCGCCCGGGCCGTCCCGATCTACCAGACCACGTCGTATGTGTTCAACGACAGCGCGCACGCCGCCGCGGCGTTCGCGCTGGAGGACCTGGAGACCCACGCCTACACGCGCCTCTCCAACCCGACGACGGCCGTCGTCGAGGAGCGGATCGCCGCGCTGGAGGGCGGCACGGCGGCCGTCGCGGTCGGCAGCGGACAGGCCGCCACCTCGCTGGCGCTGCTCAACCTCGCCCGGGCCGGTGACCATCTCGTCGCCGCCGCGAGCCTGTACGGGGGCACGCACACCCTGCTGTCCACGACGTTCGCCGACCTTGGCATCGCGGTGTCATTCATCCAGGACCCCGACGATCTCGACGCGTGGCGGGCGGCGATCACGCCGCGCACCAGGGCGTTGTTCGGGGAGAGCATCGGCAACCCGCTGGGCAACGTGCTCGATCTCGCCGGGGTGGCGGCGGTGGCTCACGGCGCCGGGTTGCCGCTCGTCGTCGACAACACGGTGCCCACCCCGTACCTGCTGCGGCCCTTCGAGCACGGCGCCGACATCGTCGTGCACTCCACGACGAAGTTCCTGGCGGGGCACGGCACCGCCATCGGCGGGATCGTGGTCGACGGCGGCCGGTTCGACTTCGGCGCCGATCCCGAGCGCTGGCCGGGGCTGACCGCGCCCGATCGCACGTACGGCGGGCTGTCGTTCCACGACCGGTTCCCGGGGTTCGGCTACGCCATGTGCCTGCGCACGCGGTTGCTGCGCGATCTCGGCCCGGCGCCGTCGCCGTACAACTCGTTCCTGCTGCTGCAGGGCATCGAGACGCTCGACCTGCGGCTGGCCCGGCACGTGCAGAACGCCGCCGCGGTCGCCGCGTTCCTGGAGCGCCACCCGGCCGTCGAGGCGGTGCACCATCCCAGCCTGCCAGCCAGCCCGTGGCACGCGGCCGCGCAGCGCTACCTCCCCGACGGGGCAGGTGCCGTGCTCGCGTTCGAGATCCGCGGCGGCCGGACCGCCGGCGCGCGGTTCGTCGACGCGCTGCAGCTGTTCAGCCACCTCGCCAACATCGGCGACGTGCGCAGCCTCGCGATCCACCCGGCGTCCACGACGCACGCCCAGCTCGATCCCGCCGAGCAGCTCGCGAGCGGGGTGACGCCGGGGTTGGTGCGGCTGTCGGTGGGTATCGAAGGGATCGACGATCTGCTGGCCGATCTCGGTCAGGCATTGGCCACAGCCAGAGGAATCAGATGAGCGGAAACACATGAGTGTGCACAGCGAGTCCCGCCTGCCCGGTCGGCGTGGGGCGCTGCATCTGCACCGCTGGTCGCCGTCCTCCACGCCGACGGCCGTCGTGCTGCTGTTGCACGGGCTCGGCGAGCACGCCGGCCAGTACGCGCCGCTCGCCGAGTCCGCGGCCGACGCCGGCGTCGAGACGTGGGCGCCCGACCAGGCAGGCCACGGCCGCAGCGACGGGGTGCGAGTGCTGATCGAGTCGGTCGACGATCTCGTCGCCGACGCCGAGACGGTGCTGGGCGAGGCCCGCCGGGCCCGTCCGGCCGTGCCGGTCGTTGTTGTGGGCCACTCGCTGGGGTCCGCCGTGGCGACGCTGCTGCTCGGGGAGCTGCGCCCGGACTCGGAGAGCGACCCCGCCGGCGGGGTCGCCGGGCTGGTGCTCTCCGGATCCTCGCTGCGCGGGCCCGGGTTCGTGCTGCCACCCGGCGTCGATCCGTGGGAGCTGCGCAAGGACCCGTCCGAGTTGGTCCGCGATCCCGAGCAGGCCGAGCGGGTGCGATCCGACCCGCTCGTGTGGGACGGCGGGCTGCGCCGCGAGACGCTCAACGCGCTGAGTGCGGCCAAGGCCCGCACGACGCGCGTGGTGGACAGCGGCGCGCTGGACCACCTGCCCGTACTGGTGCTGCACGGCGCCGACGACGATCTCGTGCCCGCCGCCGAGGCCGTCGCGCTCGCCGAGCTGCTGCCCCGCGGGCGGGCCGTGGTGTACCCGCAGGACCGGCACAACATCCTGCACGAGCTGGACCGCCACGCCGTGCATGCCGAGCTCCTACGTTTCGTGCGCGCGCTGGGCCATCCTGACGCGATCACCACCCCGATCGGAGAACCGAGCCGATGAGGCACCTGTCCCGGAACCGGGTCGCCGTCCTTGCGCTGACAGCGCTGGTCGCCACTGTTGTTGTCGCGTGCGGCGGCGGCAGCAGCACCACCGCGCCGAGCACCGACGCGACCGTCGACGTGCGGTTGGTGCTGGAGCCGACCAGCCTCGACATCACGTCGGTGGCGGGGGTGGCGCTGGAGCAGGTGCTGCTCGACAACGTCTACCAGAACCTCCTGACCCGCACCCAGGACGGGCAGATCCGGCCGCTGCTCGCGCAGGCGGCGCCGACGATCTCCCCGGACGGGCTCACCTACGCGTTCCAGCTGAAGCCGGGCGTGATCTTCGCCGACGGCTCCCCGCTCACGTCCGCCGACGTCGTGTGGTCCTACCAGCGCGTGATCGCGCCGGAGTCGACCAACCCGGACAAGAAGAGCTTCGGGTCCGTCGCCGCGATCACCGCGCCGGATCCGCGGACAGTGCAGATCACGCTCAAGCAGCGCGACAGCAACTTCACGTGGGCGCTGACCGGGCGGGCCGGTGCGGTGCTGAAGAAGGACACCGATCCGGCGAGCCTCGCCACCACACCCAACGGCACCGGCCCGTTCGTGCTGAAGCAGTGGAACCGCGGCTCGACCATCACGCTCGTCCGCAACGACCGGTACTGGGGCGAGAAGGCCAAGGTCGCGTCGGTGGTGCTGCACTACATCCCCGACTTCAACACCGCCAACAACGCCCAGCTCACGGGCGAGACCGACGTCGAGACGCGCCCGGAGCCCACCCTGCTCAGCGCCTTCACGGGTCGGGACGAGTTCACGGTGGCCGAGGGCATCACGTCCGACAAGTTCGTGCTCGGATTCAACAACTCGCGGGGGCCGCTCGCCGATCCGCGGGTGCGGCACGCGGTCCGCCAGGCCATCGACAAGGACGGCCTGATCAAGATCCTCGGTGGCACGAACACGCGGATCGGCAGCGGTGTGGCCCCGACCGATCCGTGGTTCTCCGACCTCACCTCGATCGACCCGTACGACCCGGCGGCGGCCAAGCGCCTGCTCGCCGAGGCGGGCCACGGAGGTGGGCTCTCGCTCTCGCTCACCGTGCCCAGCATCTACCCGCAGAGCATCGCGACCTACGTCGCCTCGCAGCTCGGCCAGGTCGGCATCACCGTCGACGTGCGGCCCGTGGAGTTCGCGACCTGGCTGGACAAGGTGTTCAAGCAGGCCGACTACGACATGTCGATCGTCGACCACGCCGAGCCGCGCGACATCGCCAACTACGCCAACGCCGCCTACTACTGGCGCTACAACAGTCCGGCGGTGCAGGACCTGATCGCCCGCGCCGGCACGGCGGCGTCGGACGCGGACCGCGACAGCCTGATGAAGCAGGCGGCCCAGCAGATCTCGAACGACGCCCCGAACGACTGGCTGTTCAACGTCGGCGAGCGCACCGTCATCCGCGAGGGCATCACCGGCTTCCCGACCAGCTCGACCACCTCGCGGCTCGACCTGAGCGGGCTCGCCGCCACCGAACCCACCTGAGCCGTGTCCGCTTTCCTGCTGCGCCGCACGGCGCTGTTCGTGCTGTCGTTGCTCGTCGCGAGCGTGCTCGTGTTCGGGCTGCTGCGGCTGCTGTCCGGTGACATGGCCCAGGTGATCGCCGGGGTGGACGCCACCCCGGCGCAGGTCGAGCTGTTGCGCGAGAAGCTGGGCACCGACCGGTCGCTCGTAGTGCAGTACCTGAGCTGGATCGGCGGTGCCGTCACCGGTGACTTCGGCACGTCGGCGCTGTCGGGGGTGTCGGTGTCGGCCGAGCTGGGGGCCAAGCTCGC
>Ga0307513_10011561_pt1 | contig 10962 bp, 5 predicted proteins | sample 15_EM_MG_FD_202174 | JGI IMG/M metagenome (GOLD analysis project Ga0307513, IMG submission 202174) | Populus trichocarpa ectomycorrhiza microbial communities from riparian zone in the Pacific Northwest, United States - 15_EM | ecosystem: Host-associated > Plants > Roots > Unclassified | place... | reverse complement strand
ACCCACCCCCCCCCCCACCCCCCCCCCCCGCCCCCCCCCCCCGCCCCCCGCCCCCCCCCCCCCCCCCCCCCCCCCCCCCCACCAAGGAGAGACATGTGTTAGGATATTCACAAAAGAGATTTGCTGTAACATCGATCTTATAATATTATTAGTTGAACCGCCAACCAAAGCATCAGACGAGTGAGAAGACATGACTGCCCTGAGATGACTGCCTTGTGGCCTCGAGGTGCGGTAGCTCAACATACGGTAAGACTGCACTTTATGCATGTTGGAAATCAGTTATTCTGCTCGGCATGCTTTAGCTACAATTTCTTTTGTTTCATGAAAGTGCGGAAGCACTGGAAAGATGTTTCCGTTGGCAGATGGGAAGGAGGATTGGAAGATTAAAGGAACACATATGGCGATGGAGATGAAGGGAGGACAATGGCTGGGCATTGAACCAAAGGCGCAAGGGAGCAGGAATCTTTGTGATGCATTTCTTTTTTTAAGAAATTACATAGAATGTTTCTTTCTTTTGTTTCTATTTATGATGTGGAACATGCGGAGAAAGAAAACGGAGGTGTGTTGTGATAGATGGGAGCATCAGAACTTGGTTATGTGTTTCGTTTTGGAATATACTTCTGTCATTACCTCTAGTTTAGCTAATAAGAACGAAATGAAGGCGTTGCGCGCTATCCTGGCTGTTATTCGGTGCCGTATTTTGGGCTATCATACTAAATTTCCTAATAATGCATAGCGGGAACCTTCACCCCTTACCATAGGCCTTCAATGCTCCACGAAAGTCTCATAAAATTATTATTACTCCTGTCATTCTGCATCAATTCCTCAAATGAACCGAGGAGCTAGACATTAACAAGTACAAACCTATACCTTTCTTTCTGGATTTTGTCAAACAGTCATCCTAACACCCCTAAACGCACTCTCTGGAAAAACATCCTTCACCCTTGGGAGGGCGATATTCTACATCTAGTTTAGCACTTGGGGTCTACAGTAATATTAACTCTAGCGGGTCCGTTTTTCATTATCTCATCCCCCTCCAAACGATTCCATGCCTTTAATTATTATTTTGAATTTATCACATGTTATCACTCGGAATCCATCTTTGCAGCACTTGTTGAAAAAGTACTTTTGGATATGTACTACGTCCCCTAGTAAGGCATAGCCGGCCAGCATTCTTTTAGTCTTAGCTGAAAGCTGTCCAATTTCAACTTATTGTTGGATTGTCTACAGGGTATGCGGCTAGGTGGTTATGCGGATGCTTAGTTGCACGGATATGCGGGTATAATAGTGTATATGATAGATAGGCGGATATGTGGCTAGGAGATTACCGTTATAGGGCACGAGTTTTTGTAGTGCACGGTGATTAGGCACTTATCATAGCATTGGATTGTTGTTTTCACATTCTATGCCCCTAGGAGTAGGGTATTAGTTTTTGGTTTTGTTGACATCCATTGTCATTGGGTATTAGGTATCCGGTGTCTGGTTTCGTGATGCTTCTTTCATGCTCTTTATCCTTAGGCATACGCGGGAATAGGCTTTAGGGATCACAGAGGATCATAGGATGTCAGGGTGATTCTAGGTTGGTTGAGATCGCTAGGGTTTAGGCCATGTCAGTTTAGTGCCTTTCTTTTGAGTTTGTTGAGTTTCTGGAGCTTTGGGGTGTTATTAGACGGAGATAAATCTCCTGGCCTGCCCTTAACTAGAGGAGAGAGTAGCGAATTGGTCCGCCATTCCCCCACATTCCGTTGCACTTAGGGGCTATTGGGATTGCGCTTTCCTTCCTTCCTTCCTCGCTTTCTTTAGGCTCCATCACTTATCCCAAATTTATTTACCCCTTCTATGTTATCACTCGATCAATTGATCAGATATGCAACTTTGTTCTCATCCACTTTCTCCTGTCTTGCTTCCTTTGATCTCTTTCCCGCTGTCTTTATCTGTTGCTGTTTTGCTGCATAAATAGGGGGCCTGTCTGGCCCTCTTAAACAGGATGAAGATCTTAAAGAAGTCAACCGGATTGTTGAAAAAGATGGAATGACGGAGCTGCATACAAGAGATACTAATGTTCCCGAGTGCTTCACTCATACCCCTAGTCAGGGCTGGTGGTTTCTTTTTTCGTTCCTCTTGCTCTTCGTTAGCCATTGGCTGTTTTTGTTGATGAGGGTGGCCGGAAGAGGCTGTGTGGACAGCTTGCCCAGACTAGCTGGGAATATAGTGTTCATAAATAACTAGCCTATCTCTGTCATCAAGCCTGTGGCCTGCTGAATGGAAGTCGGAAGCAATGCCTTGAATGAGGTTACCATAAGGAATGAATATTGAACTATTGTACTCTCCTGTTGTACGCCTATTAATGCACGGATGCCCGACCTCCTTCAGTAGTTCGTTTGTACTACATAACCCTCAAAATGCTATCTCGCTCACATCGGGACTTACCTTTTTGACTCCTGATATCTCGGTTGTGATTTTTCCTTTGAATACGGAGAGAATCTGTTAGGTATGAGTAATAAATTTTTGTGGATTCCCTTTTCTTGGGAATGTGTCTTGGGAGGTTCAGTCCATGTTGGGCGATATAACCTAGTTGTCCTTAACCTCACACGAAACCTTTTTCTTAGGCACCCGTCAGCAGGATAAGTATTTGTTTCTGCCGTAGTATTGGGTGAAATACCTAGCTGGCGCAGTGGCTAATATGTCAAGAGTCAACTATCCCCTGTGCAATTAGCAGGAGCCTAGGAGCTCAATTACCCTCATCATGAGTTGTTGCTGAATAATCAATCACATGGGGCAAGATGTTTGAGAATGCCTGCGCTATGATAACTGGGAGACCGGGGATCTTAGCTCAATAAGGCTGTAGGGCAAATCAGACCTACTAAGAGGTGGTAGGATCCGGTTCTAGACCTGGAGGTTGGCGATGGCGGAGTGGAAGTAGGGGGGAAAGACAGGGGAGGAAATACTTTTTTCCTTCCACCGAATTTTTTATAATTGCGATTTCTGGGTGTGGCACCGGCTCTCTTGTTCGGACATAACTCAGCATGTCTGTGAGGGCGGCTATTTACTATCAAACGGCCCTTTTACTATTGATCGCCTTACAGCTTGGCCTTGTTTTCGGAAAAGAGTTGGGTTGCTTTCTTGGGCAGTTGGACAGTAGCGTAAGCACGCCTTACTCGCTACCTTACCTTATGCGAACTTCAGCTCGGCTGAGAGAGAAGAGGAGAAGAAATGGGATTAAAAAGTTTTCTTGTCTCCCCTCTTCTGATGGTTTGTGAGGATAGCAATTTTGTTTCGCCGAGTCATTCTCTGGTCATCCCCTCGTAAGCCTTAGGACGGAGGAAAAAGGGTTGTCATGAATACTGCAGTTAATATTAGTGAGTGATATAAGACCCATTAAATACGCTAACAATCTCATCCAGTCTCAAGCGTCTGGCGGAACCTATCCGAGGGTTCTATTATGTTCGTGACATTGACACATGGTTGGCCTTATGTGCAGCTTGGGGGGGGGGGGGGGGTAGTTAGGGCACGATTTCTTTCCAATTGTCACTTTTTGGACTCTCTTCACACCGTGCTGTATAGTGGGTAAAGGTGGATACAAGGTGTTAACAGGAGTCACCTAGAACTTGGTAGATCTCTGGAACCGGTGAACGTGTCATCACAATAAATCACTCGTCTATTTGCCTTGGCCAATCAATCTAACTGGTGTGTGCAGGCACATACTTGTGATGGCTGCCTTGGAAATCGCATGCACATAATCGCCCGGGGGGGGGCGAAATGCGTTTTGGTGCTTGGATCACCCTTTTATTATACACTGGTTGGCATGTGGATGTGTTTGGCGCTCCTTGAGCCCTAGACCCACCCCTCAAACACTCAAAATCCTCCCCTATGTATGAGACGAACAAAACAATGAGCGAAATATTTTTTCAGAGCTGGCTTGGTGGCTCACCCATGCCCGGTCGGGTGGGGGGGATTCTGGCCACAGTGAGTATTAACCGATATTTATAATTGGTTTTCCTGAAGATATATCTCCTAATATAGTACTCTATTAGGCCGTAGGACCCTAGGTAGCCTTTCACTCCTCCTAACTTCCACGGGAATAACTAATGCTTCTCGAATGCTTATCCTCATTCGGATATCCTGCAATATTCTGCTATCTGCCCTGGCGATACACAAGTCCTTCAAGCTCCTTTCCCTCTGGCGCTGAAGTACAAGTTTTCTCTGCTGAGCTGAGGTGGCTGTTGTCCCCAGGCTGTAATTGGTGTGTTCTTTCTTTTGAGAGGTTATGTTTCTTCCGCGCGCCCGACTTTAGCCCTTCATTGCCTGAGGTATAGCCAGTGCTTGAGCTGCTCGAAGCTAATCCATAAGTCGCCAACAGTAGTAAAGGAGGTGAGCTAACCTCTTATATTCATCTATCCCAGTCTATCCTCCGGGGTGTGCTGTGGGTGGGCCAACCGGTGCGAGCCTTCTATGAGCGCCAGCTCTGGGTTAAGAGTTCCTCGGCTACAATGTCTCTTATGCTGATCCCGGATACCATAGCCTTTTTCTGATTATCTCTCCATGGGTTGTGAATCCAGTTCAATACCAGGAGACTAGTACTACCTCACTTTACTAAGAAAAAAAAGCTATGTATACAAGGCAATAAATAGGGAGAGGGGCAACAGCTGCCTTCCCAAGGTAAAAAGAAGTTTATTTTCTATTCTTACTTTTGTATATTTATTTTTCTTTTCATTTATTTTTTATTTTTTATCTTTTTTTTTCGTATTTCTTTCTTTGCCAACTCCCCTCCCATTCGCTTCTGCTACCCGCCGATCGCCAACCTTTAAGGTCTAGAGTCGGATTCTACCTCCTCGTAGCAGGATTGTTAAACCCCACAGCCCTATTGATGAGGGCTAAGTTCTTCAATCTCCCAGTCCCCATAGGGCAGGATTTTTTAATTCTCCTGCCCTACATGACGGATCGTTCAATAATAACTGATTGTCAGCATGGATTGAACTCCTGGGCTCCCGCTATTGCGACAGGAGTGTTAACCACTGCGCCAGCTAGGTATTTCATGAAAAGTGAACTTGGGAACTAACATTTATCCTACTGGAAGCCCGATTTGAGATTTTAATGGGTGGGTAGTGTGTCCCTTCCCGAGTTCCTGGTAGATTTCAACGGAGGTGTTTCTTAAGTTACTCCTTCGGTGCTTAATGAGAGATTCTCTGTGGTTTAAAACAGAATCAATGCTTTGTATGCTTGTTACTCTCATATGATACGACTAGCAAAGCCCCACTAGAGGCCTCAAGCCTCCCTACTTACTCCCATGTGTATTATCTCACTATTGCCTTCTGCTCGTTCTAGTGTTTTGTGAAGGCTTTTTTCTTTTCTTTTCTTTTTCTTTTCTTTTCTTTTCTTTCTTTCTTTCTTTCTTTCTTTTTTGCATTCCGCCTGGCTTTCTAGGGATGCCTTATTTTTGCCTGGCGGGGAGGGGGTAAAGTCCGCTCCTAGTAAGCAATTAAGCATTCTGGTGGGTAATTCAGGTTGAAAATATTTCTTATCCGCTTATTAGATCAGAGATCTCACCCACTTAACTTACCTGATCGTACACTGAAATCGAATTTTGATAACGACGGATAGTACATAATATTATATAGATATTTCTTGGGTAGTAGGTATCGCATTCTCTATACTTTCGGCAGTGTTCCGAATACTCGCTATTTTCCTCTTAATTGTGAAAATGTAGCGGAGATAGTTAGGGAGCGCTAGGTCCTATCGTCGTAGTGTGGTACCGGCGATACCGGGTAAAGACTCCAGTGAGTCCAAGTGCCCGTGGGTCCGTCCTCGGGTACGGACGGGACGGACGGGTATCATGGCGTCTGTCAGGATGAGCGCCCCGGACAGACTGCCAGGGACTGCATGTGTCCTAGGTTGGGCAATGAGCCAAGCCACCACGGGTAGCCGGCGGGCCCTACAGGTAATTGGTGAAGAAATGCTGCCAGGACTCCCGGGTGCATACCGGTGTCTCACTCGTGATCGACCCCGATCCAGCCTACTATACTACAGTACCATACTGCTGTTCGGGACCAGCGGCAACTGACAGTTCCCCCACAGTCGCTGTCAAAATGTCCGAAGGGGGCAGAACTCGAAATGTCGCTTGCTGTTGAAGCATCGCCGTAGGATTCTAGATAATATTGAAAAGTGTGGTCAGGGTGGAAAGTAATAACTCGGACGTAAGGAGCCTTGACTGATAGTCAATGCGTAGGAAGGCACTTCAGACATGAAAATTAAGTATAGAAGGCAAGATATAGTATACGAGTGTGCCATTATGGAGCTCTTTTTCGGAATCAGTTTCTCTTTTTTTCCATTAGCTTTATGTTTGGTATACACGGAAACTAACTCACTCAATCTTACACAAAACCAATTTTCGCACTAGCTATAAGCAATATAGCAGAAAGTGCACGCAGAGTAATCTGAGAAACAAATCAATGGCGAGAGCCAGCAGATAACGGTTGGTGCCTACGGGTGACTTCAGGTGATGGTAGGTACCTGCGGGTGACTGTCGGTGACTGTCGGCCCCAACAGGTGACTCCCAGACCCTATAGATAACTCTCTGACACTTTCCAGAGAATGTAGTATCATACTACTACGGGGCGGCCGAGACACCCCTAAAGCTTCCGTCTTTACGGAAGGCGGACGCCAGCACCCAGTGTATTAAGACAACCTGCCTGGGACACCAGAGACTACCCTCCCTCAGGACCCTACCGTCCACCCGGGACGCCTGGGTATACTGAAATCCTCTACTACGGATTAACTTAGGGCGGGAACTCACAAGACAGAAAGATTAGAGCTCACTTCTCCCCTCCGTATTTTTAACAGTCACATGAAGTCAAACTTGGGTTATCTGACAAGGTAGTTTCGCCAAATTTTCATCCGTCTAAGAGAGTAGTTTAGCACTCAGATTTCACTTCTGTGTGTTGAGCTAAACCTGTAGAGGGTACCAGCCTTGAATTGTGTAGTGATATGGGAATTCGCTACAAACCTCCGGGCTGAAAAAAATGTGGCGAGTTATAGTTGAGAGAGCGAGGAACCAGAATATTTTTAAGGATGGAAGTGCGGCACTCGTGCGGGGGCTGGCAACAAGGGTAGGCTGATATACCCAGGATAAAAACGCTACTGCTCACGGTGCCCGGACTTGGCGCTCTGTGGTGCCGGGGGCTTAAGTACAATGTTCGCAATCACCTAAGCCGGCCAGGGCGGTTTATTGGGGGTGGCTTGGCTGGACTACGGATATCTACAGCTTCCGGGGGTTGGGCATGATTGCTCTGACCCGAGAATGTTTCAGGACATGTGGCATCACTAACGTCGGTTGGATATACTTGGCTACAAGTGACTTCAAATATTGCAAAAGGACACTGGTGTTGGACACAGGCCCTTATCGGCTGCTCACCGCATATCTGCTTATCATTGAACGCACTGCAACAGCCCTGGCCCTATCACGCAAAAGCACCTTTCTGCGTGGTTTTCTTGTGCGGCCCTAATCCTGCCACACATAGGACTGCCATCCTGTATCTTTGTCCGACGCCTGCTCTTCTGTGGTGCACTGCATTAGCTCTACACAGGTTCTAAATAGCCATGCATATCTCGAAGACTGTCCTTCGTAAGGATCTACAGTACTACAGCATTACAGGGTCCAGGACATATGCGACTACAGTATACTGATGTGATAGGTTATTATATCTACTATTATCACTATTTGAGTCAAAAGGCAGCTTGGCGCAGAACTTAGTGGAGATCCGGGGCGAATGCCGTATCTAACTTGATAACTAAGACCGGAAAATGTGGGGACTGTTAGTGACACTGAATCATCAAAATGGAGAGTGTCTGGAGACCCATGTAGCGGGGGTGAGGCGATCGTGGGGTGGTATGACGAGAGCAAGAGCATAGTGATTAGTAATTTATCTCCATGTTGTGAGCGCCGTATCACGAGTGAAAGGGAATTGCCTGCTTCATCACTACTAGCACCCCGAGCCCATTGAAGCCATCACTGTGTCTTTAGATAGATACAGGAGAAGGAATCTTCAAGCATTTGAAAATATTTTCGCGTATCTTCAGATATCTGCAGGGATCTTCAGATATCCGCTAGGGCATTCAGATATCTGCCTTCACGTCCCCGGCATGAAGAACCCCAACACAGGGGTGATCCTAGAGCCTGAATTTTGTATGGTGAATCACTCGTGCTTATCTAAGTCACATACAAAATTCAGACTCCAGGATCCCCCCTGTGTTCGGGTTCTTCATGCTGGGGACTTGTACATCTTCTGGTCTCTATGGAAATCTTTAGATATTCCCCTCTTGCTGCACTGAACCGATCCACGGCTCCAGCGGACGTGATACCATTACTACCATACAGCCGTAAAGTTTTTTTTATAGTTCGGAAAACGGTACCCGATCGCCGCACGGTCCCACTCTCCTAGGACCAATACCGTAAAAACTCAGTAAATCCACCATCGGCGGTCGGGCCCATAGCCCCCGGAATCTTAGATGAAACACCCCGAGAGGGATTAGAATTTTCCAGGCAGGGCATAGCCTATTTAAGTTGAGCCCGCTGGATCTCATTAACTGGTATTCGCAATTTTGTTATCCTGGTTTGTTCAGCCCATTGCGGTTTAGTACAGCGATTGCCGATGGTGGATTTACTGAGTTTTTACGGTAGATCAGTGGGTCGGAAATTGGGCTTGGGACCGGATTCAAGTCCTACTATCCCTTGCAGTCTATCGTGTGCTAGGCCAAAGAGGTCTTGTTTGCAAGCATGGCCAGATCTGGAAAGTATCCTTTCTTATTTTTAATAAATTAATAGAGTTTCAAACTTTGATGCTAGCTTACTGATCTCTTGGGGGCGTTGATAGACTAAGGTGCAAGGGTAGCGGAACCTTCGGTGGCGCAGTACATTTTCTACGCTACTAGTACTTAACATGAGACCTCTAAACTACACTACCGTACGAACTAGAGCAACCTTTTTGGATTAAGGGGAGAAGGAATGCTTAAAGGACTCCTTTCGGCCCTCAATTCTGGCTAGTAAAAGGGAAAATATAATAGACCTTGCTAGGAGAGGCAACTCTAACTTCAGAGCAGGACTCGCACTCATTCTAGTTTTTACGGCACTAGGCCCACACTGGCTTCTCTTATAACTCTTACAAGCATCAAGGGGAATTGTCTGAAATGGCCAGTTTCCCCCCAAAATTTCTATCAGTAGGCCGAAGCCCCTGGTGCCAACTATGATGTTTCTCAAGTCTCTCCTTCTCCTGGTGTCCTTCGCCTCCACCGCTATCTCTTACCAAAACCCTGGCTCGTGTTCAGGAGCTTGCAACGTCCACGATCCAGCGGTAATCCGTCGCGCCTCTGATGGAACCTACTTCCGGTTCTCCACCGGTAACAAGATCCAAATCGCGACCTCCTCCTCGCTTTCCGGCCCATGGACTATCAAAGGCAGCGCTCTCCCGGGGGGGTCCAAGATCAATCTCGCCGGCAATCAGGACCTTTGGGCTCCGGACGTTACCAAAGTAGGGGATACTTACTATCTCTACTACTCTGTCTCTACCTTTGGTTCTCAGGAGAGTGCCATAGGAATTGCCACTTCGACGACCATGGAGGTCGGGACCTGGACGGATTATGGGAGTACTGGAGTTTCCAGTCGCGCTGGCCGTGCATACAATGCTATCGACGGTAACGTTGTTCTGGCAGGTGATGGGTCTTACTATATGTCCTTCGGAAGTTTCTGGGGGGATATTTATAATGTGGGCCTTCCCTGGAATCACCATTTTGCGAGGCAGTTTTTTGATGGAGCGACTTTGCAGGTTCCCATGCGCAATCCACCACTCACCGTATCAGGCAGCTCCACCAGAGTTGCATATAATTCTACCGGATCACATGCCATCGAGGGTGCATTTATATGGTACAGAAGCCCGTATTACTACCTCTTCTTCTCGGCCGGCATCTGCTGTGGGTATGATAACAGCCGCCCGGCTCAAGGAATGGAATATAGAATCAACGTCTGCAGATCCACCTCTGTGAACAGCGGATATGTACTTCTTCAGCTCCTAAAAGCACTTGCTTTAGAATCAGGTAGACTAATAATGATGAATAGGTCGATAAGAATGGCGTAGCATGCACCTCCAACGGTGGGAGCACCGTTCTCGCATCCCATGGTAGTGTTTATGGCCCCGGGGGGCAGTGAGTATCTCGATCCTTAATATTAAGGAAGGGCCAAGCTGATTGCTAAAAAGGGGTGTCTTCCTGGATACCAATGCCGGTGGTGCAGTTCTATACTATCACTACGGTAGGTTTCATATCCTGTGTGGTGAGTGCTGCTTTTGTTCAACTAATAATTTGGTTGTAGTGGACAGTACGGTCGGATATGGTGATGGCCAAAAGAGGTTTGGTTGGAATCTCATTGATTGGGGTACTGGGTGGCCTGTGGTTTAGCCTGCTACCTGTAAGCGGGCCCGTTGGGGTAAAGGTCGGAGAAAAAGTTGACTGTTTTGGCATCACTTAGAGAGGCTCCTGGAGATATATGTTCGGTAGACTGAGATATTAGAGGCCAATGATAACATACTCCTAAGCGGTTAAGTGAAGTGAAGTGGACAGTGGTAACCTGATAACTTGCTATGGTCAGTGGACAAAATTAACCGCGCACCAACGGTAGATAGCAGCGGGGCACTCCCCACTACCGCGCACTTCTAACACTACCTGAAGAAATTTCTCTTGATCAATTTCTACTATATATTCTACGGTGTATTTGCATTTTTGGTCTGTATTTTGTTATTTTTTTTTGGCTTCCATGATAGTAGGGTTGGTGGGGGAGTGGTGTTGTCATTAGAGAGTTTGCGCAAGAGGACCTGGGTGGCAGTTAACGGAAAAGAGACCCAGGTCTCTGAATGAGTTTGCGCACGGTCTAGGTGGCTTGGTAGCTGGAAGATGAGAATTGAGTAGGGTAATACC
>Ga0307513_10011560_pt1 | contig 10963 bp, 9 predicted proteins | sample 15_EM_MG_FD_202174 | JGI IMG/M metagenome (GOLD analysis project Ga0307513, IMG submission 202174) | Populus trichocarpa ectomycorrhiza microbial communities from riparian zone in the Pacific Northwest, United States - 15_EM | ecosystem: Host-associated > Plants > Roots > Unclassified | place... | reverse complement strand
CCGCGCGGCTGGCCGCCGCCGGCTGGAACGTCCACGCGCCGGCCAGGGGCGACCGCGATATCTTCGAGCGCGACCTGGGCACGGTCTTCTACTGCGCCGGGCTGACCGCCGACTACGACAAGCGGCCGTTCGACACGGTCGAGGCGCACGCCACCTTGGTCAGCGAGATTCTGCGGGCCGATCGTTTGAAGCGGCTCGTCTACACCTCCTCGACGCGGCTTTACGACGGCCTGCCCAAGGCCGAGGTGAGCGAGACCGAGCCGCTGGTGTTCGACGTGGCCGACCCGCGCCGGGTCTACGACCTCTCCAAGGCGCTCGGCGAAAACCTGACCGTCGCGCGGTCGTTGGAAAGGGGCTCGGTGGCCCGGCTCTCCAACGTCTACGACTGGGAGGCGGGGGCGCCTGGGTTCCTGTCGGAGTGGCTCATCAAGGCTCGCGCGGGCCGTGAGATCACCCTGCAGTCAAGCCCACATGTGGCGCGCGACTACATCCACCTGGACGACGTGGTGAGCGGGCTGATCGCCATCGCCGAGCGCCGGGGCCCGATCTTCAATGTCGCCAGCGGCGAGCTCGTGACCAACGGCGCGATCGCCGAGGTCTTCGAGCAGGCGGGCTGGCGGGTGACGTTCACCGGCGACGCCTCGCCCCCGGCTCCGCCCAACGTTAAGGTCACGCGGCTGGCGAACCTCGGCGTGACGGCCAGGCCGGTGCGGGATGTGGTGGCCGCCTACCTGCAAGGATTGAAGCCTTGAAGCTCGTCGACCACACCCGCGAAAGCCTCATCGCCTACACGACGGCGCAGTGCGTCAGCGTGGTCCCCGACGGGCGGGAGGCGGCGTTCCGGAAGGCCGTGGACGCACACCTCGACGAGGCCCTTGAACGGCTGCACCGCTGCATCAACGCCTGCGCGCCGTGGCGGCCCGACGAGTTCAACATCCTGCAATCCTCACAACACTGTATCTATCTGTATTATCTCAGTAATACGATCTGGATGCGATCCGGGGACACGGCTGCGCCGACCCGGCTCTTCCTGATGAACAAAGCCTTCAACGGCATCGACCTGTTCTACGAGATCGCCATGCCGGAGGTGTTCTACATCGGCCACAGCGTCGGCATCGTGCTGGCCAAGGCGACCTACGGAAACCACCTGGTGCTATATCAGAACGCCACCGTGGGCCGGCACAAGGCCGACATCCCGGTGCTGGGCGAGCGGGTGATCCTCTACCCGGGCAGCGCTGTCGTCGGCCGCGCGGTCGTGGAGGACGGCGCGGTGCTGAGCCAGGGGACGCGGGCGATCAACCGGCGGGTCCCGGCGAACCGGATGGCCTTCGCCGACGCCGGCGGCGACCTGACGTTCCGTCCGACGCCGGACGACCTGATCCGGGAATATTTCCGCCTCTAGGCGGGGCGCACCGCGCCGGCGACCATGTCGTAGAAGTCCCTGGCGAACTGCTCGGTCTGGCCGAGCGGCCCGGCCTTGATCATGTCGCGCAGGCCGTGCCGCAGCTCGAGCCGCCGGTCGCGGTCAGCGGCCAGCGCGGTGGCGATGCGCACGTAGTCTTCCTTGTCCGTGGTCGCCATGTCGCCCACCCCGGCGTTGGCCAGGATCGAGCCGCTGAGCCGCTCGAAGAAGGCCTCGCCAATCAGGCTGACCACGGGAACCCCCATCCACAGAGCCTCGGTCGTGGTGGTGCCGCCGGTCAGGGGGAAGGTGTCGAGGGTGACGTCGACTTCGTTGTATTGCGGCATGTGGACGCCGCGAACGGTGTTGAAGACGATGCGCTCCGCGGCGACCCCGCCCGCCTCGAAGTGGGCCAGGACGTTGCGGCGGAAGCTTTCCGAGCCGCCTTCCGGCCGCACGAACATGAAGCGCGAGTTGGGGGTGGCCTGCAGCACCTGGGCCCAGACCCGGAACATCTCCGCGTTGTATTTGTGCGGGTTGTTGGCGGTCCCGAAGGTGATCACCCCGTGGCGGTCCTGCGGTACCCCGGGGCTGATCACATGGCTCTCGGAGAAGACCATGCGGCCAAGCGCGATCCAGCTCTTGGGCATCATCATCGGCTTTTCGACCAGCAGCTCGCGTTGCGGCGGCGCGGTGTGCGGGTCGCAGATCAGGTAGTCGATGGTCGAGAGGCCAGCGGAGTGCGGATAGCCGAGCCAGCTTGCCTGCACCGGGGCGGCGCGATAGGCCATCACGTCCAGTCGGTTCATGTGCGTCGATCCGCCGAGCTCGATCAGGATGTCGAGCTGGTCGTCGGCGATCATCTGGGCGGCGTCTGGCGACCCCATGTCGGGGTTCCAGCGGTAGCCGGTCACCTGCTGGGTGATGAACTCCTGGATGGAGTCCAGCTGGCCTTGATAGAACGAGTAGCAGTAGACGTCGAAGCGCTCGCGATCGATGTGCTCGAACAGCGGCAGGGCGAAGTAGCCCACCGGGTGGCGGCGCAGGTCGGACGACAGGAAGCCCAACCGGATACGGCCGTCGGCCGGACGTGGGGGCGGTCTCTTGACCGGCCGGCCGGCGGCCCGGGCCTCCTCGGCGCGACCCCAGATCCGGTGGTCCTCCAGGAGTTCGAGCCGATCCTCGTGCGTGCGGACCTGACCCAGGAGTTTCAGGAAAGCCGTGTGCTTGTTGGCCCCGGCCCAGGCGCGGCCCAGGGCTTTGAGCGTGCCGAGGTTTTCGAGCTCATCGAAGGCGCAGACCCTGACCAGGACTTCGAAGGCGATCTTCAGGTGGGACGGCGTGAATTCCGCGAGACCCTGCGCCACGGCCGCCTTGGTGAGCTGGTAGGCCTCTTCGATATTCGCGCCCTCGTCGCCCGTCCGCGTCCGCTCGAGGCTCTCGATGAGGACGAGCTTTGCATCGAGATTGCCGGGATTGAGCTCGACCGCCCTGCGCAGGTGGACGTTGCCGCGGACGCGATCGTATTCGCTGACCACCGAGCCCATCTGATAGTGCAGCCACGCGGCGTCCGGATGTTCGGGGAGCAGGGCCTGCATATAGGCCTCCGCCCGCCGCAGTTGGCCGGAGCGGCGGATGACCGCGACCTTGGCTTCCATCAGCCGGGCTGAGCCGGGATTGGCCGCCAGCGCCTTGTCCGCCAGCTCCTCGGCTTCGGCGCTGCGCAGCTCCTCGTTGAACAGGCCGATCAGATCGAGCCAGCCGTCGACGAAGTCCTTCTTGAAGGCCACCGCCTGACGAATGCGCATCAGGCCGGCCTCTCGCTTTCCCAGGCCGAGCAGGGCGCGGCCGAGCTGGCGCTGATACTCGGGATTGCGGGAGTCGGCGCGCGCGAGCTTGGTGAACACCTGTTCGGCCCGGGCGAAGTCGCGCATTTCCAGCAGGACGTTGCCGCGGTTGACCTGGCCCCCGGCGCTGTTGGGGTTGAGCTTGGTGGCGTTGTCGAGGGCCTGCAGCGCCTCCGGGAGGCGCTTCAGACGCCGGCGGATGATGCCCAAGGTGTTCCAGAGTTCGAAGTCCCGCGGGAAGCGCTCGACGGCCGCCTGGCCCCAGCGCTCGCCCTCCGGGTAGCGGCCCGTGTGGTAGAGCTGGATGAGCAGCGTCCGATAGATCACGGCGGCCTGGGCCGGATCCGCTTCGATCGCCGCCACCAGGTGCTCGATCGCGTCGGCCGCGCGGCCCGAGTTAAGCGCCGCCTGCGCCGCGGCCAACCGTTCGTTCATGCTCTCATCCGCAACCGTCGCCAACCGGGGCGACGAACGGGAGGAGCCTTAAGGCGCTCGAACGGGCATGGCTAGTACGCCGATCCTAGGCGTGGCGGCTGAAGCGCCATTTCAGCGCCAGGACCGCGCCCGACATCGCCAGGCAGACGACGTTGGAGGTGGTGACCGGCCAGCTGCCGATCAGGATCCCATAGGCGGTCCAAAGCACGAAGCCGGTCACGGTCACGAGGTACATCCGCAGGGAGACGGAGGAGGCGTCCCGTTCCTTCCAGATCTTCACGATCTGCGGCGCGAAACTGGTCATCGAGCAGAGCGCCGCGCCGACGCCGACGATGTCCGCCGCCAGGGACATCTCAGTCCGGGCTTAGGGGCGTGCGGACCGTTGCACGGAGACCGGGCGCGCCGGGGGTGATCTCCAGCCCGGCGCGAAGCTGCCGGCAGAGCAGGTTCACGATCATCAGGCCGAACGCCTGTTGTGCGTCGCCCATTCCACAGCCGTTGTCCGAGACGGTCAGGACGCAGGCGTCGTCAGACTTGCTGAGCTTGATAGCGATCGCGCCCCCCTGGCCGGGGAAGGCGTGCTTCAAGGCGTTGCCCAGCAATTCGTTCAGCACCAGGGCGAAGGGCGCGGCCATGGACGCGGGAATCGTCAGCGGCTCCAAATCCAGGATGATCCCGACATCGTCCCGGCCGGCGGCCAGCGCCAGGTCGCCCGCCATGTCCCGAATGAAGGCGGCGACGTCGAACCTCTGGGAGTCTTCGCCTTGGAACAGGCGCCGGTGCACCGTGGCAACGGCGTTCACCCGCTCCAGCATGGTCTTCAGCGCCTGCCGGGCGACCTCGTCGTCCATCCGGCGACTCTGCAGCAGCATCAGCGAGGAGATGAGCTGCAGGTTGTTCTTCACCCGATGGTCGACCTCGCGCAGTAGCGCGTCTTTGCGCGCGAGCGCGGCCTCCAGTTCAAGGATACGCACGTCCTGATGGGTTTCCATACGTACGCCGCGCCCCGGTTGACCTCCGTCAAAACGGTCATGGCGAAGGTCGGGTTCCACCGCAACGACGACTGTCACGGGCGCGTCACATCCGTGGCGATGCTAAGGTCTCACGTAACGGAGAATCGCCAGTGTCGCTTCCGCAGCCTACGACGGGCGCATCTCGTCCCTCCTGGACGTTATCCGCGTTCGTCGGCGGTCTGGCGCGGCTGCTCGGCCAGCGCGGCGCGGCCGCGACCGGCGATGCGCAGAACCCGCTTCGCGCAGCGGCGATTTCGCCGGACTATGCGCGCCTGGTGAACACCCTTCCTGATCCGATCCTGGTGGTCTCCGGGACCGACCTGGAGGACGTCACCGGCCGGCGCTACATCTTCGCCAATCCTGCCGCCCGCGAGCTGTTGCGGATGGATCACGAGCACGGGCTGCTGGTCTCCGCGATCCGCGATCCTCAGGTGCTCGAGACCGTCGACGAGGCCCTGTTCGGCGGGATCCCGGCGGAGTGCATTTACGAAATCGCCGGCGCCCAGGCCAAGGTCCTGCGGGTGCGAGCCCGACCGCTGGCCGAGGCGTCCGACGGCGAGCGGATGGCCGTGTTGCTGTTCCGCGACGAAACGGAGCTGCGCCGGGTGGAGCGGACCCGCGTCGACTTCCTGGCCAACGCCAGCCACGAACTCAGAACCCCGCTCGCCTCGCTGTCCGGCTTCATCGAAACCCTGCGCGGCCACGCCCGCGAGGACGCAGGCGCGCGCGACCGCTTCCTGACCATCATGCAGGCGCAGGCCGAGCGGATGAGCCGGCTGATCGACGACCTGATGTCGCTCAGCCGCATCGAGCTGAACGAACATGTGCCGCCGGACAAGGAGGTCGACCTGGCGCTGGCCGTCATGGACGTCGTGGACGCCGCGACCCTCATGGCCAAGGCGCGCGGCGTGACGTTGGACCCGCATCTGGTCGCCAAGGGCGCGGCCTGCATCGTCGGCGACCGGGATCAGATCGTCCAGGTGGTGCAGAACCTGGTCGACAACGCCCTGAAATATTCGCCGGCCGGATCCGCCATCCACATCAGCCTCGAGGCCGGCCTGACGGCGGCGCAGGCCGCCGCCGGCCGCCGAACGGATGTGGCGCGGCTGTCGCTGCTGACCCCCGACCATACGGCAGAGACCTATGCGGTCCTGCGGGTCAGCAACGAGGGCGCGGGCATGGCGCGTGAACATCTGCCGCGCCTGACCGAGCGATTCTATCGGATCGAGGGCCAGAAGAGCGGCGAGCGCGAAGGGACGGGCCTGGGTCTCGCCATCGTGAAGCACATCGCCAACCGCCATCGTGGCGGTCTCGTCGTGGAAAGCGCCGAGGGCCAGGGCGCCACCTTCACGGCCTATTTCCCCATGCGCGCGGGGGCCGCGACGGCCGCTGTCGCGAAAGTGTCATGAGATCGTTGCATAGGGGCAGCATCCGGCGGGCAGGGTCCGCTAGCGCCGCCGGGCGCTCTAAACCTCGGCCTTGTCGCTTCGAGACCGTCAAATGCTCACCTGGGTCGCGCTTGCCGCGCTCGTGCTCTTCTCGGCAGGGACCTTCGTCCTAGGCCGCCGACGACTGGCACAGGGCGTCACCGCCCACTCGCGTCCCGGCTATCACGGCGCCTATGTGATGCTGTGGACGGCCATTCCGGCCGCCCTGGTCCTTTTCCTGCACCTCGGCTTCGCGGGACGTATCGAGGCCGCTCTGCTGCGGGCCGAGGCTCCGGCCGCGGTGCAGGCGATGAGCAACCAGGAGCGCAACGTCTTCTACGACGACGCCCGGGCGATGGCGCATGGCCACCAGCGCAGCGAGACACTCTACGCCCCGCCGCTCGACCAGGCCTTGAAGGACAAGGCGATCGAGGCCTCGCGGCTGCAGCTTGCCTTCTCTTACGGCGCCTTGACGCTGGCCGTCATGCTGGCGGTGGGCGGGTTCTTGATCTCCTACCGCCGCCTGGTCCCTGACTTCCGCGCCCGAAACCGGGTCGAGGGCTGGACCGCGGCCCTGTTCATCGCCTGCTCGGTGGTGGCGGTGCTCACGACGGCGGGCATCGTCGCCTCGCTGGCTTATGAGAGTTGGCGCTTCTTCCAGGCGGTGCCGCCGCTGGACTTCCTGTTCGGGACCGAATGGGACCCGCAGATCGCCATGCGCGCCGACCAGATCGCGTCCAAGGGCGCGTTCGGCGCCGTGCCGCTGTTCGCCGGCACCTTCCTGGTGATGATCATCGCCATGGCCGTGGCCGCCCCCATCGGGCTGTTCTCGGCGATCTACCTCTCGGAATACGCCAGCGGCTGGACCCGCGCGGTGGTGAAGCCGCTGCTGGAGATTCTCGCGGGCGTGCCGACTGTGGTCTACGGCTTCTTCGCCGCCCTGACGGTGGGACCGCTGTTCCGCGCTGGATTCAACGCCCTGGGCGCCAAGCTCCTCGGCGGTCCGCTGGATGGGCTGGGAGTCTATCTGGGGGGTGTGCAGAACCAGATGGCCCTGGTGGCGGGGGCCGTCATGGGGATCATGCTGATCCCCTTCGTCTCCTCGCTCTCGGACGACATCCTGAACGCGGTGCCCCAGTCGCTACGCGACGGGAGCCTGGCGATGGGCGCGACCAAGTCGGAGACGGTGAAGAAGGTCGTGCTGCCCGCGGCCTTGCCCGGCATCATGGCCGCGCTTCTGCTGGCGGTGTCGCGCGCCGTGGGCGAGACGATGATCGTCACCATGGCGGCCGGCCTGCAGGCCAAGACCACGCTCAATCCGCTCGACACCGTCACCACGGTCACCGTGCAGATCGTCACCTTGCTGACCGGAGACCAGGAATTCGACAGCCCCAAGACGCTGTCGGCCTTCGGCCTGGGCCTGACGTTGTTCGCCGTCACGCTGATGCTCAACATCGTCGCGCTGCGGATCGTCCGGAAATACCGGGAACAATATGACTGACCCGGCCATCCCCATCGCCGGCCGGAAGTCGGCCGCCCTCCGTGACGCCGTCCAGGCCCGGCTGAAGGCGCGGCACGCTCAGGAAAAGCGCTTCCGCCTCTATGGCCGGATGGCGATCCTGGTGGCGCTGAGCTTCCTGGCCCTCCTGCTCGGCCGGATCGTGCTGCAGGGCTACACGACGTTCATCGACTACCAGATGAGCATCCCGGTCTATGTCGATCCGGCCAAGGTCGATCGCGCGGACATCGCGGGCGCCAACTACGACATGCTGGTCGCCCAGGCTGTGCTGGCCAAGCTGGGTGAGAAGGACGACGACCTTGGTGAGGCGTCCGGCAAGGTGATGGAACTGGTCTCCAACGACCTGGGCTTCCAGCTCCTGAAGCAGGTGCGAGCGGACTCCTCGGTGATCGGCAAGACCGTCACCCTGAAGGGGCCCGTCCGCGCCGACGCCAGCCTCTACTACAAGGGCGAGATGAAGCGGGCGACGATCGAGGGCGACCGCAAGCTCGACGACCGGCAGCTCGCCTGGCTCGACAAGATGCGCAAGCTCGGGATGGTCTCCTCTGGCTTCAACGTCGGCTTCCTCACCCGTTCGGACTCCACCGAGCCGGAACAGGCCGGCGTGCTCGGCGCGGTGGTCGGGTCGATGCTGATGCTGCTGGTGACGGCGGGCCTGGCCGTGCCGATCGGCGTCCTGGCGGCCAGCTATCTCGAGGAGTTCGCGCCCAAGAACCGCTGGACCGACTTCATCGAGGTGAACATCAACAACCTCGCGGCGGTCCCCTCTATCGTCTACGGCCTCCTGGGGCTGGCGGTGTTCATCAACTGGCTGGCGGTGCCCAGGTCATCGCCGCTGGTCGGGGGGCTGGTGCTGGCGCTGATGGCCCTGCCGACGGTGATCATCGCGACGCGCTCGGCGCTGCGGGCCGTGCCCCCCTCGATCCGCGAAGCGGCGCTCGGCGTGGGCGCCTCCAAGACCCAGACGGTGTTCCACCATGTCCTGCCGCTGGCCATGCCCGGTGTGATGACCGGCGCAATCCTCAGCCTGGCTCACGCGCTGGGCGAGACCGCGCCGCTGTTGATGATCGGCATGGTCTCCTTCGTGCCGGGCGTTCCCGCCGGCCTGACCTCGGCGGCGACCGTCCTGCCGGTTCAGGTGTTTATCTGGGAGAACGCCTCGGAGCGCGCCTTCCATGAGCGCACGGCCGCCGCCATCATGGTCCTCCTCGTCTTCATGATCCTCATGAACCTCGCCGCCATCCTGGTGCGGCGCCGGTTCGAGCGCCGCTGGTGAAACGCATGAATATCAGCCCCCAGATCACGATCGACCGCGAGCTCGGTGCGGACGACGACGGCCCGGTGAAACTCAGCGCCAAGGGCGTCAACGTCTTCTACGGCGAGAAACAGGCTCTGTTCGACGTGTCGCTGGACATGTCCGAGAAGGCCGTCACCGCGCTGATCGGCCCGTCCGGCTGCGGCAAGTCGACGTTCCTGCGCTGCATCAACCGGATGAACGACACTATCGCCGGCTGCAAGGTCCAGGGCCGCATCGAGCTCGACGGTGAGGACGTCAACGACAAGAGCCTAGACCCGGTGCTGCTGCGCGCCCGCGTCGGCATGGTGTTCCAGAAGCCGAACCCGTTCCCCAAGAGCATCTTCGAAAACGTCGCCTACGGTCCCCGCATCCATGGGGTGGCCAAGGACAAGGCCGAGCTGGAGCACATCGTCGAGAAGTCGCTGAAGCGGGCCAGCCTGTGGAACGAAGTCTCCGACCGCCTGCACCAGCCTGGCACCGGCCTTTCCGGCGGCCAGCAGCAGCGCCTGGTGATCGCCCGCGCCATCGCGGTGAATCCGGAAGTGATCCTGATGGACGAGCCCTGCTCGGCGCTCGACCCGATCGCCACGGCCAAGATCGAGGAGCTGATGGACGAGCTGCGGCAGGAATACTGCATCGTCATCGTCACCCACTCTATGGCCCAGGCGGCCCGTGTCAGCCAGAAGACGGCCTTCTTCCACATGGGCAAGCTGGTCGAATCCGGTCCCACCCAGGCGATCTTCACCAATCCGCGCGAGAGCCGCACCCAGGACTACATCACCGGCCGGTTCGGCTAGGAGAGGCCGCCATGAACGAGCATATCGTCAAATCCTTCGAGGACGAGCTGAACAGCCTGACGGCCGAGTGCGCGCGGATGGGCGGCCTGACGGAAGCCCAGGTCGGCGACGCGGTGACCGCGGTGGTCAAACGCAACCAGGACCTGGCCGCCTCGGTGGTCGGCCGCGACGACAAGCTGGACGAGGCCGAGCGCGACATCGAGCGGCGGGCGATCAAGCTGATCGCACTGCGCCAGCCGATGGCCAACGACCTGCGCCGGACCATGGCGGCCATGAAGGTGGCCAACAACCTGGAGCGCGTCGGGGACCTCGCCAAGAACATCGCCAAGCGCACGCTGGTGATCATCGAGTCCGAGCCGCTGACGCCGCTGACCCGGTCCATCGACCGGATGGGCAAGCTGGTGCTGACCCGTCTGACCAGCGTGCTGGACGCCTACACCCGGTCCGACCTCGACCGGGCGCTCGCCGTCTGGTCGCAGGACGACGAGGTGGACGAGCACTACAACAGCCTGTTCCGGGAACTGCTCACCTACATGATGGGCGATCCGCGCACGATCACCGCCTGCGCGCACATGCTGTTCGTGGCCAAGAACCTCGAGCGGATCGGCGACCACGCGACGAACATCGCCGAGATCGTCCACTACGAGATCACCGGGGAGGAGATGGTCTCCGCCCGGCCCAAGACCGACGCCCTGCAAGTTTGAGGAAGCTTATTCCGTGACGCCGAATATCCTGGTGGTGGAAGACGAAGACTCCCTGGCCACCCTGTTGCAGTACAACCTCCAGAAGGAGGGGTATTCGGTCACCATGGCCGGCGATGGCGAGGAAGCCCTCCTCCTGGTTGACGAGAAGCTGCCCGATCTCATCGTGCTCGACTGGATGCTGCCGAAACTCTCGGGCATCGAGGTCTGCCGCCGGCTGCGGCAGCGCAACGAGACCCGCAACGTGCCGATCATCATGCTGACCGCGCGGGGCGAGGAGACCGACCGCATCCGCGGCCTCGACACCGGCGCCGACGACTACGTGGTGAAGCCGTTCTCGATGACCGAACTGGCGGCGCGGATCCGCGCAGTGCTGCGGCGGCTGCGGCCGGGTCTGGCCGAGGATCGGGTCCGGCGCGGCGACATCGTCATCGACCGGGTCGCCCACCGGGTGAAACGCGGCGGCCTTGAGGTGCACTTGGGCCCCACCGAGTTCCGCCTGCTCGACCACCTGATGCAGAACCC
>Ga0307513_10011559_pt1 | contig 10963 bp, 10 predicted proteins | sample 15_EM_MG_FD_202174 | JGI IMG/M metagenome (GOLD analysis project Ga0307513, IMG submission 202174) | Populus trichocarpa ectomycorrhiza microbial communities from riparian zone in the Pacific Northwest, United States - 15_EM | ecosystem: Host-associated > Plants > Roots > Unclassified | place... | reverse complement strand
TTGGCTGGAAACGGCGTCTCCCAATGCCCTGCAGTCAGCGCCGACCGCAATTGTGACCAGTAATGTCGCTCCTTTGGTGTGGACATGCAGGAACAGTGCCACAGTATGAACCCAATACACCCTGGGTATCGGTACCTTATAGGTGGGCTGACTTGAGGCGCCGTCTGTAGATCGTATAAGGAGAAGACGGAATCCACGACAATGGAGGATCCTTTTGAACCTGGATTTTTGCCCGCAGAGGTGGATAAACGACGTCACGGATCCACGTGTGACGTTGGTGTCACATGCTAATCAGCCCCTATCTTTTATGATCTTCGAAGGTGCGTACTCTAGCTAGTGCCGCATTTCTCCCAAGACCGAAGAAAATAGGAAGGTATCTGCCTACATTCTAAAATTCACGCATTTTATTAGGGAAAACCCTTGAAAGGAAATATAATCTAGGGTATCCGATGCCAACGAGGATCATTTTTACATGGTGGATGAAAGTCAATTACTTACATGTGTGAAATAACAACCAAAAAATAGATGGATGTGAATACGGATGAAAATGATATGAAGAAATGCATGAGTGACATGATCTGCGGAATTGGAACAAGTAAGGAGCGAGTGATAACAAAATCGCCATGAAACAAGATGTAAATTACTGCCTTGAGGCGATGACGGAAAGCAAGACATCGTAATCCAATTTTGCGGCTGATCATTCGGTCAACAAGTTGTCACAGAAAATAAAGATTCGACAAACGTACCTTTCAGCCGGTTTCTCGATTTGCAGTCGTTGGATATTTTCATTACTGAGCTTCCACAACACCGAGGGATGCTCAGCAATCACCGTCGAATTTCTTGGGGGGTCCGAAAGTGCTGACATCTCACTCGCCACCGTGCTCGCTACCATAGACTCGTCAAAGTCCTGCATGACATTCGCGAAACTCATACGATGCACGCAGGACGCCGGACTCGATGATGTACAACCCTGCGGAGGAGTTAACCCGTCTCCGCCAGCAAGTGCAGAAATGCGCTCAAATGTATCTGCTGATAGGTTGGAAAAGAAGCGGGTCGAGGTCACCATAACAGGAAAAAGCCTTCCTGAGTGTGTTGAACGGCCCCACATCAACGCCAGGTTCAGGTTCGGAAACGATCTCCGTACCACCGTTCGATTACCAGCACCGCGCAGATGAGAACGTCGCGGCGAACGAACGAACGACCCGACGAAATGACTGTAATCGATATCTGCATCTTGTCGACCCTGAATAGCTATCCCGTTCTGTCGGATTATTTGACTGACGCAAATGTATTCGTGAAAAACCTACCGAAAGACGTAGGAGATGTTTCTATTTTCTGTGACTTAATCAAGCACGGAGATATGCGTTTTCCGTCCCTAATAACCAAAGTATGTTTGCCATTGGTTTGTCAGTCGTCGTATTGCAAGCCGCAATGAGAATTCACATTCCATGGCATCATTGAAGGTGCCAAATAGTTCCACTCCACGCACACCAAGAACCTCCACGCTCCGCAAGGCTTTCCCAATTGGCGAGTCTGCCGCGAGGCCACAAAGAACCAGTGTAGCCCTCTTCGCGGCAAGAGGCCGGTGTATCCGCAGGAATGCTTCAGCAGACGATATATTGACCCCAGCGACGAGTGACAAATCAAGCACAAGATATTGAATAAGATGAGTGGTGTTCCCAAGTGGTCCTTCGAGATTTCGGATAGTTTCCTCGACATCTGTAATCGTCCCAAACAAGCGGAAGCCTGATGGAATTGGATTGACAAACAAGAAGGAACAGAAGACTGCGACATAGCTTCCGAACGAAAATGGTACTGAGGGTCAGTAATGTGAATTCCTGTCAATGTAAACAGAGGCAAGTGACCAGCCAACGCGGTATCTGTTATCCCATAGAACCTCCTTCACGAGGTCAGTTCCCAAATCAAAAATCAAAGCACCAACAACCATAACAGCTATTGAAATAGCCGGTGTATCGTATCCTTTCCTTGATCATGAGAAGTTGGTTGTGTAAGAAGTGAGAGTCAGGTGAGAAAAAAGCCAAAATGATTGATGGACGATACGCCAATTGAACAGCACTCAACGCGTGTTGTCTCTTACCATTATCAACATGGCAAGCGACAACTCACAAAGTCCCAAGGACTCCAAGAAGAAAATTCTCTCCACCGTCGTGGAGCCTATCAGCAGATTTTTTCAAGCATCCCCAACGTTCCGTTCCCTCAGAGTCAGAAGGAAGCCAAAGACACTCTTCCAAGAGCCTGAGGTGGAAACTTTTCAGGAAATCCACGAGTACGTCCGCTAGACAGTCGAGATTATTTCACCTTCTAACTTCTTTGACAGAGAATCCAGGCGGAGAGATACCTTTGGGCACGTACCGTATCTCCTCCGAGTCCGTGTACATATTCGGAATGTAACCCCACGATATATCCTTCAACTGTCCCTGCCCCGGACGGTATGCCTCCAAATCGCTCCTCGGTGGTGATGGACTCGTCGCAATACCCAGATCATCTCCTACCACCAGCATCGTTTGGATCACAACCTTTGGCTACTTCTCCAGCGGTTCAAAGTGAGTGACCTTACGATTCAGCACCACTTGTCAGACTGATCGTTGTCCATAGATCTGGGCGGTCCTTCACCTCCGCAGGGTTCAACTACGACCGCCTCTGCTGGTCAGTCTCCTGTTGAGAATACGCTTACATCGGAGGTTTACACCTTATAATCTTCGTTAAGGACGCACCAGCAACTCTGCCGGGATAGAGGGTAACTCACAGTCAGCAAAGCCGAATGCCGGATCGTCTATAAAGGAGAACCACAAGCCTACAGGAAGGGCCCTCCAGACGCTCATCACGAGAGCGGCACCTATCGTGGACAGCAATCCCGCCAAGATCGCTCTAGGTCTTGTGAAGGCGATCATCGAGATCAATAACGTTCGTTATCGCTTTTCATTTCGTATTCTGACTGACTGTTATTCTAGGTTGTGAAAGACAACAAGGATACAGTTGCGCGGCAGATAGCATCAACTGGGGGTCAGTTGGAGGAGGTGGAGGAGGCATTGCGTGGCTGGAAGCCGGATAATAAGGAAGAAATCCATGGATGAATTATTTCAAAGCGTACGTGTTTCATAGTACCAACGGCATTGACTGTATGACTGTTTAGTGCCCTTGAGGAAGAATTACAGAAGCTGACCACGAAGATATGCAAAAGCGGATACTGAGGCCAGAGTGCAGTTTGAGGTATGCACGATGACCTTTTGTTCATCCATATCCTCTCGATGTCGCTTCTATGTAGCTCGTGCTGGGTGTCAGAGTCTTTAAGAAGGTGTACGAAATGGACCAAGCCGTCAAAGTACATGAGATCTCCTTTCGCAACCCAGATGTCGGCTGATTATCCCAAAAGGGCATATTCCTGGATCGTCTCAAACCCTCACATATTGCCCACCACGATTACCTTCTAGAAGGCGAGGAAGGCCGGTTGTTGCGTCGTCAGGTCTCCACCCCCCGGAACCCCTGTTCGTATATTGGACGACATTGTTACTTGGGCCAAAAACACCTCGCCGGACAATCCAAACGTCTACTGGCTCTTCGGTCACGCTGGGTCCGGGAAGAGTACCTTAGCCTATACTATCGCCCGCCGCTTCGAGTTCGCTGGTGACTCCGACAACACGATCATCTTGGGAGGCAATTTCTTTTGTTCGCGACAATTCGAGGAGACGAAACTCTCCAAATGCATCATTCGTATGATCGTGTACCACCTCGCTCTCAAATGCAAACCTTTCGCCGACGCTCTGAGTCGTTCTGGGAGGCTAGATACTATTACTCAGAACCGCCGCACTCAACTTGACGGTCTCCTTTTCGGACCACGGCAGGAATCTGAAGCTGCCCGACTTGCAGATGCCACCGCATTACCTTATTGTCATCGACGCTCTCGATGAGATTGATGGGACAGGTGGTCTTGAATTTGTGCGCGACCTCGTTGACGTTATCAACAAAAGTAATGAAAAATACCTCAGTGGCCTTAAGTTCTTTGTCACGAGTTGGTCAGATCAGGGTCTCGTCGCCCATGTGAAATACCTGGAGCGGAAGCAGCTCTATTGTCTCCAGGATGTGAAGGAGGAGGAAGCCCATGCCGATGTAGCAGCATATCTCAATGCTAGCTTCCTGCACTTCGTAGGTCGTTGGACCAGTTTGTGGCACAGGTGGCTGGGTTGTTCATCTATGCTGCAACGGTTGTGAAACTTTTGGAACACCTTCAACCACGGGAACAGAAGAACCCCTTCAACGGGCTATTACCACCTCTGACCCTACCCCATCGTTGCGAGATCCGGATTCCTTGCTAGATCAGCTATATCACCGGATCCTTGTAGATGCTTTTGGCAAGCTTAGAAAAGACAAGCTCGCCTGCCAGCTGCAGCTTCTATATCCCTTTTCTATGCTAGAGAGCCTTTGTCAACATTATTCGCCACCAACCTTCTCTTCAGGGAAGACCCTGATGAAACTGACCCAGTGTTCTCTTATACCCCTATTGCAAATGAGGTTTTTGACTGCCTTCACTCAGTCCTTTACTTTGAATGTGACAAGGTTCTTTCATACCACAAATCCTTTCCTAACTTCATATTTGATCCTGCTTGCTCTGGGGAGTTTTGGTGTGGCAAAGCAAAGCACCATCAATGCCTCACCATCTCTTGCTTCTGGGTCATGGAGGGGTTGTGATTCAACATTGCCAATATCCCATTATTATTCATCTTTGACTGTGATAATCATACCTGCAGGTGGAGTTGACAAGAACATCTCTGCTGCTTTGAGCTATTCTTGTCAAAATTGGGATTATCATCTTTCTGGCACTAAATCAACCCCTTATGAACCCCTTCATAAGACATTGTCAGAATTTATGCCCTATTCCGGATTGAAGTCATGAATTTTCTGGACTTATGTAGATGCTGCTATCCAATGCTTCAAACAGCACATGAGTGGGTGATTGAGTCAAAGGCAAGTGTTGTCTGGAATGGAATAAATAATTCATGCAGACCTTACTGGTTGTTACGACTTCAAATAACTATAGTAGTTATCACCAGTCGTTCATTCAGCAACTAGTCTTCAAGTCGAAGAGATTGCCTTCGAGTCGAGTTCGTTTATCTGAGGTCAAGTTCGTGAGATCAAGTTCGTCGTATTGCTAACGAGAACTAGCTACAGAACAAGATCATCTACACTAGGTTTATATACCTTTATCCATACAGCTATAAGACTATATGATATCTGGAATACAAGTCATAATACCTATGTCGCAGTGCAATACTAATAGAACGATACTTGGGATAAGGCTATGTTTTGGGTAATAGGAATACACAGCTAGGCTGTGTCGGCGGTGTTCTGGAATGGAAGAATACACAGCAATGCTATGTATGAGTCAGGAGAACGGTCTGTAGTCCGTAAGATAATCAGTAACTGTATAGTAGAAATGAAAAATTGAGCATTCGTAACATTACCTCCCATTCAAGGTTGAATCTCCCAGATTCAACATTTCTCTTTTGCAATCCTTCTGTCGATCCGTTTGTAAGCTTGTTCAATTCGTCGTTTTCGTCGTAATTTCTTTCGTTCTTCTGGAGTAGTACATCTCAATTCGGGTGCCGTTTCGTAATTCGAAGATGATTCTTCCGATGTTTCGTAATCACTGACGTCGATGAGGATTGGATTGTGAGCGTGTCCTGGGGGAGGTGGCGGTTGATGTGTTGGGAGGCGTACGACAATCGGAATAGGGGATGGTGTTTGTCGATGTCCAGGGAGTACCATGGCTAAGGGGGGAGTCGGGTTTCGGACGACAATTGGAGGGGGTGCTGATCCTTTTTCTTTGAATCTCTTCTGTACTTCTCTTTCTCTTTCGATAATTCCCATCATTCGTACGTCGAATTTCCTCATTTTGAATCGTTCCCATTCGATAGCGGCTCATCGATGATGTTCTCTAGCGATTGCTTCTAAGACTCAAGCGTTGTATAAGTCTGATTGAAGTCCGTCCCACATGGTGCACGCGAGTACGTCGTCGATAACACAATCACCCATGTCGCATCTCGGTCCAGAGTCTAGGGTTAATGATTCGAGTTCTTCGATAGTAGGAGAAGAATATTGGGGTGGGATTGAAAGATTTCGAAGGGGAACAATGATTTCGTGCGGATCTGGGTAGTATTCGAGTGTTTGTGCTTCCATTTGTCGAGCGAAAGATGCTTGAAAGTTCGAAGAGAGAGGTGGTGGTACACGAAGTGATGATGTTTCTTCCGGAAATGGGATTCGATAACCGAGCCGTGGTTGAGGAGATTGTACTCGCGTAGTCCACTCGAGGACTTTAGCGTGTTCGTCGGGAGTGGTCATTCAATAATAGTGAAAGGGACAGTAGTTGTTTGGAATAGAATAAGGATGTCCGCGATTACAAATTTACAATATCGCCAATTGAGTTGAGCGTGGATTCGTCGGAACGATGGGAAGGCAAGAGGGTCACGGGTTTTGAGAGGTTTCTTTCCTTTAAGAACGTCAGCGTAGGTGACAAGAGTAGTTCGATACGTAGAAGTAGTGCAGTGGCTCATTTGTCTGGATGATCCAGGTGAATGTCTTTGAGAGAGGAAGGAGGTTGGATTTTGTCGACAGTGGGTAAAGTTTAAATAGACAAAAATGAGATGAGGCGATGTCCAGAATTACGTTTTCAAAAAGGCAATGCATCTCTGAATTTGATCGAAATTTTCCTAAAGATAGATCGTCGTGGCAGTGAAGATGGCTGTGTTCTGGTGAAGATTATCTCCTGTTCTTCTGGAGTCATCGGAGGTAAATTGGGGTGAGGATATGCCAATGGTTGATAGACTTCTATAGGTGAAAGCGATGAAAACGTTTGTTGTCCTTCTGGGTTAGTCACGATGATAACGGGAAGTTGGTAAGTCATTGTCGATGGTTCTTTAGGCAGTGTCGAGGTTTTTGAAGAGGCGGTACTCTCAGAGAATTTCTTCTCTGCCGTTCTTGAAACATGTGGCAGGTTCCCACGTTGCTTCCATTATATCATAGCCTTTCCATTTGACATAGTATTGATATCCTGGTCCTCGTTTTCGATGATTGAGAATTGTTTCGATTTCCCATTGTTCTTTGTCATTATCGATGTCAGGAGGAGGTCGAGGAGAGTTGGGTCCATGAGTTTCCGTTTCGGTGTAGGGCATTAACAAAGCAGCATGAAATATGTTGTGTATTCTCCAAGTTATTGGTAATTTGAGTTTGAAAGTAAGAGGGCCCATTACTTGTTTGATTTTGAAGGGGCCTTCTCGTTTGGGCGTCATTTTCTTGTGATAACGAGTTTTGAGATTTCAGGTATCAAGCCACACTTTTTGTCCAAGTTTGAAGGGTTTGAAATTGTTCTTCCTTCTTTCTACCATTCGTCTTCGCGCTAGTTCATGAGCTGCGAGAGCTTCTTCTCGATCTTTCTGAAGGGCTTTCAATTTATCTTCTATGGCAGGGAATTTCGTATGTTCGAAGGCTGTTGGTATTGCCAGAGGGGAATTGCCGAACATCAGTTCGAATGATGTTTTGGTTCGATCTGAATGTCTTTGGTTGTTATGTGTGAATTCCATCGTTCCTATTTTCTTGTGCCAATCTGTAGGGTTGGAAGAGCAATAAATGCCAAGGTAAGCTTCGATTTCTTGGTTAAACCATTCTGTTGTTCCGTCGGATTGTGGGTGGAAAGCTGTTGTTAGTTTTGATTTGATTCCAAGGAGTCGCAAGAGTTCTTGAAATGCTCCTGCTGTGAATTGAGGGTCTCGATCTGATATCATGGTATCGGGGAGTCCGAATCTTTTGTAGTGTTGATTTAAAAGAATTTCTCCAGCACCTTCTTCGGTGAGTGTTTTCGAAACGGGAGTAAGTACTACCCCCTTTGTAAGCCCATGGTCTACCACGACCATCAATGCGTCAATAATTGTTCCATTTTCCAGTGTTATCGGTGGAAGGTCTGTTATCAAATCCATAGAGCAGTTAGCGAATGGTCTTGTTACTGCAGGTCCTGGGATTGGATTATATGATGGGTTTGACGGGTTTCGATTTATCTTGAATTGTTGACAAGTTCCACATCCTTTGACGTAGTTCTTAATGAATGATCGCATTCCTGGCCACCAGTAATGTTCTTTAACAGCGTTAAGGGTCTCAATCTCTCCAGGATGTCCAGCGCTTATTGGATAGTGATACTTTTCTACAATTTCTTTTCGAAGTTCATAGTTCTTTGGGATGTAGTTCTTTCCTTGATAGAATAGGATATTCTTTTCGTCGAAGATGTCAATCGCCCAGTCTTCGAGGTCTTTTCGCAGATTGTTCGGTGCTTGTCCTAGTAAGGCTTTTACAGTCGTTTGCATGTATAATTGCCGCTCCATCTTTTTTTGAATGTGCTGACAGTTGATGGTGCCTCACGGCATATCCCGACTCACAGGCTCCCGCACTCGTATGGGCCTTCCGGTGAGCATTTCTAAGGATAAAATCTCCTTGGATACGACCCTTTTCGAATCAAGCCCAATTTTTTAAAAATTGGGGCTTGATTGCGGGGCGGAAAGTAAGCCAGACGAGAAGTTGGGATGCCGGCATTGCGTTGCCGTTGATGGTCACCACAAGGCCAAACATAGTTTTCGGGAAATCAGCGGCAATTAAACATGCAAACGACTGTAAAGCATCTGTGGCGTCGATGTCCATATCTGTGGAATTTGCGATTTTCTGTTGGAGTTCCATGTCGATCAAGTTGATGAATAAGTTATCAGGTAGGAGGGTGATGTTTTCGTTGTCATGGTCTTCTTCGGGAATCATATCTGGTCTTCTGGATAATGCGTCGGCGAGAAACATTTTTGATCCAGCAATGTGCACTAATTTGATATTATATTCTGATAGTAAAAGTGACCATCGTGCTTGTCGTCGGTTGAGGTTCTGGGCTTTCCGGAAGTAAGTGAGATTTTTATGATCAGTGTAGACAGTGATTTCATGAGGTGATCCTTGAAGGTAGTGTCGCCATTCAGTAAGCACTCGGATGACACTCAAAAGTTCTCGATCATAGATCTCGTAATTTCGTTCTGTTGGTGAGAATGTTTTCGAGATGAAAGCGCATGGGTGTCGGTCTCCGTTGATATCTAGTTGGCTTAGAACTGCTCCTGATGCGTATTTTGATGCATCGCACTCGATTTGGAAAGGTTTCGTTGTGTCGGGCATCATTAAAACAGGTTCTTCTGTGAATCTTTTCTTGAGTTCATTGAATGCTTTTTGAACTTCAGGCATCCATTCGAATTGTCTGTTCTTCTGAAGGAGTTCGTTCATGGGTCTGGCAATGTTTGAATAACTTCTGATGAATCTCCGATAAAAGTTTCCAAATCCAAGGAATGATCGAATTTGTTTAGTGGTTGTTGGTTCTGGCCATTCTCAGATTCCGATGAGTTTGGTTGGGTCCATGGATACTTTTCCCTTTTCGAGAACCATTCCAAGATATTTGATTCTTGTTTTGGCAAATTCGCATTTCCCTGGTTTCAGATAAAGGTCGTTTTCTTGAAGTTTTTGAAGTACACTTTTAGTGAGGACATCTGAGTTATGGGAAATCCGAACGTCCGAGTGTCCGGCAGACAGTCCAAATGTCCGAGGTACTAAATATAGCTAGAGGTCATCACGTCACAGGACGCGTCTGAATCACCAACACGCCAACAACGCGCCGCCGCGCAGGTCCTCCACAGGAGATTACTTACCTAAGAACAAGTCAGTAGTAGGGGCATTAATTGAATTTATTTAATTACAATAGGATGAGGTGGTAGTGCAGACTCCCAGAATAGAAATGAGGAACGACTCAGCGGACACCCACCGCCCGACTTCCCTATTAAGTACATACAAACCAAGTATGAACGGGACCCCCTGGAGAGGCAATGCATGTCCGGCGGGGTGGCACAGGTTGTGTTGGTGGCGGGAAATAAGTGGCATGGTGGTGACCAGAGGTTTATTGGTGACCAGAGTGCTGACAAAACGAACTTATACGACAACTATACGACGCTCGCTGATGCCATAATTAGTAATAGCATTCGCCGATTGATGAACATGCCAGGGACGGAATGTGTGATGCTTGGAAATGCCGGACACACGGACGCGGCGGACAGCCGGACATTCGGATTTCCCAAATCTCAGACTTTCTGCTTTTAGTGATCTGTTCAAGTCCTTCCTTTGTTTTGTGGAAAATCAGAATGTCGTCCATATAGATTATGATCCATTGCTTGTGGATTTCATCTTTGAATATTTGATCCATCATTCTTTGGAATGTTGCTGGTGAATTGCACATTCCGAAGAACATTACTGTCAGTTCGTATAGTCCATAATGGGTTTTGAATGCTGCTTTCCATTGATCTCCTTCTTTGATTGGGACGTTGTTGAAGGCTTTAGCGACATCGAGTTTCAAGAAATATACTGCTTCTGCTTCTTGGACTGCATCAACTACTGCATCTGCTCGAGGCATCGGATATGCGTCTTTGACAGTCCAGTCGTTTAGGAATCTGTAGTCTTGGGTAGGTCTGCTTTTCCCTTTTTCTTTTTTTGCAATGAAAAAGCATGGAGAGGCCATTGGTGATTTTGATGGTCGGATGTATCCTTTCTTCAAATTTTCTTTGACAAATTCTTCTTGCATTTTGTGTTCTTCGGGTGACAGAGCATAAGCTTTAAAGGATTTCGGTTCGAAGCCTTCTTTCATATTGATCGCGTGATCCCAAGGTCCTGGTTTTGGAAGTCGTTCTGAAGCTTTTTCATTAAAAACATCTAACCAGTCGTGATATTCTTTTGGAACAAGTTCTTCAACTGGTATATCTTTCTTTTGATCATGTTCATGGGCAAGAGTTTGAGAGTGTGATGTTTTGACATTGATCCAAAGTTCTTCAAGTTCTCCATGTTGGATTGATAATTCATCGAAGTCATCAGGTGATTGAAGTAGTTCTGAATT